>Ga0210380_10000065_pt1 | contig 59975 bp, 54 predicted proteins | sample PLM4_5_coexredo_FD_155476 | JGI IMG/M metagenome (GOLD analysis project Ga0210380, IMG submission 155476) | Groundwater sediment microbial communities from an aquifer in East River, Colorado, USA - PLM4_5_coex redo | ecosystem: Environmental > Terrestrial > Soil > Riparian zone | place: USA...
CATCCCGGCTGGCTGCGTTGCTCATCGCTCACTTATGCCCAATAAGCTCGCTCTTCGCGCCTTGCCATCCGGGCGCCGCGCTCCGGGACTTAGGCAAGTCATCACGGTTCCAGGGGACTAGAAACGAACGCCGGCGCCGGCCGCGAACCGGAAGTCGTGGCCGAAAAACGAGTCGCGCCTGACGCCGGCGGCGTCGAACGACGGACCCGGATACCTCGTCATTCGATCGCCGGCGTCCAGGCGGATGAACGTCCGCGCGGTCACCAACGCCTCGACGCCACCGCCGACGTCGATCAGGGCGAGCGTGCGGCCGGCAGCCAGCGTGCACGACAACGGCGGCGGGAAGATCAGGATGCAGACCAAGGGCCCCGGCGCTTCGTCGAGACGAAGAAAACCGGTCCGCAGCTTGCCGAAGAGCCGGACGCGAGCGAAGCGTGGCCCGGCGGTGACGCCGAAGAGCCCTTCGACGCGGCGACGGCTGAACGCGCGTCCCTCCGGGTACTCGCCTGGATAGAGGTCGAGTTCGGCCTCGACGCCGAGCAGTGAGAGCGGGTGCCAGGCGAACCGGCCACCGACGCCGAAGTCGCTGCCCTCGAACTGCTGCCACGATGCCGCCGCGATCTGCGCGCCGGCATCGAACCGTGCCTGGCCAGCTTGAGCCGAGGCGTTGCGCGACCCCACCAGCAGCGCCGCCGAACAGATCACGAGCGTGTACAACGTGCGTCTGCCGGTCATTCCATTGCCTGGTGGCCTAGTCCTCGTCGAGGGCGGCGCGAAGCCGCTCGCCCCACTGGTCAAGGATCGCACGCCGCGGCCGCGCCGGGGCGCTTGGATAGACACGCAGCAATCCGTCGCGGTGACGCCGCGGATGCACGTGGAAATGCAGATGCGGGACTTCCTGGTCCGCGGCGGGGCCGATCGAGTGCCAGACACTCAGGCCTTCGTTGGGGAACGCGCGGCCGACGGCGCGCGTGATCCTCGCGAGGCTCCGCATCACGGCCCCTGCCGTGACGCGGTCGGCGTCGCGGATGTCGGCGATGTGCACGCGCGGCACCACGAGGACGTGGCCGGGGTTGGCCTGCCGCAGATCGAGAAAGGCGATGGTGCGGGCGTCGCGAAGCACCACCGTCGCAGGCAGACGGCCGGTCACGACGTCGCAGAAGGCACACAGGGGTTTACGGGTTCCGCCGTTTCTCCGCACGCAGCTCCTCCGCCGTCGCTTTTGGCCTCACCTGTTTGGGAGATGGTCGGCTAGAATGCCCCGCGAACCGGGCGTCCGGCCTTTCGTGAGGAGCGCGACATGTTCACGACCCAACGCACCGTGGGGGCGGCGGCACTCTTCCTGGTGATCCTGGCGCGAGTGGCGCTCACCGCGCAGGCGCCGGCCAAAACGGTATGGGACGGCGCCTATACGGACGCCCAGGCCGACCGCGCCAAGGGCGAGTTCAGCTCGACCTGTGCACGGTGTCACACGCTCACCCCGGATGGCGCGCGGCCGCTGGTCGGCCCCGAGTTCTGGCGCGTCAACACACAGAAGACCGTCGGCGACCTCTTGAAGTTCGTCAGCACCAGCATGCCCAACGGGCGCGACGCCGGGTCGCTCTCGCCCTCGGCCTACAACGACCTGGTGGCGCTCGTCCTGAGGGCCAACGGCTTCCCGGCGGGCACGACCGAAGTCACTCCGGAAGCCGTGGCCTCGATTCAAATCGTGCCGAAGGACGGGCCTGGCGAATTGCCGGCCAACACGCTGGCCCGCGTCGTCGGCTGCCTCGCGCCAAAGGAAGGCGCTGACTGGACGATCACCAACGCCACCGCCCCGCTGCGGGTGGACAGGCCGGGGGCCGGCACCGATGATGCGACGCGTGAACTCGGCGACCGCACGATCGCGTTGAAGTTCGTGCTGTCGCGGCTCGACCAATCGGTGGGCAAGCGCGTGTCGGTCAGCGGCCTGCTCCTCGGAGCGGGCGGAGCCGACGGCATCAACGTGTCGCTCGTCACCCGCGTGGCCGAAGCCTGCCCGTAGGAGGGCGCCCCCGATCAGGCGCACCGTCTACAGAACGCCGGCCTTGAATCGGAATCCCGTTTGGGCATCGCCCTCGCGATACAGCTTGTGGCACGCCCCGCACGTGTTCCCACCGAACTCCTTGGCAGCGGCCTGCGCCGCCATCGGGTCGACCGTGGGTGCCGCAAGCGTCTTGTCGAGCGTGTCGAGCCGCGCCAGGCCGTCCTTGACGATCGCCAGGGCATCGTCTTTCTTCTTGTCGGCCCAGAACTGCTGCAGCGCCATGTAATTGAGGCGTAGTGTCGCGACCTGCGTCCTCGCGTCCGCGAACGCTCCGGATCCGATCGCCTTGTTCATCGCACCAACGGCCTGTCCATTGGCTTTCATGACCTTGGCGTAGTCTTCGGCCGTCGTCAGCTTCGCCTGGGCGCCGATGACGGCAGTCAGCGCGACCACGATCACCAACGACGGTATCCACGCGAGGAATCGCTGCATACACGCCTCCTTCGGATTACGCTGGTGGGGGTTGGCGCGATGCTACTCCCGGGCAGGTGCGGACGCAACGCGCGACTCAGCCTGCTCTCCAGTCCAGGCCGAGCTAGGCAAAGAGCGCCTGTTCGCGGGAATCGCTCGTCCGGTGGCGCAGACTACTTGCCGCTGAGACGCGCCCTGATATCCAGGTAGGCGGCACCGATCAAATCCGCGAGTGCCGCCTCGTTGACCGCGCGCCCGGGTTTCAGTTTCACGTGGCGCATGCGCTTGCCAGTGCCTTCCAACAACCCGGCTGGATCGTCCAGCGCGTTGCCATGGAAGAAGCCGACGTTGACATGATCCTTGAACGCGTTGACGTACGCGAACGCCGCATCGGTAATGCATGCGGTGGGACACCCATCGTGCATCAGTTCCCGGACATCATCGCCGCACTGTCGGATCTGCGCGAACCAGTTCCGTGCAATGGATCTCAACTCGGCCGGCCCATCGATGAACCACACGTCGATCGCCGGATCCCGTCTCGTCGCGCCGGAGAAGCGCAGGATGTCGTCCATGGCGTCAGCGGCCCTAAGCCCTAAGCCTTGAGCCCTTCTAGACCGCGCACTCCCCGTCCATCACCTCGGGGTTGAACGTCGTCGTCTCGCCGAGGTCGACGTAGTCCTGGTCGGTGATCTCGTTGGGCAGCAGCAGCGCCAGGTCCTTCAGCGCCTCGGTCGCCGCCGCCGGCGGCACGCGGCGGTAGAACGCGCCCAGGTCCTCGTCGGGCAGGTGCTTCTGGTCGTACAACTTCACCAGCCGTTCGAGCGCGTCGTTCAGCCGGTGCACCGGTACCTTCGACACCACCTTGCCGAAGTGCGCAGTGCCGTCGTCGGCGCAGCCGCCGCCCACCAGCACGAAGTACTGCGGGATGGCCTTGCCGGACACCTTGCGGACGCTGCCCTGGAATCCGATTGACGCGACGTGATGCTGGCCGCACCCGTTCGGGCAGCCGCTGATCTTGATCGTACCCTTGCCGCCTGGCACCATGGCCACGAGATCCGACCTCGTGCTCAGGTACTCGGTGAACGCCCGGCCGAGCCCGCGCGACTGCGTCACGGCCAGCCGGCAGCTTTCGGCGCCCGGGCAGCTCACGACGTCGCCAAGCGTGTTGGCGTTGGCAGCGCCCAGGTCCGCCGCGGCAATGCGGTCGTAGAACGGCTGCAGGCTGCCCTTCTTCACCCACTTGAAGAGCACGTTCTGCTCGACGGTGAGCCGCATGGTGCCATCGCCGTAGGCCTCGGCGAGATCGGCGAGCACGCGCATCTGTCCTGCGGTCATGTCGCCAAGCGGCAGACGGACGGTCACGTGGCAGTAGCCGGCCTGTTTCTGCGGCGCCACGTTGGTCTGCCCCCAGCGCACGAACGGATCGTCCACCGTCTGGAGTTTCACCGACCCGGGCATGATGCCGGGGCCGATGACGGGCGTCACGGCGGCCGCGGCCACGGCATTCACCGATGGCGCCGGCGACGGCTGCCAGTCGGGCGCCTGCTGCGGCTTGAGCTGCTCGGCGCTGAGCTTGAGCGGCGCGCCGCCGGCGGCGACGAACGCGTCGAGTTCCTCCATCACCTTGGCGCGGAACGCCTCCCAGCCAAGCTGCTTCACCACGAACTTCATCCGATTGCGCTGACGGTGCTCGTAGTCGCCGTATTTGTGAAAGACACGCAGCACGGCTTCGGCCACGTTCTGCATGTCCTCCACCGGCAGGAACTCGTAGAGCACGTAGCCGGTCACCGGCATGATCGACGTGCCGCCGGCAATGGTCACGCGGAACCCGCGCCGGCCGTCCTGGATCTTGGCGCGCCAACCGATGTCGTTGATCGACGCCAGCGCGTGGTCCTCGGTGCAGCCCTCGAACGCGATCTTGAACTTGCGCGGCAGCACGGCCGCCAGCGGATGCCGCAGGAAGTAGCGGGTCAGCGCCTCCGCGTAGGGATACACGTCGAAGATTTCGCTCGCCGAGGTGCCCATGTAGGGGCAGCCGGTGACGTTGCGCACGGCGTTGCCGCACGCCTCGCGCGTGGTCAGGCCTTCGTCGCCCAGGATGCGCATCGCATCCTCGCAGTCCTTCAGCAGCACGAAGTGCAGCTGGATGTTCTGGCGCGTCGTCACATGGCCGAAGCCGCGCGAGTACTTCGCCGCCACGGTCGCGAACGCCCGCATCTGCCCGCTGCTCACGACACCCTGCGGCGCCTTCACGCGCAGCATCTGCACGCCGTCCTGTCGCTGGCCGTAGGTGCCACGGGTCAGTCGATAGCGCCGCCAGTCGTCGGGAGCCATCTCGCCGCGTTCGAACTTGCCCAGAAGATCGACGAACTCGTCGATGTCCTTTTCGCTGGCGAAGTTGACGCTTCCGCGCCCGATCACTCCGGTTTCGTCAATTGCGGCCATACCTTGCCTCCCGTGCCTCGGCTCCCTGCCGGCCCGTCCCATCCGCCGTTCCCTCGTTCGTGCCGGCAGCGCCCGAGAGCGCCGCCCCCACCGTGACCACGTCGCCCACGATCAGCACGCCGGCCACCCCCTCGGGAATCTCGACTCGTTCGAATTCGTGCAGCCGCCCCGTCCAGCTCCACGCATCGGGCGTGGATGCGCCGCACACAATCGCGGCGGGCGTGTCGGCCACCCATCCGTGTGCCATCAACCGCGCGGCCACGGCCGCCCGGCCGGCCACGGCCATCATCACCACGACGGTCAGACTGTTCGGCGCAATCGCGCCCAGGGCGTCGTCGAGCGCTTCGGCGGTGTGGCCTGCCAGCACGACGAACCCCGAGGCAAGACCGCGATGCGTCACCGGAATACCGGCGAGCTCGGCCGCGGCGACGGCTGTGGTCACGCCGGGCACGACCTCGAACGGAATCCCGGCCTCGGCCAGCGCGATGGCTTCTTCGGCGCCGCGACCGAACACGAACGGGTCGCCGCCCTTCAGCCGCACCACGTGCTTCCCGTGCCGTGCTGCCCGGATCATCAGCTTGTGGATGGTCTCCTGCTTCACGCTGGTGCGGCCGGCGCGCTTGCCCACATGAAAGCACGGCGCATCGGTGAGCCCGCGCAGCGCCACGGAATTCACCAGCGCGTCGTAGAGCACCAGGTCGGCCTCGCGCACGAGCCGCGCCGCACGCACAGTCCACAACTCGGGGTCGCCTGGGCCGGCGCCGACGAGCGACACGCGACCGGGCTTCCCCGCTCCAGGAGACGCTGGGGTGTCAGGGCCGTCGGGCTTCGAGTCGGCGTTCTTCATACAGACGGTTCAAGGTCTCCAACAGCTGCGGCCGGCGCTCGTCGATCGGCACACCGTCCCGCTTCCACGTCTTGCGTATCTCGTCGGCCGCGGCCATCCACTCGGCGAGGTCCGCGGGCAGCCACGCCTCGAGCGCTTCGCGCATCAACCCCGCCAGCGCCGGCGCCCGGCCGCTGGTCGAAATCGCGACGGTCACGCCCTCGCGCCGCACCACGCCGCCGAGATAGGCGGTGGCATTCGGCGGATCGTCCACGGCGTTCACGAACAGCTGCCGGCGTTCGGCCGCCGCCACCACCTGCTGGTTGACCTCGGGCGGCGCCGCCGCCACCACCCACCACATGCCGTCCAGATCGTGCGGCTCGAACGCCCGGCGCCGTCTCGACACGCCCACTCGCTCGAACTCGGGACGAATCTCGGGAGCCACCACGGTGACCTTGGCCCCCGCCGCCAGCAGTCCCTCCAATTTTCCCGCCGCCACGAGTCCGCCGCCCACGACCAGCACCGGCCGTCCGTCGAGCTTGAGAAAGACCGGATACATGATGCGACCTCAGGCTGTCGGCGTCGCCTGCGACTGCGCAGCCAGCGTGGGTGCCACCACGCGCTCGAAGTCGGCCAGGCTCCGCCCGATCGTGACCGGACGTTGCACGTGCCCCTGCATGACTTCGGCCGTCTTGAAGCCGTTTCCGGTCACGCAGATCACCACACTCTCATTCGGCTTGATGATCCCCCGCTTGACCAGCTGCCGCGTGGCCGCCACGGTGGTGCCGCCCGCCGGCTCGGTGAAGATGCCCTCGGTGCGCGCCAGCAACTGGATGCCGTCGAGAATCTCCGCATCGGTCACCTGCGCGCCCGCGCCGCCGGTCTCGGTGACCACCTTGATCACCTGGAAGCCGTCGGCGGGATTGCCAATCGCGAGCGACTTGCAGATGGTGTTGGGCTTCACCGGGTCAGGGAACTCGTCGCCAGCCTCGAGCGCGCGCACGACCGGCGCGCTGCCGCTCGGCTGCGCCGCGTGAATCTTCGGCAGCTGGCCGTCCACCAGGCCCACTTCCTTGAACTCGCGCAGCCCCTTGTAGATCCGTGGCAACAGCGTGCCGCCAGCCACCGGCGAGACGATGTGGTCGGGGTACCGCCAGCCAAGCTGCTCCGCGATCTCGAAGCCCATGCTCTTGGCGCCTTCCGCGTAGTAGCTGCGGAGATTGATGTTGGCGAAGCCCCACCCGTACCGATCGGCAATCTGCGTGCACAGGCGGTTCACGTCGTCGTAGTTGCCTTCGACAGCCACCACCGTGGGGTTGTAGATCGCCGCGCCCAGCACCTTGTTCGGTTCGAGGTCGTGCGGAATGAACACGTAGCAGGGCAGCCCGAGGCGCGCGGCGTGCGCCGCGACGGACCCGGCCAGGTTCCCCGTGGACGCACAGCCGAACACCGGAAACCCGAGCTCCACGGCTTTGGTGGCCGCCACGGAGACCACCCGGTCCTTGTACGAGAAGGTCGGATGGTTCACCGAGTCGTCCTTCACGTAGACCTCGTCGACGCCGAGTTCCCGGGCCAGCCGCTCGGCGCGCACGAGCGGTGTGAAGCCGGAGTTGAACCCGGTTTTCGGCGTCTCCACCGGCAGCAGTTCCAGGTAGCGCCAGAGCGAAGGCGGCCGGCTCTCGATGAGCGCGCGGCTGATCACCTTCTTGATTGCGGCGTAGTCGTACGACACCTCGAGCGGACCCAGACACTCGCTGCACACCCAGGAGGCGGTGGGCGGGTACTGCTTCCCGCACAGATGACACGTCAGACCCGCAACGAATCTCATTTCCTCATCTCCCGGACACGGATGCGCCCGCGTGCTCGGCCGCCGGCGCGTGGTGCACGGCCAGCGTCCGCACGCTGGCCTGGAGGCCGGCGTGCGAATACATCGTGGAGAGCAGCTGTTCCAGCCGCTCGAAATTGTGCTGCGCGATGACCGCCACCGACGGTCCCGCGCCCGACAGGAACGCGCCGAGCACGTCGGGATCTTCGAGTGCCAGGACGTCGGCCAGCAGCGGCACCAGGGTGGAGCGCGCCAGCTGGTGCCACCGATCCCGGACACCCTCGCGCAACCGATCGTAGTCCTTCGTCTGCAGCGCGTGCACCAGCGAGAGCACCCGCTGCATGTTGAAAATGGCGTCGCGCCGGTGCATGTGGTCGGGCAGCGCCGCGCGCGCCCTCGAGGTGGCCAACCCCGTGGCGGGCGTGGCCACGACGAGACGCAGCTCGTCCGGCCAGGTCCAGTGCAGCGCCTCCGGGGCATGCGCTTCGTCGGCAATCACCGACGTGAGACCCCCGAACAGTGCCGGCGCCGCGTTGTCGGCGTGCCCTTCGAGGGTGGTCGCCGCAGCCAGCAGCTCGCGATCCGACAGGGGACGCGCGACCTTCTCGAACAGCCGCAGCCCCGCCACGGTGGCGGCCGCGCTGCTGCCCAGCCCGGCCGCCATGGGAATGCCGCTCTCCACCTCGACGTGGACCGTGGGCGTTTTGATCCCGGTCCGCTCGGCAATCAGGTGGAACGAGCGCTCGAGCGCGTTGTGGCCTTTGACCGGAGGCGAGCTCTGCGTGACGACCAGCCGGGTGCCGCCGTCGTCGCGCACATCCACGATGCGTGCGCGCAGGTACAACTGCACGGCTACGCCCAAAGTGTCGAAGCCGCCGCCGAGGTTGGCGACCGAGCCCGGCACGGTGACGTCGCCGGCGAGCACGGCGCTATCCGAAGCCCTGCTGGTGGTCTCAAGTGACACGAAATAAAAACGATATCACGGAATCCGGCCCTCTCCCTTTACACTGAACGGGTGGCCGACTCCCCCTTTTTCATAGGAATCATTCAGGATCGGGCCGATTCCGACGCTGCCGCCAACCTCGCCCGGGGCACCCGGCTCATTCGCGAAGCAGCCGGCCGGGGGGCCCAGATCATCTGCCTGAAAGAGCTGTTCAACGCCCCGTATTTCTGCAAGGCGCAGCACGCTGATCGGTTCGACCTGGCCGAGCCCATTCCGGGCCCCACCACCGACGCCCTCCAGTCGCTGGCGAAGGAGCTGGCGGTGGTGCTGGTGGTCCCGCTCTTCGAGCGCCAGGGGCCCGGGGTCTACCGGAATTCGGCCGCCGTCATCGACGCGGACGGAAGCCTCCTGGGGGTGTATCGCAAGATGCACATCCCGGACGACCCACTGTTCTACGAGAAGTATTACTTCACCCCCGGGGATGGGCCGTCGCCGGCCGAGCGGCCTTTGGCCGCGGAGGCCAGCGGCTTCAAGGTGTGGAAGACGCGCTACGCCACCATCGGCGTCCTGATCTGCTGGGATCAGTGGTTTCCGGAGGCGGCGCGGATCACGGCGTTGATGGGCGCGCAGGTGCTCTTCTACCCCACCGCCATCGGGTGGCACCCGGCCGAAAAGGCCGAATGGGGCCAACCCCAGGTCGACGCCTGGCGCACCGCACAGCGCGCGCATGCCATCGCCAACGGGGTCTACGTGGCCTCGCCCAACCGCATCGGGCACGAAGACGAGCCGGGCACCGACGGCATCACCTTCTTCGGGCAGTCGTTCATCGCCGATCCGTTTGGCCGGCTGGTCGCCGAGGCCAGCGAGGACGAGACCATCCTCGTCGCGAGATGCGACCCTGCGCTCATCGAAACGACGCGGCGCAACTGGCCGTTCCTGCGCGACCGCCGCGTGGACGCCTACGGCGCGATTCTGAACCGGTATCTGGGCGCGTGAGCGCGCAGGGTCTGCGGATGCCCGGTGAATGGGAGCCTCACCGGGCCACCTGGATCAGCTGGCCGCACCACGAACCCGATTGGCCCGGCAAGCTTGGACCCATTCCATGGGTCTACGCCGAGATCGCCCGCGTGATTGCAGCGCACGAGCCGCTGGAAGTCCTCTGCCACTCCGAAGAGGTGCAGCACGCGGCCACGATTGCGCTGCACGCTCACGGCGTCCGCATGGACCACGTGCGCCTGCACCGCGTGCCCACCGACCGCGTGTGGCTGCGCGACTCGGCGCCGACCGGTGTACTCGACGAATCCGGGCGAGTGATGCTGCTCAACTGGGCGTTCAACGGGTGGGCGAAGTACGACAACTACGTCCTCGACGCCCGAGTGGGCCGCGAGATCGCCAAGCGCGCCGGCCTCCGGCGCATCGAGCCGATGCGCGACGGCGGCGAGCGGGTCGTGCTCGAGGGCGGCGGCATCGAGGTGAACGGGCGCGGTCTGGTGCTCGTCACCGAGGAGTGGCTGCTGAGCGACGTGCAGGTGCGCAATCCCGGCATCACGCGCGCCGACTACGAACGCCTCTTCGCGGAATGGCTCGGCGCGCCGCAGACGATCTGGCTGGGGGAAGGCTGCGTGGGCGACGACACCCACGGCCACATCGACGACATCGCGCGGTTCGTGTCACCCGAGACCGTGGTGCTCGCGGTCGAAAAGGACCCGGCCGACGAGAACCACTTGCGCTCCGTCGACAACCTGCGTCGCCTGGAAACGGCGGCCCGGTCCACACCGCTCCGGGTCGTCACGCTGCCCTTCCCGCGGCCGGTGGTCATGAACGGTGAGCGGCTGCCGGCGAGCTATGCGAATTTCTACATCGGCAACGGCTTCGTGGCCGTGCCCACCTTCAACGATCCCAACGATCGCGTGGCGCTCAACACGCTGGCCGAGCTGATGCCATCACACGAGGTGGTGGGCATTCACGCCGTCGATCTGGTGTGGGGCCTTGGAACGCTGCACTGCCTGACGCAGCAGGAGCCCGCCGCGAAAGTGAGCGGGTAATCAAGTTTCGACCGCGGCACAATGCGACAATGAATCACACTCGCTGAGGCGGGTCTGAAGACCCTGGAAGAAGCCGTTCCATGAGGCGGGTCTCAAGACCCGCGGCCACACTGTTATGACCCTGGTCAGTCCCGCCAGTCCCACCAGTCTTACCAGTCCTACCAGTCCTACCGGACCGCCAGCGACACGGCCCACTTGGCGCCGGGCATCGCGACGCCGGCAATCTCCTGATAGCTCACGTCGACGAGATTGCTTCCCTCGAGGGCCAGCTCGTAGTGCGCGCCGAACCGCCGCGCCAGGCGAAGGTCGACGAGCGCGTAGTCGCGGTCGCTCACCGTCACTCCACCGGCCGGCTGCGGATACGGTCGGCGGCGCACACGGTACTCGAGGCGCGGCGCCAGCTGGAACCGGGCGGGCAGCGGGATCGACGCGGCCGCGGTGAACGAGTGCGGCGCGAAGTCGAGCACGTACTTCGACAACTGATCCACGGCCGAGGCATCGAGGTCGAGACCGGTATACCCCGCCTGCACGAAGCCGCCGCGCGGGAGCGACCGGCTCATCGACAGCTCGATGCCCTTCGTGTTCACGTCGCGCACGTTGTAGGTCTGCCACCGCACCGCCGGGGATGGGCGCAGCCAGTCGATGACGTCGCTGTCGGAACGGCCGAAGAACGTCGCGTGCAGCGCCCACTCCCCGCCCACGAACACGTCGGCGCCGCCCTCGCCGGCCCACGCGTGCTCCGGACCGACGTCGGCGCGGGCCAGGTTGGCCGGGTCCGAGTAGTAGCGCTCGGTGAACGTGGGCACGCGGAAGGCGCGCCCCATCGACGCCCGCAGGCGCAGCCGCTGTGCCGGCCACCAACCAGCGCCGAGCGACGGGCTCCATGACGCGCCAAACTCGTTGTAGCGGTCCACGCGCAGCGTGGCGTCGATCTGCGCCGTCCTGGCCAGGGGACGGCGCCACTCGCTGAACGCGCTGACCCGCGCAGTCGAGTGATTGCCCAGATTGGTCGATCGGATCCAGTCGCCGCCCCCCTCGAGGCCAACGGTGGCACTGCCGCCCCACGCGCGCCGCGAGCCGGCGACGGTGGCCAGCACGGCATGCGAGCGGTGCTGGTTGTCCGAGAGCGCAGGGTTGGTCTGGTTGAAGATGAAGTGGTCGCCGTGCGTGCGGTACGACTCGCCCAGGCGCCAGGTCCAGCCGGCGCCGGTGCCCAGGCCATGCTCGGCGGCCAGCAGGGTCTGGTTGGTCCACTCGCGCGAGGGCGCATTGCCGCCGTAGAAGTTGTTGGCGCCGAATCCCTTCCACAGGTACGACAGCGACACCGTGGAGCGGCCGATCGAGGTGCGCGAGTGGACGATGGCGGTCTTGAAGTCGCGGTCGTACATGAACCCCGACGAGCGGTCCGCCGACACCGTGAGCAGCTCGCTCACCTGATTGCGTTCGAGGCCCCACTGGCCGCTCCCGGCAGCGTAGTCGTCGGCCCCGCCGCGCACCTGGAACGACGCGGGGGCGCGCCGGCGCGTGATTACGTTGACGGTGCCACCAAAGGCGTCGGCGCCGAACATCGCCGAGCCGGGGCCGAGCAGGATCTCGATGCGCTCGACGGCGTCGAGCGGCACCGGAATGTCACCGTTGTGGTGCCCCGACTGCGCGTCGTTCAGCCGCGCGCCGTCCACCAGGACCAGCATCTGCCCGAAGTTGGCGCCGCGTACCGCAAAATCGCTCTGCACGCCGAGCACGCCACGGGCGCGCACGTCCACGGACGGCACCAGGCGCAGCACGTCGGCAACGGTGTGCGCGGGCAGGGCGTCGATCTGCTCGCGAGTGATGATGGTCATCGTCCGCGTGATGCTGCCGAGATCGACGGGAGTGGTGGCGGCAGTCACGACGACGGTCTGGCGATAGGTCTCCTGCGCGGCAACGGGCGCGGCGGCCAGCAGCACGCTCAGCGCGCAGAGGCGAACACGTCTCGAGAACATATCTTCGTAGTGTATGCGGGCGTCAGGGCGGTCTGAAGACCGCCCTCTACGTTCGCTTCAGTACGTAGCGGTCGGTCTTTAGACCGACCGGCTCACGAGGTCCGCCTCGGTACGGAGCTGCCCGTCCTCGGACCGGCCGGCCGCCAGCACTTCCTGTTTGCGGCCCAGCCACAGACCGTTCACGAGCCAGACGATCGAGATCGGCACGGCGAGCCACGCCGTCCCGATCAGGCCGATGCCGATCACGCCGAGCAGCGCCTGTGACCACGCGCCGATCTGATCGCCGAGGCGGTAGACGAAGGTGTCGATGAAGTTCTTGGTCTTGTAGCGGTCCTCACGCGGCAGCACGATGAAGAGCACCTCGCGCGTCGGACGGGCCACGGCGAAGTTGCCGGCCCGCCGCACCGCCTGGAACACCACCACCGCCGCGACGGACGGATAGGCGCCGAGCAGGGCAAACCCGGCCACGCTCACGGCGGGCAGCACGGCCATCGTCAGCGTGATCCCGATCGCGCGCACCAGGTTGCCGAAGGCGAACAGCTGCAGCACGAACGCCAGCGCGTTGGTCAGGAGATCGACTCGCGCGAAGAACGCCGTGCGGGCGGCGCGATCGGCGATAGTGCGATCGACGATCGCCGCCTGTTGAAAGTACAGCACCGTCGACAGGATGGTGAACAGCAGCATGTAGAGACTGATACCGAGCAGGTACGGCGAGCCCAGTGCGTGCGTGATGCCGGCCACGACGTTGCCGCCGATGATCTGCTCCTGGGGGGCCTCGGCGCGCACTTCCCGCAGACGCTCCGACAAGGTCGACAACCGGCGGACCGCCAGCACCGAGAGCTCGAGGAAGGCGCCGGACACGAGCAGCAGGTTGATCGGTGAGATGTGCTCGGCCAGCGTGGCCGTGAGCAACGACCCGGTGAGCGCGCCGAGCGTTCCAGCGGCGCTGATGATGCCGAACAGGCGCTTGGCCTGTTCGCGGCTGAAGATGTCGGTCATGAACGCCCAGAAGACCGACGGCACGAACAGGTTGAACACCGCCGTCCAGACGTAGAACACGCGGCCGGCCCAGATGTTGGCCTCGCCGTCGGCGGCGCGCAGCACGAAGAAGAACACGATCAAATTCAGCGCAAAAAACCGGGAGGACCACGAGACGAAGCGCACGCGCGGGAGCCGGGCTACCAGCGCAGCGAACGCCGGGTTCGAGATCGCCACGCCGATGAGGGTGCCGGTCCAGAGCCACGGCAGGTTGTCCACACCGCCGGCCACCCCGGCCTCGTCGCGAATGGGCCTGAGGACGTAATACGACGCCAGCACGGCGTAGAAATAGAGCCAGGTCCAGCCGAGCGCCGGCAGTTCCTCGCGTCTGACGTCCACGACCCGTCTCAAAAGGCGCACCATGTCCCGGCTCTGCACGCCACGGCTTACCGCCGTGCCCCGGGAATCCCGGAGCCCGCCGCGCCCCGGCAGTCTATACGAGCGGTCGAGCCATCGCGGGGCGGCCACTGTTACAGACGGGCTGTTGCAGAAGCGCCTACACAGGGCGTACACTCCGCGCCGTCAGAGCCGGTTCGGACCCAACCCTCAGGAGGCAGAATGAATCGCGCACTTGCCATGTTCGCGGGCGCATTCCTGTGTCTGGCCTTGTTGCCAGCCGCAGCGTTGGCCCAGCAAGCTACGATCGCCGGAGTCGTCAGAGACACCTCCGGCGCCGTGCTTCCGGGCGTCACGGTCGAAGTATCGAGCCCAGCCCTCATCGAGAAGACGCGGTCGGCCGTCAGCGACGGTTCGGGCCAGTTCCAGATCATCCAGCTCGTGCCCGGTAACTACACGGTTACCTTCACCCTGCAAGGGTTCAACACGTTCAAGCGCGATGCCGTGGAAGTCAGCGGCGCCGGCGTCGTCACCGTCAACGCCGACATGAAGGTCGGCGAAATCGCCGAAACCATCACCGTCACCGGCCAGACGTCGCTCGTGGACGTCCGCAGCGCCGGCGTGCAGAAGGTCGTCACCAAGGAAATCGTGGACGCGGTCCCGACCGGCCGCCTGGGCATCAACCTCGCCGCGCTGCAGCCGGGCATCATCCTCGGCGCGGGCGGCGGCGTCGGCCAGGCCAACACCAACGCGCTCAACTCGCAGGACGTCGGCGGCACCGCGGGTGACACCTTCACCGATCTCTCGATCCACGGCGGCAAGCCGGCTGAGCAGCGCCAGACCATCGGCGGCCTGTCGGCAGCCACCACGATCCGCTTCGGCGAATCGCTGAGCAGCTCGCCCAGCTTCACCGCGATGCAGGAAATGACCGTGAACACCTCCGGCGCCGATGCGTCGATGGCGGGTGGCGGCGTGCAGATCAACTACGTCCCGCGCGACGGCGGCAACACCTTCAAGGGCCTGCTGTTCTATTCGTTCGCGAACGGGGGAATGCAGGGGACCAACTACTCGAGCGGCACGCGTGACCCCGCCACCGGCGCCTGTACGCCGGTCGAGAGCTTCTTCTGCCGCGGCTTGACGACGCAGCCCGGCGCGCTGAAGACCGTCTACGACTTCAACCCCGGCTTCGGCGGGCCGATCGTGAAGGACAGGCTGTGGTTCTTCGGCAGCGCACGCTGGACGAAGGCCGAAAACTACGTGCCGAACAACTACCCGAACAAGAACTTCACGGTCGGCACGACGAGCCCGACGCTGCTCAACACGGGTACGATGGTCTACACCCCCGACACCACCAAAGACCTGTACACCACGCTCGGTGGTGGCGGCTACTTCTGGGAACAGACGATGCGCCTGGCGTGGCAGGTGAACCAGAAGAACAAGATCGGCATCTACTACAACAACAAGAAGCGCGAGTACACCAACGCCGTCAACAACTTCTCGCACGAGGCGCTGGCGACCACCTACTTCTTCCCGTTCTCCGACAACCTGGTGCAGTGGTCGGCACCGCAGACCAACCGGCTGCTGCTCGAGGCGGGGTTCTGGCGGCACCAGGAAACCTGGGGCAACCGCCGCGCCGACTTCGACATCGTCGATCCGCTCGCGGTTGGCGTGACCGACAACAACCCGGTGACACAGGTACCCGGCTACGTTCAGCTGATCCAGAACTACCACGGCCGCGTCGGCGCCACCGACACGGCGAGCCACAACCCGAACTACCGCGGCAACTTCGCGATGTCGTACGTGACCGGCGCGCACGCGTTCAAGACCGGCATGGACCTGAACGGCGCCTTCCGCTGGGCGGACACCAGTTCGGTGGTGCCCTACAGCTACGTGGTCAGCACGCTCGCCAACAACGGCGTCGGCGCCGGGATTCCGGCGCCCACCACGCTGACGCTGCGGTCCGATGGCTGCACGGATCCGCTGGTGCGCCAGGTGAACGGCTCGATCGTGGGCGGGAACACGTCGATTCAGCCCTACTGTCCGACGAACGCCAAGAACAAGGTGACCAGCGAGGGCGGCGTGTTCGTGCAGGACAAGTGGACCGTGGACCGGGTGACCGTGAGCGGCGGCATCCGATTGGACTGGTTCTTCTCCGAGAACCCGGAATTCCACCTCGGGCCGTCGCTGCTGACGCCGAACCGCAACTACACGGTGCCGAAGTTCAGCACCACGCGCTACAAGGACTGGACCCCGAAGGTCGCGGTGGCCTACGACCTGTTCGGCGACGGCCGCACGGCGCTCAAGGGCAACGTTGGCAAATACGTCCTCGGCCAGGCGCTCGTCGTCGGCGGTCTGGCGAGCCAGCCGGGGTACAACGTGCAGCTGACGTCGTCGCGGTCGTGGGTCGACAACGATCGCGACTTCGTCCCCGACTGCGACCTGTCCCGCAACACGGCACAAGGACCGACCGCGGCCGGCCTCGACAACCAGGTGGACACCTGCGGCCTCGCGGTAGGTCCGAACCAGAACTTCTACAGCAACACGCTGATCCCCAACCTGGCGGTGATGGACGACGCCCGTTACGGCTGGGGCAAGCGGCCCTACAGCTGGGAGTACTCCGTGAGCATGCAGCATGAGCTCACGCCGGGTCTGTCGATCAACGGCGGCGTGTTCTGGCGCCAGTTCGGCAACTTCCTGGTGACGGACAACACCTCCGCCACTGTCGCCGACTTCGGCCTGTACTCGGTGACGCCCGGGCTCATACCTGCCGCGCCGGCGTCGGCAGGCGGTGAATCGTTGCCGAGCGACATCTACACGCAGCAGTTCTACAACCTGAACCCTGGTGTGGCGGTCAACAACCTGACAGGGCTGTCGAAGACGATGTTCCCCGATAGCAACGTCTACGACAAGTGGTTCGGCTACGACATCGGTCTGAACGCGCGGCTGCCGCAAGGCATCATCTTCCAGGGCGGCCTGAGTACGGGGCACCAGACGACAGACTACTGCGACGTCCAGGACCCGGCCAAGGCGGGCAACAACGCCCTGGTCGAAATGCTGACCCCCGCGGTTCCAGCCTCGCCGGTTTCGTTGCAGTCGTGCCACATGGAGCAGACCTGGCTGCCGCAGGTGAAGTTCCTCGGCTCTTACACGATCCCGAAGATCGACGTGCAGCTCGGCGCCTCGTACCAGAGCATTCCCGGCATCGAGTACTCGGCGGTCTACGCGGCGCCCAACAGCGACGTGTCGCGGCCGGTAGACCAAGGCGGCCTGGGTCGTCTGCCGAGCGGCGGCGTCATCACCGGCACCACGTCGCTCAACGTGATTGCGCCAGGCACGACGTACGGCCCGCGGTTCAACCAGATCGATCTGCGGCTGGGCAAGGTGGTGCGCTTCTCGAACCGCAAGGCGGTCGTGAGCCTCGACATGTTCAACATCCTCAACGACGACACGATCAGCGGCGCCAGCGCCACGTATGCCACGTGGCTCGCGCCGACGAGCGTCGTCGCGCCGCGGCTGTTCAAGGTCTCGCTCACGTTCGACTTCTGAGCCCGCTCGCTTCGCTCGCCTGATGGCGGGTGAGGCAGGTAGGGCGGGTGGGGCGGGTAAGAACACCCACTTGCCGCGAACAACACAGGGCCCGCTTCTTCGGAGGCGGGCCCTTTTCGTTTTGCTAGGATCGCGGGGTGTCACTGCCGCGGGGCGCGCTCCACGCCGGAGCCATCGCCCTCCTCGCGCTCACCGCCTGTCGGGGCAACGCGCCGGACCGGCCGCAACCGTCATCGATGGGCAGCGCGCCCGCCGCAACCCAACTTCCGCCGGTCACGCTGCCCGACCTCACGGGCATGGACGCGGTGGTGCAGAAGCAGATCACCGACCAGTTCGCCATCGTGACCTCGCTCCTGGAACAGGGCGCGGCACCGGCGGTGCTGGCGCCCGCCTACGGCCGGCTTGGCAGCCTGCTCTTTGCCGCCAACCGTGCCGATGCGGCCGAGACATGCTACCTGCACGCCCAGGCGCTAGCCCCGCCCGAGATGCAGTGGCCGTACTACCTGGGGCATGTCTACATGAACCGGCCCGATCGGCCCAAGGCGATTGCCGCCTTCGAGCGCGCGTTGCAGTTGAGACCGGGCGATGCGGCCGCGCTCGTCTGGCTGGGCACCATCTACCTCGACGACGGCCAGCCGGCGCAAGCCGACACGCGCTTCACGGAGGCGCTCACCAGCCAGCCACGCATGGCGGCGGCCCTCTACGGCCGGGGCCAGGCGGCGCTCGCGCGGCGTGAGTACACGCGGGCGGTCGAGCAGTTCGAGCAGGTGCTCGCGGTCGATCCGCGCGCGTCGATCACACACTATCCGCTCGCGCTCGCGTACCGGGGGCTCGGCGACACCGCGAAGGCGGAGGCGCACCTGCGCCAGCAGGGGACGGTGCAGATTGGCCCCCCGGATCCGCTGATGGCGGAGCTGCGCGGCCTGCTCGGCGGGTCGGCCGCGGAGGAAGCGCGTGGCATCCGCGCGGCGGAAGGGGGCGACTACAAGACCGCCGTGGAACACTTCCGACGTGGCGTCGAACTCGCGCCCGACAACGTCTCACTGCGCTACAACCTGGCGAGGGCGCTCAGCCTGACCGGCGACGACGCCGCGGCCAGGGCCGCTTTCGAAGAGACGATCCGGCGGGTGCCGAAAGACCTCGATGCCCGGCTCAAGCTGGGCGATCTGCTCGGACGTAACGGGCAGTTTCAGGCCGCGCTGGAACACTACTCGCAGGCCATGGCCATCGACGCCCGCTCCACTGACGCCCGCTTCGGCTACGCCGGTGCGCTCGTGGGCCTCCGTCGCTATCGCGAGGCGATCGCCTCGCTGTCCGAGTCGGTCAAGCTGCATCCTGACGAACCACGGTTCAGGGATGCGCTCGCACGAGTTCAGGGCGCGGTGCGATAAGGCGGGCGAGGCGGGTCTAAAGACCCGCGGCCACAACAAAGCCCCGCGGCCACACCGAACGTAGCGGGCCAGGGGCACACTGAACGTAGAGGGCGGTCTTCAGACCGCCCTGAGGCTCACTACATCACCGCCAGCGCATCAACACGATGCCGAGCAGCACGCAGACGGCACCCAGGAGACGCGGCAGCGACAGGCGGATGACCGGCGCACCGAGCCATCCGTAGTGGTCGAGCACGAGCGCCGCCAGCATCTGCCCCACGGTGATGGTGGCGAGCGTCACCGCGGTGCCGAGTCGCGGCGTCAGCACGATGCTGACCACGATGAACAGCGCCCCGACCGCGCCGCCAACCCAGCCCCAGAGCGGCATCCGGGCCAGGCCGCCCATCAGCGGCGCCGGTTGGCGGGTGACGAACGCCACCCCGATCAGCAGCACCAGGCCGACCACGAACTGTGCGATCGCGGCCCACACCGGCGTGCCGAGCGCGACGCGCAGCCGCGAGTTGGCGAGCGTCTGCACCGCGATCGCGGCACCAGTGAGAAGCGCAACGGAGAGATACAGAGGGTTCACGCGAGTCTCAGCAGGTGGCTGCCGGTCAGGCTCAGCGCTGCAAGTGTGCCCGGTTCCGCATCCAGCAGCAATACGCAGTACCACAGAGCGTCCGCTGCATTCTGACGGACGCGGGAAGGCGCCCGGCTTAGGGCTTAGGGCTTAGGACGCGTCGCGTCTCCTCCGCCGGTTCCTCGTTGGGCTCCGCCGGGACGATGCGCACGTCGTTGGGGTCGATGGCGGACGGCAGGACCGCCGGCAGCGGGGCGCCAATGCGCGCGGAGGGCCGCCTCACCGCCGGCACGGACGCCCGCTCGGTGAGCAGCGGACCGGCCCACACCCAATAGACTCCCATCGTCATCCCGGAGAGCACGCCGAGCACCACCAGCGCCGCCGCAGCGGCCGCGCGTGTTCGACGGGTCCGTGGCGTCTCGCCGCGATGCACCGGCGTTACGCGCTGACGGTGCGAGATCGGCGGACGGTCGGGAAGCGGGGCCGCCGGCGGCACGGGGGCGCCCTCCGGCTCGGCGGCGGGAGCCAACGCCGCGCCAAGCTGCAGATCGTCGATGGCACTCCGCACGAGATCGGGACCAATCGTCGCGGCGCAGGCCGCGTGTCCGCGCTGCAGCGTTCGGTCGCACAACCGGTTGATCACCCGCGGCACGCCCCCGGAGGCCTCGAAGACGAGGTCGAGCGCGTCGCCGGTGAAGTGCAGGCGATCGGCCGTGGCACCGGCCACCGTCAGCCGGTGACCGACGTACCCGTGCACGCCCTCGCGGCTGAGCGGCTGCAGCTCGCAACGGGTCGTCACCCGCTGCCGCATCTGACGCATGTGCGGCAGCCGCAGCGCCATCGAGAGTTCCGGCTGCCCGATGAGGACCACCTGCAGCAGCCGGCGCGCGCCTTCGAGGTCTGAGAGGATGCGGATCTCCTCGAGCAGTGGCGCTGGCAGGTTCTGCGCTTCGTCGAGCAGCAGCACGGCAAACGTGTCGAGCGGCTCGAGCGACCGGAGGAACTCGTAGAGCGCACAGCTCAGCTCGGCTCGCGAAGCACCCTGCAGCCGGCCGCGCACCAGATCGTCCACCGGGACCACGTTGAACTCGACGAGCAGGATCTTCAGCAGGTCTTCGCGCGTGACGAACGGATCGGGCACGAAGGCGGAGAAGGTCTTGCGATCGAGCGCCCCCAGCACCGATCGGCAGAGCGTCGTCTTGCCAATCCCGATCTCACCGGTCAGCGCCACCAGACCCTCGCGGCGGCGGATGCCGGCGAGCACGGCCTCGAAGGCCGGCGTGTGCGACGAGCTCTTGAAGAGGAAGCGCGGGTCGGTCGAGAGGCTGAATGGCTTCTCCGACAAGCCGTAGTAGGGCTCGTAGAACATCAGCCCGGCTCGTCCTGTGCCATCCCCCTATGTATCGGCCCGGACCTGATGGCACAGAACGGGACCACCCGGGGATAATCCGGGCGCCTGCGAGCCTTCGCTAAAAGTGCACATCGCCGCGCACGTCGCGTGTGCCGCAGGTCACAATGAGCAGGTATGGATTCAGAGTTCGTGGTGCAGTGCCCGTACTGTGGTGAGGCCGTCGAGATCTATCTGGAGCCCGACGTACGCGGCACGCTCGTGCAGGACTGCGAGGTGTGCTGCAATCCGTGGCAGGTGCGCGTGAGCGGCCACGGCGACGACCGTTCGGTCGAGGTCTCGCGCGCCGACGAATAGCGCCTCTACTTCTGAGTCACGGTGTAGCCCTTCGCGCGCAGCATCGTGACCAGGCCGTCGGGTCCGACCAGATGCGCGGCGCCCACCACGACGAAGCAGCGCTGCGTCGCGAAGCACTCCTCGAGCTTCGGTACCCAGCGCCGGTTGCGACCCACGACCAGCGTGTCGTACACCTTCGCATCGACGCTCTTCATGTCGATCAGCAGCAGGCGCTCGATTGGCGCCGGGTCGCCCGCCTTCCAGGCAGCGGCAATCCTCTGGAGCTGCGCGAGCTCGGTCTCGGCGCCGTCGAGCGTCGCCGCCACCAGGCCGTCCTGCAGCTGCGGGCTGAGGCCCTCCAGGAAGTCGATCTGCTCGAGCGCCGTCTCGAGCGTGCGCACGGTCTTCCCCGCCGCTGGAGCGCGGGCGCGGAAGTGCTGATCGAGGCCCAGCGACGCATCGAACCCGCCGCGCTGCATCTCGAGGCCGACCAGCGTCAGCGCCACCATCCACGGCTTGAAGCTCTGGAGCCGCTCGATCGGCAGGCCGGCCGCGGCGGCGCGCCTGGCGATCTTGTCGAACGTCTCCTTCGACACCTGAGACTGCAGCGTGGTGCCCGGTGGATACATCGCCTTGGCCAGGAGCTGCATCGCCGCAGCCGGCTCCTTCAGTTCATCGGGGTTGACCTCTTCGACGAGCACGTCGGCGCGCGCGAACGCCTCGTCGAGCGCGGCTGGCAGCGGGTAGGCGTCGGCGGTGAGCAGGTGCAGCGACCCGACCAGCCAGCCCGTGCGGCCGTCGCGTTCCACGGTCCAGATGAGCCCGCGTCCGTTGGCCGCGGCACTGGGCGCATTCTGCGCCAGCGCCGGCGGCACGGCGGCGACGAGGCCCGCGAGAACGAGGATGACACGTGCGGCGCGGGAGAGAGGAGTGATCATGAGGGCCACGGAGAGGTTATCGGCCGCTGTCCGGGTGGTCTGAAGACCGCCCTCTACATCTGCATCCGGGGCTCAGGACGCTGCGCGATGGCTGCGCGCGCGGGTGAGCGTCTGCGCGAACACCTCGCTGGCCTGCGCCCCGGACACGCCGAACCGGCGGTCGATCACGAAGAACGGCACGCCGTTCACGCCGAGGGTCCGCGCCTCGCGCATGTCGGCGGCAACCGCATCGGCGTAGGCGTCTCCCGCGAGCAGGTCACGTACCTCGGTCGCGTCGAGCCCGGCTTCGACGGCCAACCCGGTGAGTGAGTCGGCGTCGAAGACCGACCGGCCCTCGGTGAAATAGCCCCGGAAGAAGCGCTCCACCAGCGCGTCTTGCAGCCCCCGTGCCCCAGCCAGCTGCAACAGCCGATGTGCGTCGAAGGTATTGCCGGTCACACCGTCCTCGCCCAGGTGGTACTCGAGGCCTTCGTCTGCCGCGGTCTGCTCCATCCGGGCATCGAGCGTCTCCGCCTGGTCCACCGACAGGCTGTACTTCGCCATCAGCATCTCGCGGCGTTTCTGCGTGTGTCCCTTGGGACGCGATGGATCGAGCTGAAAGGAACGGTGCACCACCTGCACCGCGGCGCGGTCCTCGAACCGGTCGAGCGCCCGCTCGAACCGGCGCTTGCCCACGTAGCACCAGGGGCAGACGATATCCGACCAGATGTCGATGCGCATATGCGAGTGATGCCGCCCGCGTCTCCCGGTTACCTGCCGAAGCCGATTTCGCGCACCGGCTGTACGCCTTCGACGGCCTGCCCCGAGTAGACTTCCATCCCCATCGTGCGCGGCGGAACCGGCAGGCCCTTGGCCTTGGCTTCGGCCACCAGCTTCTCGTACTCGCGTTCGCCGCTGAGCGCGTGGTTCACGGCGCCGTTGCCCTCGTGGCAGGAGTACTCGTAGAGCTGGTAGTTGGGCTGCTGCGTGATCGTGAAGCGCACCGTGAAGGGCGCGGTGTACATGGTGGGGTCTTCGACGCGGACGCGGTAGTCGATCATCTGCGGGTCGATGCGCGTGAACCACTCGGTCAGCTTCAGCCCCTCGCTGTTGGGGCCGCTGAAGCCGACGCGGTCGGTGAAGTTGGTCGTCTCGACGACGAGGCTGTCGCCCTCGAAGTGGCCGCGGGCGTTGCCCATGTACTGCTTGATCGCCGCACCGACGTGCGGCCGCCCGTCGAGGGGAATCACCCGCGTGTCGTGGATCATCTCGTAGTTGATCACCACCGCGTCCGGCGTCTGGACGATCTGCAGACCGTTGCCGTAGAGCACCGGGAAGATGCCACCGACGCCGCGCGTGATGCAGCGGTCGTAGAGCGTGAAATCCTCGAAAGTGTTGAAGGGGCGGTTGCCAAAGGTGCCGATGCCAAACGACGCCTTCTGCCTGGCGAGACCGGCGGTGGTGAGCGCGGGCATGCGGCCGTTGGTGGGCTCGACGACGAACGAGGTGTAGCCGAACGTCCGCACGCCGAACTCGTTGCGCAGGAAGGTCTCCTGATTCACCGCCCGGTCGCGCGAGGCTTCGTCGCCGCCCGCCCGCCGCGCGAACTCCTCCGGCGTGAGCGACTCGCGTTCGCCTTGGGCGGGTGGCCGGGAGGTGGGAATGCCGCGCATGTCGTCGCTCGTCCACGTGCCTTCGAGGTCGGGATGGCCCCACGACAGCCGCGGCGCCTTCCAGTTCGGATCCTTCACCTTGGCCGCGGTGGCCTCGGCCGGAATCGCGCGCAACGCCGAGGGCGCCTTGGTCGGCGCCACGAACCCGCCGCCACCGAGAGCGCCCGCGCCGCCGCCACCCTGCCCGGCCGCGGGCGCCACAGAGACACCCACGACCAGGCCGGTCGCCAGGAACGACGCCAGAACGCTGTGGCGCATCAAATCTCTCCTTGAGGATTCTCCCATAACATGTCGCAGATGGCGTCCACGCCGCGGCGCATCCTGCTCGTCACCGGTGGCAGCCGGGGCATCGGCGCCGCCACTGTCCGGCTGGCCGCGGCGCGCGGCTACGACGTGTGCGTCAACTACCGCGCGGACGCCGCCGCCGCGGCCCGGGTGGTCGATGACGCGACGCGGGCCGGGGCGCGCGCGGTGGCCGTGCAGGCCGATATCGCCGTGGAAGCCGACGTTGTCCGGCTCTTCGCCACTTGCGACGAACGGCTCGGGCGGCTCTCGGCCCTGGTCAACAACGCCGCCATCCTCGAGAGGCAGATGCGGCTCGACGCCATGGATGCGACGCGCATCGGCCGGATATTCGCGACCAACGTCACCGGCGCCTTCCTGTGCGCGCGCGAGGCGGTGCGGCGCATGTCCACCCGCTACGGCGGCAGCGGCGGCAGCATCGTGAACGTGTCGTCGGGCGCGGCGCGCCTGGGATCGCCGGGGGAATACATCGACTACGCGGCCACCAAAGGCGCGCTCAACACCATGACGGCCGGCCTCGCGCGAGAGGTGGCCGCCGAAGGGGTCCGCGTGAATGCCGTCCTCGCGGGGCACATCTACACCGAGCTGCACGCCAGCGGCGGCGAACCGGATCGGATCGAGCGGGTCAAGTCTCAGGTGCCGATGAACCGCGGCGGCCAGCCCGAGGAGATCGCGCAGGCCATCCTGTGGCTCCTCTCTGACGAAGCCTCGTACACCACCGGCGCCTTTCTCGACGTCGCCGGAGGGAAATGACCGGCGGCGGCCGAACCGTGGAGACGCCCCGGCTCCGCCTGCGGCCGGTGTGCGAGGCCGACGCCGCCGAGACCGCGCGTCTGATGACGCCAGCGGTGAGCCGCTGGCTGGCCACGTGGCCCTCGCCTATGCCCGAGACGGCCGCGGCGGCACGGATCGCCCGCCTCACTGACGCAGCAGCCGCAGGCCAGGCCCTCTGCTTCGCGATCGAGCGACGAGACGACGGCGCGATGATGGGCTGGGTGTCGGTCGTACGCTCACAGGGCGACCCCGCCCGCGGCAATCTGGGGTACTGGCTGGGCGAGCCGTTCCAGCGATGCGGCTATATGGGCGAGGCGGCGCGCGCCGCCGTGCGCGAGGCGTTTGCCCGGCTCGAGCTGGTGGCCATCGAAGCGGCCGCCCAACCAGAAAACGAGGCGTCGCTGCGCATCATGCGCGCGCTCGGCATGTGCCCGACGGGGACACGGCCCGTGTGGGCGTCCGCGCGGGGCCGCGAGGAGCTGTGTGAGCACTACGAAATCACGCGCGACGCCTACGCCGCGGCGACAGGCTCCTGCTAGCGGCGCCGCGAGCGGCGGGCGCCGTGTCTACGTCGCGCTGCTGCGGGCCGTCAACGTCGGCGGGCGCAGCGTCCACAAGGACGCGCTGCGCGAGGCCTTCGCCCGCGCCGGCGCGTCAGATGCGCGCACCTTCATCCAGAGCGGCAACGTCGTGTTCGGCGCCGAGCCGGGCGCCGTGGAGGCCATCGTGGCCGGCGCCAGCCGGCGGTTGCGGCCGGTGCTCGGCGCCGAGCCGGTGGTCATGGTGCGGAGCGCCGCCGAGATCGCGCGGCTGCTGCGACTCGGCCCGTTTGCGCGCACCGCCGCGCCGGCCAGCGTCAAGCGCTACATCGTGTTTCTTGCTGACCCACCCGTCATGCGGCCGCGGCTGCCGCTGCTCGTGCCGAAGGAGGAACTGGACCTCGTGCACGTGTCACGGCGCGAGGGCTGGGTGGTGAGCCGCCGCAAACCGAACGGGTGGTACGGGTTTCCCGGCGAGTTCGTCGAACGCGCCTTGGGCGTCGCCGGCACCGCCCGCAACTGGTCCACGGTGTTGAAACTCGCGGCGCTGCTGGAACAGCCGTCACAGAGGCGGGTCTGAAGACCCGCGGCCACGTCAGGACGGTCGAAGACCCGCCGCCACGTCAGGGCGCGTTCAACGATGTGGCCGCGGGTCTTTAGACCCGCCCCACTATGGCGCCGAGAGGGCGAGCGTCACGTTGGTGCCGCCGAAGCCGAACGAGTTGGACAACGCGTGGCGGAGCGGCATCGACGTCGGGTCGAGCACCGGCGGATAGTCCGCGAGCTCCGGATCGAGCGGACGTGCGTTGACCGATGGCGCCACCCACCCGCCCTTGAGCATCAGCAGCGTGAAGATGGCCTCCATGGCGCCGGCCGCCGACACGGTGTGGCCCGTATACCCCTTGGTGGACGAATAGGCGACGTGCTGCTCGCCGAACACCGCGCGGATCGCGCGCACCTCGGCCACGTCGCCCGCGGGGGTCGAGGTGCCGTGGGTGTTGATGTAGTCGATGTCCGACGGAGCCAGCCTGGCGTGCGCGAGCGCCATCTCGATGGCGCGCCGGGCCCCGTCCGATGACGGCGCCACCATGTCGCCCTCACCGTCGCTCGACATGCCCCAGCCGCGCACGCGGCCGAGGATGGTGGCGCCGCGCGCCTCGGCCGCGGTCCGCGTCTCGAGCACCACGATGCCTGCGCCCTCCGAGAAGATGAACCCGGCACGGTCGGCCGCATACGGCCGCGACGCGCGCTCGGGACGCTCGTTGTCTTCCGAGTTGTAGGCGCGCATGGAATCGAAGCCGGCGTGGAAGTGCGGATCGCACTCCTCGCAGCCGCCGGCAATCGCCGCATCGACGTGCCCCGACTCGATGAGCATCGCGGCGAGCAGGATGTTGTAAGCACCACCGGCGCACGCGGCGCTGGTCGTGAACGAGGGGCCCGTGGTCTGGAGCACGTTCACCAGATTGGCGGAGGCGGTCGAGGCCATCATCCGCGGCACGACCGTTGGCAGCACGCGGCGGCTGCTGCCGCTCGTCTGCAGCTTTTCCTGGATGTCCACGTGAGTACCGACGTCTCCGGCCCCGGAGCCCACCACGACGGCGAGATCGCGCCGCCCCAGTTGCGACTGCTCCAGCGCGCGCCGCGCGGCGCCGAGCGCCAGCCGCGCCTGACGGCCGAGAAAACGCCCCTGTGATTTGCTCACGCCCAGGTCGGCGTCATCGAGCGCGCCGGAATACTGGCCCGCAATCTGGCAGCGGCTCTTCATCGCCACGCCCGGCGGATAAAGCGTGAACGGCGTGTTGCGCCCCTCGCGCAGCATCGTCTCGATCGCCGCCAGGTCGTCTCCGAAGTGACACAGCACGCCGGCACCGGTGACGACGACTTCCCGGTCACGGCTGCGCGAACCCCAATCCTGCATCTCGTGTACGCGTCTCCCCGGGTAGGATAAACCAATGCCCGAACGCATCGCCGATCCACGGGCGCGCGACGCAGAAGGTTTGTGCGCGACTTGCTGCCGGGCGCGGCGCATCACCAGCGATCGCGGATCGATCTTCGTGCTCTGCGTCTACTCGACGATCGATCCCTCGTTTCCGAAGTATCCCCGGCTGCCGGTGCTGGCCTGCACGGCACACGACCCGGGCGGCGGGTAAGGCCGCATCCGCCCCTCGGGCGAGTTACTGAATTTCTCACGCTCGCATGGCTCGCGACGTGTGCCAAACACGGGCGCGGTGCACCGCGTCCGTCCCAGGTGCAGCCCAGGCGGTCCCCTTCCGATAGCTCACTCGTCCGATGTGCGGACGCTGGAGAGAAGACGAGTGAACCTGGATGCAGATTCGGCCGCAGGGGTGTCGCCTTTTCTCACCTACGAGCCCTTCTACGGACTGAGCGAGAAGCCGTTCAGCCTGGCGTCGGATCCGGCCTTTTTTTTCAAGAGCGCTTCGCATCGTTCGGCGTTCGACGCGCTGGGCGCCGGCATCCGCCGGCGCGAGGGTCTCATCGTGCTGTCGGGCGAGATCGGCACCGGCAAGACGACGCTGTGCCGCGCGGTGCTGGCGCAGCTCGATCGCAAGACGTTCAGCACCTTCGTGCCGGATCCGTTCGTGACCCCGGAAGACCTCCTGAAGATGCTCCTCATCGGCTTCGGGGTGGCGTCGGTGGCCGACATCAACGGCGGCCGCCTGCAGGGAGCGTCGCGACAGGATCTCAGCTACCCGCTCTACGAGTTCCTCGACTCGCTCGTGCCGCTGCAGGCCTTCGCGGTACTGGTGATCGACGAGGCCCAGAACCTCTCGCTTGGCGTCATGGAGGAGATCCGCATCCTGGCCGAGCTCGAGAAGCGGGAAAAGCTGCTGCAGGTCGTCCTCGTCGGACAGCCAGAACTGCGCGACAACCTGCGCCTGCCGCAGATGCGTCAGGTCGAGCAACGGGTCACCGTCCGGTGCGAGCTCGCGCCGCTCGCCTTCGGCGACCTCATCGAGTACGTGAGCCACCGCCTCGCGGTGGCCGCGGCCAGACCCGACGGTGTGGCGTTTACCGGCGGTGCCCTCGAAGCCGTGTACCTGGCGTCGGGCGGCGTGCCGCGGCTCATCAACCTCGTGTGCGACCGCGCACTGCGACGCGGTTTCGACGCCCGGCTGAAAACCATCGACCGGGACACCGTCACCGCCGCCGTGCGCGACCTGGACCTGGGCGAGCCGCGGGTGGCGGCCGACCTGGCGCCGGTCGTCGACATGCTGCCGCTGCCCTTCGAGGCCGAGGCGGACGCAGCGGCGCCAGCCGCGCCCGAGACAGCCTTTCGCGCCGAGCAGCCTCGTAACGTGAACGTGACGCCTCCTCCCTCGCGCGCACCCCAGCCCGCCGCCGGCATGGCCGCGTTCGAGCCCGAAAGCGCTCCGGCGCCGGCGTCTCGAGCCGCGAACCCGCTGGCGGAATTCGAGAGCGAACCGGACAGTGCCTCCAGGACGCACGAGCCCGCGCGGGCGCAGTTCACGCCGCCCTCGCGCGGTCTGTTGTGGACGCTCATGCGCGCTCTTGGGCTCGGCACCGCTGCACTGGGCATTGCCATCGGCGCCGGCGTGCTCGACACGCGAGCCGCGTTCAACCATGTCGCGCCCAACACCGCGCCGGGGGCGCCGGGCGCGCCCACCCGCGACGCGGCCGACGCCGCGACGATGTTGCCGGTGCCGGACGCCTGGACGGCCGTGCTCACCGACGGCCGCGCGCACGAGTCCGATACCTATGCCGTCGTCGCCGCGACGCTGCACGATCGGCCCGCCGCGGACGGCGTGGTCGCCGAGCTGGCAGGCGCCGGACACCGGGCGCACTGGGCCGAGGTGCGCACCGACGGCGACGCGCAGCAGCAGGTGTTCGTGAATGGCTACGGGACACTCGAGGACGCGCTCGCCTTCGTGACGAAGCTGCGGCAGCGGCCGTCCACCGCCGGCGCGTGGCTGTTCCAGGCGCCTGGCGCGGCCCAGCGCCCGGATCCCCAGGCCAGCACGACCCGGCGCTGAACCCGTCACGGGCGGCGTCTACTTGGCCGACGTCGCCGACGGGTTCCGCAGCAGGTCCTGCAGCACCTCGTCGTAGTACGGCTTGTCCTTCAGGCTGGCCCGCGACGCGGGAAAGTACGAGATCGCGATCGTCACGCTGTTGTCGAGGATGCGAATCACCGACACCGAACAGCGTTCGCTGCGGCTCAAGCGCGTGTTGTCGATCATCGGAAACCCGAAGGGTCCCACCCAGAACTGGGCCTCGGTCTCGACGTTGGCGCGCTCGGAGCCAGACTCCTGCAACTGCTGGCACTGCTCCCGCTGCAGCGGTTTCGACACCGCGAGCGCCAGCTCCACTTCGCGCCGATCCGGCGCGAAGTCGAGGAACTCGACGCGGAACTGCCGGTAGTGGGTGACCGGCTCGGTGGTCGCGGCGGCAAAATCGGTCGAGGCGAACGACAGGCACAGAGTGGCGCCACCCCGCTGCTCGCCGGGCTTGAGCGCGATGAGGGACCTGCCCAGCGACCACGCGCCCGCGCCGGCTTTCGTGACGTCGAGCTCGCCGCGCTCTACCCTGCCGCTCTCGGAGATCGCGGCGAGCTGGCGCTCCTTGACCTCCTCGGCGACGCGTTCGAGGCGCCAGAGCAGGCTCTGGTCCTTCGGCGCACTCGTGCCTCCCTGCGTGCGGACCGTCAGTTGCCGCTGCACGTGTTTGAACAGCGGCCCGAGGTCGAGCGACTCGTGGAAGTTGTAGGCCAGCAGCTCGAGGTTCAGCACCTCCGCCTCGGGGTCGGTCTTGTCGCCGGTCGTCTTCGCCACGAACGTGTCGAGAATCGACCGGAACATGTCCTTGCGCAGCGCCGAGTCGGCCTCTTCGCGCCGCCCCATCATGTCGGCGTAGAGACGCAGGTTGCTGTCGCGCGTCTGGCTGCTGCTGATCGACGAATTGAGCAGGTAGCCGACGACGAGAGTCACGAGCGGCATCGCGACCACCTGCGAGACCTCGATCCAGCGGTGATGGCCCTTCTTCTCGGGGTCGGCCATCGCCTACTGCCGCCGCAGCTCGTAGCCGCTGGCGCCCTTGACCACCTCGAACGAGTAGCGCGTGGCGCTGGAAGCCGAGGTCACCTCCGCGCTGGCGGTGCCGAAGGCACCTGCCACGGTGAGCGTGCAGCGGCCTTCGGGGGTGCTCACCCGGTAGGAGCCGTCGTCGAGCGTGGCGCCCTTGACGGTCTCGCTGCCGCAGGCAATCGTGATCGCCGCGCCTTTCAGCCCGGCGCCGTTGAAGAAGATCGATCCATAGATCGCGCCGGCGTCGAGCCGCCCCGGCACGAGCAGCACCGCGGCCGCGAGGCCAGCCGCTCCCCATCTCTGCATGAGTCCCTCCGCACCGCTGAGGGTAGCGTACTGGCCAGGGCGCGCGACGCGGCTGCGAATCAGTGACGAACCGCGGCGCCGAACGGTGTCAGTTGAACACGACTTCCGTCGAGTTCGGACCCGACCCGCAGGAGTTGCGCCCGTAGACGCGGGCGAAAAACGTGCCCGCGCCGCCGCCCGTCCAGGTGTAGGCGGTCTGCGTCGTGTTGGTGTTGAGCAGATTGGAAGAGCCCGATGCGCTCCCGATCTGGATGAAGTAGTCCTGCACGCCGCTGACGGCGTTCCACGTGAAGACCCGCGTGCTGCCGGTGACCGCCACCTGCAGGTTCCCTGGAGCCGCCGGCACACACGACGGGTTGGTGGGTGACTGCCCGCCCGCTCCATCGGTCGTGGGCGTCGACGTTGTCGGAGACGTTGGCGAACCGGCATCGCCTCCGCTGCACGCAATCCCCAGCGCCGCCAACAGCACCGCCGTTGCAAGTCCAGAACGCACCATCGGCAATCTCCCGCCGATGACGCGGCAATTCATGTGCCCGTCCTTGAACGGTGCAGCCTGATGCACGGACGGGCGGAGTACACGCGTCAGCTGCCACGAACCTGTCAGGCAGTTACAGGATTGGGCGTGGCAGGGCACGGGCCGACGGTCGAGCCGTGTCGCGCCTTGGCTAGGGCGGCGGGAGGTGCAGCGGCTTCAGCCCTTCGAGGCAGATCTCCTCGATGAGATCGGTGTCCACGACGATCGTCTGCTGCAGCTGCACGGTCCAGGGGCGCGTGTAGGCCTTGGGATCGTCCACCGTGAACGCGATGTCGAGCGTGCCGTAGTTCGGGCGCGTGAGCCGCTCGGTAATGGTCGCGCCTCCGGTCAGCGGCGTGCCCGACATGTCGAGCCAGAGCCCGTCGCGCAAGCCGTTGGTCTGGACAACCAGCGCGTCGCCCTCCCAGCGGCCGGTCGAGTACCCGTGCCACGATGGCTGCGGATCCACCGGCAGCGGCCGCCCGTCGGTGAAGATTTGCCGGAAGCTGGCGTTGAACTCGGTGAGCAGCGCAATGAAGTACGGCGTCTGGATGATCTTCTGATAATGCGGCAGGGTGTAGGCGCGCGGCGGATTCGACGGCAGACACTTGGCGTGCGGATCGTCGGCGGAGTTCGCCTCGGATCGCTGCGTGCGAAGGGCCGCTGCCCACGGCTGGAACGGCAGCGGGTCCTTGGCGCCGGCGTCGATGCGGAAGGCCCACGCGGAGAGCGGTGTCTTCTCGAGGCAGTCGTTGCCGTCGCGGAGGAGCGGCGGACACGGCAGGTGGTTGGAGGCCAGCCAGATGCCCGACAGATCCGGCTTGCCGTCGGCGGTCCGGGGCGTTCGGGCCTTGACGTCCACCTCGCCCGATGGGGTGCGCGGCACGCCCGCGGTCGGGTAGGTGAGCCACTGCGCCGTCACTCGCGGCGCGACGATGCCGGCGGTGACGAGTGCGACGAGAATAGCCCCGAAGGCGCGGCGCATGACTAGTGGCCTAGGCGCGCAGCAGATCCGCCTGCCAGTCGCGGACCCGGCGCTTGATCTCCTTGCGGTCGTTGAGCTTCTCGGCGAGCACCGTGCGCGCCAGCCCGGGCAGCTCGGCGTCGCCGGCAAACCGCAGTCCGCAGAGCTGATTGACGGTGAACTCCGAGAGGCGCGGCCCGAGATCCGGCGCGAGCTGCAGGAGCCGCTGGCGCATCTCCAGGCGGATGACCCGATCCTGCACGCGCAGCGCGAAGAGACGGGCCCAGAAGAAGATCATCAGGATGGCGACTGCCAGGGCCAGCGACATCGCCGCATCCCAGGAGAACGCGGTGGCGGCGATCCAGAGCCGGTAGACAAGGTTGACCGCCACCAGAGCGAACGTGAAGTAGTGATACGCCGGAACGACCTTGGCGTGGTTCTCGAAGGACTGCTGTTGCGCCGCCATGACTCCTCCTCGCCCCCCGCAACGCGGCGGTCGGCGAATCATCGCACAGAGACCCGCTGGGAGGGGGCCGGGTGGTGAGGCGGGTCTGAAGACCCCCGGCCACGTACGTCCTGCTTGTGGCCGCGGGTCTTCAGACCCGCCTCATCGAATTCGGATGCCCGCGGGACAGCCTTGATCTACGCTACCGCCACCGGGAGGAGCCTGCCCTGGAGCTCGCCGTCAGATGCGCCCTGTTCGTCGCCCTGCTCGTCGGTCCCCTCGTCGCGGCGGGCCCCACGGTCAAGCCCGAAGACGTCGGCCTCTCGTCGGAACGCCTGCAGCGCCTCACGCAGATGATCGAGCGCCGCATCGCGGCCGGCGACCTCGCGGGCGCCGTCACCATCGTGGCGCGCCGCGGCAAGGTGGCGCACCTCGCCGCGCAGGGCGTCATGGACCTCGACACCAAACAGCCGATGACGCCGTCGAGCATGTTCCGGATCGCGTCGATGACCAAGCCGATCATCGGCGTCTCGATCATGATGCTCGTCGAGGAGAACAAGCTGCGCCTGAACGACCCGGTGTCCCGCTACATCCCGGAGTTCGCCAACATGAAAGTCGCCGTGGCACGGCCGGGTAGCGGCGGCAGCGAGGGCCCGAGCTTCTACACAGTGCCGGCGCAACGTCCCGTCACGATCAAGGACCTGCTCACGCACGTGTCGGGGCTGGGCAGCGGCCCGATGGGCAACAGCGACATCGACAAGGTGGCGCGCAAGGACGGCGAAACCCTGGCGCAGTACATCCCGCGCCTCGGGGGCACCGCGCTGGAATTCCAGCCCGGGTCCCGCTGGACCTACAGCCCCGGCGCCGGGTTCGAAACGCTCGGCCGCATCATCGAGATCGCGTCAGGCCTGCCGCTCGACCGGTTCTTCCAGACGCGCATCTTCGACCCGCTCGCCATGCGCGATATCACGTTCTGGCCAACCGAGGCGCAGTGGCCGCGCGTGGCGACGGTGTACGGCCGCCAGCCGTCGGGGCTGACCAAGCTGCCGACGCCCAACGACACGATGTCGCGCAACGTCTACTTCCGCGGCTCGGGCGGGCTGTACAGCACCGCCGAGGGCTATGTGCCGGTGGGCCTCATGCTCGCCAATGGCGGCGAATTGAACGGCAAACGGCTCTTGAGCCGCAAGTCGGTGGAGATGTTGAGCGCGGCCCACGTGCCCGATTCGCTGCCCGGCCGGCCCGCCGGCGAGGGCTACGGCCTGAGCGTGCGCGTCGTGACCAATCACGCGACACGCGGCACGCTGCTGTCTGACGGCACCTACGGGTGGTCGGGTGCCCAGGGCACGCACTTCTTCGTCGATCCGAAGGAGCAGTTGGTCGGCATCTTGATGGTCCAGACGCCGAACAACGAGGTTCGCGACGCGTTCGAAGATCTCGTCGCGCAAGCGATCATCGACTAGTGGCCTGTCCTCTAGGCGCGTCCCCTTCTTGCTGAGTTAGCGATAGATCGCTACGTGAGGTATAACGGTGTGCTGGCGTCTCGCAGGGAGGCGCCGCGTAGGAGTTGAGATTGTGGCGATAGACGTTCGTTCGAGTTTGAACCGTGCCCTGAAGGCTCTCCACGCCGATCGTGTTCGCATCGAACGGCAGATCAACGCCGTGAGCAACGCGCTCAGCGAGGTCGGTGGCACGGCTGCGCGTGTGGCCCGCACCGCGGGACGCAAGACCAAGCGAGCCGCGCGCAAGATGTCGGCGGCGCAGAAGAAAGCGGTGAGCCAGCGGATGAAGGCCTACTGGGCCAAGCGCCGCTCGGCCAAGTAGCGGCCCACGTTTCAGTGGGCGGCGGGGCGATCGCGCGGTCGACGGCGCGCGTCCTCGAGCCACAAGAACACAAATGGCGCGACGGGCCTGAGCCCGTCGCGCCACTCACTTTCTGACCTTCCCCGTCTGGTCTAGAAATTCAGACGAAGCGCGAACTGTGCCTGGCGGGGTGTACCGAGCCCCACCGTGCGGCCGACCGTGCTCGTGGACCGGCCGAATGTGCCGGCGGCGGCCGCCGTGTACGGCTGCCCCGGCTGCAGGCGGTTCGCTTCGCTGAGCGCGGCCGTCGGGATGGCCTGTGGCAGCGTGCCCACCGGGTTCGCGAAGTTCACAGTGTCGAACAGGTTGAACACCTCGGCCCTTAATTCGATGTTGGTCCTGCCACCAAGGGCGAAGTGCTTTGAGATCACGAGGTCGACCTGTTTGAAGCTCGGCCCGTGAATCGAGTTGCGTTCCAGGTTGCCGAAGGTGCCCGGCAGCGGCGTCGCGAATGCGGCCGGGTTGAGGAACAGGGTGCCGCCGTCCTCGATGAACGGATCGACGCCCGGCACGAGGTCGGGACGGCGCACGTTGCGTGACGCACCGCCGCGCGGCGTATTGATGAGAGCCACACGGTCCGCGGCCGGGTTGGCGAAGATGTTCCCCGCCACGTCGCTGTAGACCACATCGGGCCGCACGATCTGCACCGGCACTGGCAGGCCGCTGCGCGCGTTCACGATGCCACCCACTTCCCACCCGCCGAGCAGCGAGTCCGCCACGGGGCTCATATCCGTGCCCCACGCCCGGCCTCGGCCAAACGGGATCTCGTACAGCAGGCTCAAATTGAAGGTGTGCCGCACGTCGAAGTTGTTGTACCCGTTGTCATAGTCGAACTCGTCGATCGCCCGGGCGTTGTTGGCCGCCGTGAGCGCCTCGTTGGACCCCGCCGTGTTGCCGCGGCTGCGTCCGAAGGTGTATTGCACGTTGGTGGACAGACCTTTGGAGGCGCGCTTGTTGAGCGAGAGCTGCATCGCGTTGTAGGTGTCGTGGCCGCCAGACGTCTTGTAGTCCACCTCAGCGTAGGGGTTCTGCACGCCGGTGATGTTGCCCGCGGCGTCGCGGATCGGAATCGAAAACTCACGGAGGACAATCGCGGCGTTGGCCGGATTGGAATTGGTAATCACCTGCGTGATGTTGTTCGCGACGCTGCGGAGGAAGAGGTTGTGGCCCTGGCTGCCGACATACGCGGCGGTCACGGACATGCTGCCCGGGAGCTGCTGCTGCACGGAGGCGGTGTACTGATAGATGCGCTCCGGAATCGTGTACTCGTTGGCGTAGGCGCGCGGCTGATACGACCTGGTGTTGGGGCTGTTGATGAAGGCCGCGGTCAGCACCTCGGGGACCACCGGGAACGTCGTGTTGCTCAGCGTCGAACTGACACGGTCGCTCTCGATCGGCTGAATCTGGTCCTCGGTCTGGCCGGGACCCACGAAGAGCCCGAAGCCGGTCCGGAACACGGTCTTGCCCGGCGCATAGGTGAACGCGACACGGGGGTTGAAGTTGTTCTTCCGCGACTGGTAGGGTGCGGTGGTATTCGGATCGATCACCCCGGTGTCGATGTTGAACTTCACCTGAAGATCGTCCTCCTCGGTCAGCGGCGTGTAGTACTCGTATCGCAAGCCGTAGTTCAACGTCGCCTTGGAGCCCAGATGCCATTCATCCTGGGCGTATCCGATGAAGTATTCCTGCTTGACGTGACGCGCTCCAGTGGCGCCGTTGTTGAACACGCTCGGAGCGCTCACGTCGCCGAGATACTGGACCGTCGTCGCCTGGTTGGCGAGGAACGAGGTGACGTTGGCAAACGAGTAGGTGGTGCCACCGAGCCGATCGGTCTCCATACGGATGGCACGGAATTCCCCGCCGACTTTCGTCAAGTGCGACCCGCTCACTGAGCTGTACGCATCGATGATGGACATGGTGTAGGGGTCGTACGGCTGGCCGCGGCCGTTGGTCGCGCTGTTGGCGCGCACCAGACCGCCCGGCACTGCCAGACCGGAGCTGTTGCCCTGTCCGGCAATGCCGGTGTTGGCCACCGACCCGCTCAGGTTCAAGACGAGGGTGCCGAAGTCGACGCCATTGACGACCGGCGCAATGCCGTTGATGCGCGTCGGCGCCGCGTTGTAGCCCAACTTGAACTCGTTGGTCGACGAGTCCGACATGACGCCTTGCAGATTGAACACCGCGTTGCTCGGGTCGGCCGTGATCTTCACCACCCGCCCGGTCACGCCTTCGGGCTGGTTGTTCGTCCCCTGGTCATGGAAGGCACGCACGTACATCGACCACCGGTTGCTCATCCTCAGATCGAACCGGCCGCTGAACGCGTGCTCACGCACTTCCTGCAACCCCTGGAGCTGCGCGATGTCGAAGTCGGGATTGGCCGACGCCCCGGGAAGAATGACGGCATTCGGAGCGAGAAACCCGGGCCGCAGGTTCGCAATGACCGGCACGGCCCGCGACCACGCCGCGTCGCTGGGGACGCCCTCGACGAAGTTCACGCCAGCGTCGAGCTTGTAGCCCTCGTAACTGCCGAAGAAGAATGCCTTGTTCTTCATCAGCGGACCGCCGACCGAGCCGCCGAACTGGTTCTGCGACAGTTTCGACTTGGGCAGGCCGGCCGCCTCGTCGAAGTAGTTTGGCGAGTCGAATTTGTCGCTGCGCCAGTACTGGAACAGCGATCCGTGCAGATTGTTGCTGCCCGACTTGGTGATCACCGTTACCTGACCACCGGTGCCCGTGCCGTACTCTGCCGGATAGTTGCTCGACTCGACGCGGAACTCCTGCACGTTCTCGAGGCTCGCCTGCAGCTTGAATGGGGAGGCGACTTCGCCGTTCAGGTTACCCGGCGCGGCGTCGATGATCGACGAGCCCTCGACACCGTCGTAGCGGATGGCGTTCTGCTCGATGGCCCGGCCGCTGAAGCGGACGTCCTGCCACGTGCCGGTGCCGGAGTTGACCGAGCCGGGCGCCTGCAGCATCAGCTGCGACATCTGGCGGCCGTTGACCGGGAGGTTCAGCACGTCACGCTCGCCGACGTTGACACCGAGGCTGGCTGAACTGAGGTCCACGGTACCGACGGTGGCCGTGACCTGCACCGTCTCGGTGACGCCGGCGGGCGTCAGCGACAGGTCCAGGGCGAACTCCTGCGCGGCCACGAGCTGAAGGCCGGTGAACTCCAGAGGCGCGAGGTCACGGAACGTGGCCCGGATGGTGTACACCGATGGCCGCAGGTTCGCCACCACGTAGCGGCCGTCGGCCGTTGATGTCGCCGTGCGTTCCTCGCCGGTCCGCTCGTTCTTGACGACGATATTCGCGCCAGGAACGACCGCACCGCTGGGGTCGAGGACGACACCCGCGAACCGCGCGTCGTTCTGTGCAAAGACCGACGCGGGAAGAAGTAGTGCGATGGCAATGAGCCATGCGCCTGATGCCTTCAAGATCCTCATACGCTGGACGACTCCTGTGACAATGGCCGTGTTTGGGGTCGTTCACAGCGTAGGAGGGCCCTGTAACGGCGACGTCACACGATCGAGTCCAGACCGTTAATTGACCAGGAATTCGCGTGGGGACTGCTGCACACCGCTCAGGAGGGGCGGCGGGACGAGAATTAACGCACTGTTTACGTAAACGTCATGCTACGGTCACGCGGTGGTGACCCCCAGATTTCGCGCGGGTTGCGTAGCGCTGTTCCTCCTGGTCGCGGGGACACCACACGTGAGCCCTGGAGCTGAAGCTCTGCTCACGGCGGCGGCTCCTCCCCCTGCTCAACTCACCCTCAACATCAGCCTGATGAGCACGCAGGAGCTGCCAGCGTGGTGTGCCGGCGCCATGGTCGCGGAAACGAACGCGATCTGGCGGGCCAGCCATCTCAGCCTGCGGTGGCGGACCATCGACTTGTACGATCCGCCGCCCGACCCGGAGATCGCAGGCTCGCTCCGCGTGCTGGTCATGGCCCGCGCCGTCCCCAGGGCCGGCGAGCCGGCCACGCTCACCGTCGGCGAGCTCGTCCGCAGCGAAGGTTCGGATCCGCTGGCCATCGCCTCGATCACCGGTGCCCGTCGTATCGTCGACGACGCGCGGCGCTTTCAGGTGATCGCACGGCCGGACGACTACGAGCATCGGCTGGGCGTGGTCCTCGGGCGCGCCGTCGCGCACGAAATCGGACACTACCTGCTGCGCACGCAAACGCACGCGCAGCGCGGCCTGATGCGAGCGGCCATCAATGCGCCGGAGTTTGCCGATCCGCGGAGCCGCTCCTTCCGCCTCGACGAGGCTGCGCAGGCGCACCTCGCGGCGCTCGCCGCCCGCGGCACCCTCGACGATTCGTCGCTCGCCCCGTTCTCCTACCGCACGCAGCGGTAGCCCGCCGCCTCTGGGCTCACAACAGGAGGAGATTCCACCGCGAGTCGTCCGCCGAGCCGCGTCAGCGGCGAGGCAAAAGGAAAAGGAATTCCCCCCTCCGGCACCAATTGCTGGTGAGGGGGCGAAGTAAGCGAACACGAGAATTGGTGCCGGAGGGGGGAATCGAACCCCCACGACCTTACGGTCACCGGATTTTGAGTCCGGCGCGTCTGCCAGTTTCACCACTCCGGCGTAGCAGGGACCGGCCGTGCAAGAACGGCCGGGTGAGAACGTTCAGTATACCGAAGCGGGATTGGCCTGCTTCGTCGGCGGTTCACAATCCGGCCCCCCGGGGCCCATCCCGTTTACCGGGCTGAGCCACGCGCTCGCCGCTCCGGACCGACGACCCACATGCAAGGAGGTGAAGCCATGCGTCTCCGCATTGGCGCCCTGGTGGCCGTCGTGTTCGTCGCTGCTGCCCTCATCTGGGGCAGCGCAGCCCAATCGGACCGCGGCACCCTGGCGGGAACGGTCAGGGATGCGGCCGGCACCCTGCTGCCGCTGGTGAAAGTCGAAGCAACCGGCCCAATGACTGCCACCGCGGTCACCGATGACCGCGGCGCGTTCCGCATCGTCGGTCTGTTGCCGGGCGACTACGTCGTCTCGGCGAGCCTCGTCGGATTCCGCACGGCGGCGGCACCGGCGACGATTTCGGCGCGGCGTGAAACCCGCCTGGTACTCGGCCTGCAGATCGGTGCCCTCTCGGAGGCGACGTCGCCAGCACCGGCCGTCATCACCGAGCAGCGCACATTCCCGAGCATCAGGGGCGTCGCGGCGGCGGTTCTCGGCGGACAGGCGTTGCGAATGGAGGTGGCCAGGTCGAGGGGCCGGCACTTCGACACTGAGTCGTACGACCAGGTCGACGAGAACGGCTTCAAACACGTTGCCACCGATCCGTTGTCCACCTTCTCGATCGACGTCGACACGGCGTCGTACGCGAATGTCCGGCGGTTCCTGCGCGACGGGCGGCTCCCCGAGCCTGGAGCGGTCCGCGTCGAGGAGCTGATCAACTACTTCCGGCTCCCCTACCCCGCGCCCGAGGACGGCTCGCCGTTCTCCATCACCACCGAGCTCGCGGCGTGCCCGTGGAATCCGGCGCACCGCCTCGCCCTCGTCGGCATTCAAGGGCGCGCGCTGGCGGCGCGGGAACCGGCCCCGCGCAACCTCGTGTTCCTGATCGATGTCTCCGGCTCGATGGAGTCGCCCGACAAGCTGCCGCTCGTGCAGAGCGCCATGCGGATGCTCGTCGACGAGCTCGGCGAGCGCGACCGGGTGGCGATCGTCGTCTACGCCGGCGCGAGCGGCCTCGTGCTGCCCTCCACGCCGGGACGGGACAAGGCGGCCATCACCCGCGCGATTGCCGAGCTCGAATCCGGCGGCTCGACCAACGGTGCGGAGGGCATCCAGCTGGCCTACCGCGTCGCGCGCGAGCACTTCATCCGCGGCGGCGTCAACCGCGTGGTGCTGGCGACCGACGGCGACTTCAACGTCGGCGTCACCAGCGAGTCCGCGCTGGTGCGCCTCATCGAGCACGAGCGCGCCTCCGGCGTGTTCCTGTCGGTGCTCGGTGTCGGCACCGGCAATTTGAAGGACTCGACGATGGAGAAGCTGGCCGACAAGGGCAACGGCAACTACGCCTACCTCGACTCGCTGCACGAAGCGCGCAAGGTCCTGGTGCACGAGCTGGGCGGCACGCTCGACACCATCGCCAAGGACGTGAAGATCCAGGTGGAGTTCAACCCGCAGGCGGTGGACGGCTACCGGCTGATCGGCTACGAGAACCGGGTGCTCGCGCACGAAGACTTCGACGACGACACCAAGGATGCGGGCGAGATCGGCGCCGGCCATTCGGTGACGGCGCTCTACGAGATCGTGCCGAACGGTGAGCGCACGCCGGGCGCGGCGCGCGGCGGCCTGAAGTACCAGCAGGAGCCCCGCCTCGCGCGGGCGGCGCGCGGCGACGAGCTGGCGACGGTGGCGGTGCGGTTCAAACAGCCGGACGCGAATGAGAGCCGCCGCGTGGCGGCGACGCTGCTGACGACGCCGCGGCCGATGACGGCCAACCTCGGCTTTGCGTCGGCGGTCGCGGAGTTCGGGATGCTCCTGCGCGGCTCGGCGCACGCGGGCCAGGCCACCTATGCCGCGGTCATCGACCGCGCCCGGCGCTACGCCGGCGACGATCGCGACGGCTACCGCGCCGAGTTCATCGGTCTGGCCCAGCGCGCGGCGGAGCTGGCGGGCCGCCATGGGGACCGCGACACACACTAGTCTAGTGGCCCGACGACGAGGGCCGCGGGCCTCCGGGTCCGCGGCCGCCCAGCCGCGGGCGCCGGCTTGATATACTCCCGGTTCCACTCTGCCGAACCGACATGACCCGTATCGGACACTCCCTCGTCATCACCGGCGAACTCGAATGCGCCGAAGACCTGCTCGTGGACGGCCGCATCAACGGCCACCTCATCGTCCGTGACGCACAGCTCACGATCACTCCGACCGGCACCGTCGATGCGCAGGTCCTTGGCACTCGGGTACTGGTCGAAGGTCAGGTCAAGGGCGCCATCACGGCCAGCGACCGCATCGAGCTCGCCTCCAAATCGCGCGTCGAGGGGAGCCTGAGCGCCAACACGGTGGTGATGTGGGAGGGCGCCCGCTTCGACGGTGGCATCGACATGCGCCAGCGCACCATCGCCGCGAAGGTGGCGCAGTACCGCGCCGGGAACGGCCCGGCGGTCGTCTCGTCGCGATGACCCGCCGGTTGTGGCAGCTGGCCGCGGTCAGCCTGCTGTGCGCGTGCGCGACCGCGTGCGGCAGCAACCTGACGGTCACCAACATCCAGACCGGGCGGTCGCTCAACTCCGACCACAGCGTCGGCGCGCTCACGACCACGTTCAAGCCGAACGACACGATTTACGTCTCGGTGCTGACCGATGGCTCCGGATCGGCCACGATCGGGGTGAAGTTTCTTTACCAGGGGCGCGTCATCAGCGAACCCGAGAAGAAGGTGTCCTATAGGGGCGCCGCGGCCACCGAATTCCACATCGAGTACTCGGGCGGCTTCCCTGCCGGCGATTACGACATCGAGGTCGCGTTCAACGGCCAGCCGGCCGGCATGCGCAAGGTCCGCGTCGAGTCCTGACCCCGGCGCAGATTTTCCCGATCATCCTGGCCTGCCGCTTCCTGCTGTTCTTCGTTCCGCTCAGGACGATGCACTAAGATCGCCGGTACGGTGAACGACGTCCCGACGACGCGCGATCGCAGCCGCGACACCGGCCTGGCGCTGGTCCTGCTCCTGCTCATCGCCCACCTGACCACGAAGCGCGACGGGTTCACCACGGCCGCGCTGGTCGTGCTCGTGACCGCGATGACGGTCCCGCTGCTGTTCCGGCCGCTCTCGGTCGTGTGGTTCGGCTTCTCGCACCTGCTCGGCAGCGTCATGTCGAAGGTACTGCTCGCCGCTGTGTTCTTCCTTGTGGTCACGCCCGTCGGCATCGTCCGCCGGCTGCTCGGCCACGACGCGCTGCAGCGGCGGGCGTTCAAGCGCGGCGACGCCTCGGTGCTGCGCCCGCGCGGCCACGTGTACGTGGCCGGCGACCTGGAGAGGCCCTACTGACCATGGAATTCCTGCGCGACCTCTGGGGGTTCCTGCGTCAGCGCAAGAAGTTCTGGCTGCTGCCGGTGATCGTCGCTCTCGTCGGGTTCGGCGCGCTGATCGTGCTCACCAGCGGCTCGGCGATCGCGCCGTTCATCTACACCTTGTTCTAGTGGCGCGTCAGGCCGTCCTCGGCATCTCCGCCTTCTATCACGACAGTGCGGCCGCGCTGCTGGTGGACGGACAAATAGCCGCGGCCGCCCAGGAAGAGCGGTTCTCGCGCACGCGGCACGACGCCTCGTTCCCCACTCACGCCTGCCGCTACGTGCTCGACGAAGCCGGCGTCCCTTACGACGCGCTGACAGCGGTGGCGTTCTACGACAAGCCGTTCCTGAAATTCGAGCGGCTCCTCGAGACCTATCACGGGTTCGCTCCGGCGGGTCTCTCCAGTTTCGTCACCGCCATGCCGGCCTGGATCAAGGAGAAGCTGTTCATGCGCCGGCTGCTCGCCGACCACCTTAGTGAGCTCGGGCAGGCGCGGCATCGCATCCTCTACCCCGAGCACCACCTGTCGCACGCCGCGAGCGCCTTTTACCCGTCGCCGTTCGACGACGCCGCGATTCTGACGATCGATGGCGTCGGCGAGTGGGCGACCACGACCATCGGCCGGGGCCGTGGCCGCGACGTCGAGATCCTGAGCGAACTGCACTTCCCGCACTCGGTCGGCCTGCTCTACTCCGCGTTCACCTACTACCTCGGCTTCACGGTGAACAGCGGCGAATACAAGCTGATGGGCCTGGCGCCCTACGGCCACGCCGGCAGCGCACGGGTGCGTGGATTCGCCGACACCATCAGACGCGAACTGGTGGACGTGCGCCCGGACGGCTCTCTCGTGCTCAACATGGCGCACTTCGAGTTCGCCACCGGCCTGCGGATGGTGCACGAGGCGTCGTGGGAGCGGCTGTTCGGCCTGCCGCGCCGGGCGTCCGACGTGGAGCTGACGCAGGCGCACATGGACCTCGCGCTCGCAATCCAGCAGGTGACCGAGGACATCGTGCTGCGCCTCGCGCGCACGGCCCGTACGGCCACCGGCTGCCGGCATCTGGTGATGGCGGGCGGTGTGGCCCTCAATTGTGTCGCCAACGGCAAGCTCCTCGAGAGCGGACTCTTCGACGACATCTGGATTCAGCCAGCCGCCGGCGACGCGGGCGGCGCGGTGGGCGCGGCGTACGCCGCCTGGCACATCCACCGCGGCGAGCCGCGATCGGCGCCCGGCGGCCGCGGCACCTGTGACGCGATGGCGGGCAGCTACCTCGGACCGCAGTTCTCGGATCTCGACATCGAGCGAACGATCCGCGGCTTCGGCGCGCGCGCCTCGCGCGCCGCCGATCTGGACGCGCTGGTGGCCGACATCGCCGGGCGCCTCGCGGCCGGTCAGGTGGGCGGCTGGTTTCAAGGGCGCATGGAATTCGGCCCGCGCGCCCTCGGCAACCGCAGCATCATTGGCGATGCGCGGAACCCCGAGATGCAGAAGCGGCTCAACCTCAAGGTGAAGTTCCGCGAGGGGTTCCGTCCGTTCGCGCCGTCGGTGCTCGAGGAGGACGCCGCCGAGCACTTCGAGCTCGATCGGCCGTCGCCGTACATGCTGCTCGTGGCGCCCGTGCGAGCGGCGCAGCAGCGCGCGTTCCCGCCGGCGCTGCTCCAGGCACCGCTCTACGACCGGCTGTACTTCCAGCGTTCGCACCTGCCCGCGGTCACGCACGTGGACTACTCGGCGCGCATCCAGACCGTGAACCGTGCCACCAACCCGCGCTACTGGGCGCTGCTGCACGCGTTCAAGGCGCTGACCGGCTGCGGCGTGCTGGTCAACACCAGCTTCAACGTCCGCGGCGAGCCGATCGTGTGCACCCCCAACGACGCCTACCGGTGCTTCATGCGCACCGACATGGATTTCCTGGTGATCGGAAACCACGTGTTCGAGAAGGCGGACCAGCCGCCGCTCGACGAAGCCCCGGCGTCGTTCGCCCCAGATTGATGGGGCGGGCAGAGCGGTCTAAAGACCGCCCTCTACGTTCGCACCCAGGACTCCTAATGTAGAGGGCGGTCTTTAGACCGCCCTGATTCTTCAGGCCGCCCTGAGCCGTCCGACAACACCGCCGCGGCAATCGCGTCGGCCAGAATCTCGTAGCCGCGCCGCGTGTAGTGGCAGCAGTTGTCGATGTACACGGGCGCGCGTTCCGCATCGAACAGGTGCACGCCGTCGACGACGGTCACACCGGCCCGCGCCAGCTCGCCCGACGCGATCGTCTGCTCGAGCACGGGATAGCCGTGCTCCGCGCCCGGCTTGAACGGCGAGTCGGCGGCAAGGGCCACGGCCGCCTCTTCCGGCGAGAACGGCCGCGTCGTGAAGTACTGGTTCGGCTGCAGCACGTGCACGTAGCGGGCGCCGCTGGCCGCGAGCATCTGGTGCATGAGCACGGACGAACGTGCCCACTCGTCGGCAATCTCCCGGTACAGCTCGGGCTGGGCGCGAGTCCGCACCCTCGGCGTCACTCGCACCAACGACGCGCCTCCTGCCGCGGGCAGCGCGTCGAAGCGGGCCACCTCGGCCCGATACTGGCGATCGAGCACACCGTGGAACCGCGTGAGCACCACGTGCGACGCTGCCGACCAGGCGCCGTTGGCGCGGACGGCCGCCGCGTTGAGCCGCCGGCGGTAGCCCTGGATTCGTGCCAGCGCCTCGACCTTCTCGGCCGTCATCGACGACTGATCGAGAAGCGCGGTGAGCGGATCGATGTGCATGACGCTCGGCATCGAGATGTCGGCTCCGCGCGCGTCGTTGAGCGGCGAAATCGCCACTTCGTTGAACCCGTCGATGTTGACGACGACGTCGAACGTCTGCCCGATCGAGAGGAAGTAGCCGAGGACGAGCAGCTGTTGCGGCTGCTTGTAGCCCTCGTGGCTGAAGCAGAGCGGCACGATGTCGCGGCCCCGGAATGCAGGCGCCGCGGCCAGCCGCGCCGCGAGGCGCGGAGCACCCACCTCGCAGAACCACGCGCCCACCGACCCGCCGAAGATGCCGACGAGCAGCTGTCGCGCGCCGGTGCGCGCGTAGGGATAGTCGAAGCGCGAGGTGAACCCGAAGTTGTTCGTGGCGGCGCGCGCGTCAGCGCGTGGGGCAGCGGGATCGCGCAACGCCTCCGGCATATCGAAGGGAATGCCCGGCTGGTGCGTCGGACCGAAATACGGATGCAGCGCAGCGGTGGTCACAGCGCCGCGCGGCGGCTCGGGAACGAGAGGGAGCTGCGGGCGGTAGGGATCGGCATAGTAAAGCCAGCCCGTCTGGTAGTAGAAGACGGCGAGCGCGATCCCCTCGGCCGCTACGAGCAGGACCAGCAGGTTGACGACGAGCAGCGAGAGGATGCGCCTGATCATGCGCGGTCTTCAGACCGCCCTGACATGACTCACTGCGGCGCCAGACGCAGCAACGCACCGTCGTCTTCGTCCGTGAGGACGTAGAGCAGCCCGTCGGGTCCCTGCCGCACGTCGCGGATGCGCTGGTGCAGTTCGGTGAGCAGGCTCTCGCGGCGCAGTTCCTCGAGCTTGTCGTTGAGCACCACGCGCTCCAGGCTCCCGGTGCGCGGCACCTCGCCGCGCCGGGCGCTGCCGACGAAGAGATTGCCCTTCCACGCCGGGAAGCGATCGCCGGTGTAGAACGTCATGCCCGTGGGCCCGATCGACGGAATCCACAACACCAGCGGCTGCTCGATGCCGGGCCCGAGCGGCGCCTCCGAAATCCGCGGACCATCGTAGTTGCGCCCGAAGCTCCATTTCGGCCAGCCGTAGTTGCGGCCGGGCAGGATGACGTTCACCTCGTCGCCGCCGTTCGGCCCGTGCTCTGCGTTGAGCACCGTGCCGGTCGCCGGATGCACGGTCAGGCCCAGGTGGTCGCGATGACCGAGCGTGTAAATCTCCGGACGGTAGCCGGCCTTGCCGACGAACGGGTTGTCGGGTGGCACGGTGCCGTCGTCGCGCAGGCGCAGCACCTTGCCGTAGACGGTACTGGTCACCTGCGCCTGCTCACCGAACGGCGCGCCGGTGGTGAGGTACAGCAGCCCGTCGGGCCCGAAGGCGAGACGCGATCCGCTCGCCCCGTTCTGGAAATCGCCGACGAACAGGTCCTGCACGTTGGTGAGCGCCGTGCCGTCGAAGGTGCCGCGGGCCAGCGTGATAGCCGACTTGCGGCCGCCCGGCGGCGTCGGCAGCGGCTCCCCGGCCTTGTTGTAGGTGAAGTACACCCAGTGGTTCGAGGCGAACTTCGGGTGGAGCGCGACCTCCTGCAGGCCGCCGGTACGGAAGGCCGGCGTCTCGGGCAGGCCGGCGATGGGAGCCGCGACGAGCTCCGGCTGGCGGCCCTGCGCCCGCGTCGCGTTGCGTACGAGCCGCAATCGGCCACCGCGCTCGGTCACGAGCGCATCGCCCTCGGGCAGGAATGCCAGGCTGAAGGGATGTGCCAGGCCGCGCGCCACCACATCCACGACCAGCTTGTGCTGCTCGGCGGTGTCGAACACGTAGGGGCCGGCGGTCAGCGTGACCGGCGCGATGCCGATGTTCGGCGGTTGCTGTGCTCCGGCGGTGATCGACACGACGGCCACTGCACAGACAGTCAGCACGCAACGAGCAGGTCGCAACATCTCGTTCTCCTCGGGCCGAATCTTACCCGAGTCGAGTGGAACGCTCCTGTCCTGCCTACCCGCCTACCCGCCCACCTGTTTATCTGCCTACCTGCCCACCACGATCACGCCCGGTTGACGAGCACGACGACTTCGGACGGCCCGACGTCGCGAAGCTCGATGAACGCCGTGCCGTCGAGCCGCCGCCGCACCGGCACACGATCGCCAACGTGGTGTGACGGCGTGGCACCGGTGCCTGCCTCCTCGCTGCTCGCCACGACCTCGAAGGCGGTGCCCGCAGCATTGAGCCGCGCGTCCACCACGACGTCACCGCCGCGTCGCGCGGCGCCATGGCCGTTGACCACGCACAGCGCTTCCTCGTCGTCGAGGATGCGCGACCATGTGATGAGCTCCCCAGCCGCCGCCAGTGCGAACGGCGCCCCGAAGTTCGAGAGCTGGCGCTGGTACTGGCGCCCGACGCGCAGCACCGGAAAGCGGCGTCGCACCGCGGTGAGCGCCGCCAGTCGCGTATACGCGGCGGCGCCTGGGTTGAAGCAATGCTGCCCAGCCGTACCAAACGGGCCGAACCCCGGCAACTCACGATCGCGCGTCGCCACCGCGGACCCGATCCCGGCGCGGCCCGGCTTGCGTGGATGTTTCGGCCCGAACATCGCCTCCCTGAGGAAGACGTCGGTGCCGGTGTCGTGCGTGCACTCGGGCAGGAACGCGTCGCGGGCAGCTTTCTCCGGACCGGCAAGGGCCTGCTCGCTGCCGTAATAGATGCACGGGATGCCGAGCGAGAAGAGCTGCAGCGCCACGCCGGCCACCACCTGATGGTCAGACGCCGCGTCGGCCGAGAAGCGCAGCTTGTCGCCCGAGACGTGATCGTGATCGTCGAGCACCGACACGTGGCGCGCCCCGAGCTCGCGATGCGAGCCCAGATCGTCGGCGCGCACGCTGACGAGATCGAGATAGGCCTCGGGCCGCTCGAGACCCTTGGCCACGGCGTGCAGCGCCCGGCGCATCTGGCCGATGTCGAGCGTGGCGTTCAGGTTGAGGCCGAGCACGCGGCGGTATCTGGCGGCGTCGGCATCCGATCCGGCCACCTCGCCCACGAGAAAGAAGTCGGCCTTGCCGAGGTTGGCGGCGAACTCCTTGATGGTGCCGCAGAAGTTGCGGCCGGCTTCGGCGGGCACGTGCTTCAGCGTGTCGAGCCGGAAGCCGTCGCAGTCGGTGAGCGCGATCCAGTACTTGTAGCAACGCGCCAGGTCCGACAGCGTGTCGCTGCCGTCGAAGTTGAAGTCGCGCAGATCGAAGAAGTCGGTGCGGCGGAAGGGCGCGTGCGCGTCGTCGAGATCGCCGCCGAAATCCACACCGCCGGCGCGGGTGTAGCTGTCGTCGCCCTGCAGTTCCGCCGGCCAGACGCCGGCATCGACGTCAGTGTCGGCGAGCGCAGACGTCGTACCGCCGTCGCCGTCGAACCAGGGGCCCTTGGCGTGAAACGCGGGAAACCCGACGTACGGCTTCTCGCGCCGGCCGTCGGCGTACAGCCAGTTGCAGCCCGAGTGGTTGAAGACGACGTCGAGGATGACGCGGAGTCCATTGGCGTGCGCGGCGCTCACCAGCGCGACCAGGTCCTTGCGGGTGCCAAAACGGGCGTCCACGTCGAGGAAGTCCTGGATGCCGTAGCCGTGGAACGTGTCGAGGTGCGTCCGCTGCTTCAGGACCGGGCCCACCCACAGGGTCGTCACTCCAAGGTCCGCGAGGTACTCGAGCTTCGATTGGATGCCCTTGATGGTGCCGCCCTGAAAACGCTCGTGCCCGCTCCGCGCCCAGTCGTCGAACCGGAACGCCGCGTTACGGCCGGCCGGGGCGCCGGCCGCGTCCACCATCGGGCGCGAGGCCTCTCGCCCGTCGCTGAAACGGTCCGGCAGCAGGAAATAGATGATCTCGTCGCGCCAGTCGGCGGGCGAGGGAAAGAACCGCTCGCGCCGGGGAAGGTCGACCCCTCGAACCCTCGAGGGGCGCGGACGACCGAGGATGAAGTCGCGAAACGCCATGGTCTTCTGAGCGCCTTGCACAAAACTATACGCGCCCGCGCCGAAACCGGCGCGCGCTACATTCACGTCGACACGCACGTCGGCGGGTTTGTTACGTTGATGTCATTCCGGCCCGGAGCGCACCGGACGCCGGTACGACGCCTGCGCCAGGAGATGGGCCATTCAGCATGCGTGGCCCGTGCCCTGATACGATCGCAGGAGCAATGCGACCCGACCTCAAAGCCCTCCAGCACGTGAGCGATCTCGACCGCCTGCTCGACGACTCCGCGCGCCGGCCGGTACTCTTGTTCAAACACAGCTACGCGTGCGGCACGAGCGCGGAAGCGCTGGACCAGCTCATCGAACACCTCGACGACACACGCCGTGAGGATGCCGACTACGCCGTGGTCACGGTGCAGACGCATCGCGAGGTCTCGAACGCGGTCAGCGCACGGCTCGGCGTGCGCCACGAGACGCCGCAGGCGCTGCTGATTCGCGACGGCCGCGTGGTCTGGAGCGCGTCGCACTTCCGGGTGACAGCCGACGCCGTCACGCGCGCTCTCAACACGCACCTCGGTCTGTAGGGACCGTCGCTGGTTGCCGCGGTCTGTTCACTTGTGGCCGCGTGTCTTCAGACCCGCCCCAGAGGCTTCACCGCGACAACGCTGCTGACGAACCGGCCCTCGAAGTCGCCTTCGCGCGCCGCGAGAACGTCGAGCGGCGCCACCAGCCGCCGGAGCTCGCCCGGCTCGAGCAGGAAGTCGGGATTCGTCGGCTTGCCGCGGGCGGCCTGCGCCCGCAGGAACGTCTCGTAGACGAGGGTGCCGCCCGGGCGCAGCGCCGCGAGGAGCAGCGGCAGCAGCGGCCGGTGCAGGTAGTGCGTCACGACGATGACGTCGAAGGCGGACTCACCGAGCGGAGGCGGCGCGCGCTCGAGATCCATCACCAGCGCGCGGAGCGGAAGCGCCCGGCGTCGGGCGTGTTCAGCCAAAGTGGCAATGGCGTCCTCGTCGCGGTCCACGGCGGTCGTGTGGAATCCCTGATCGGCGAGCCAGAGCGTGTTGCGCCCGCGGCCGCAGGCCACGTCCAGCGCGGCGCCCGAAGCCGGCAGCAGCTGCCGGTGACGCACCAGCCATACGGCAGGCTCCCCGCCCACGCGATCGTCGGGCATCAGTCCGCCGCGAGCTCCCGTGCGATCGCCTGCCCCGCGACCCAGCCGGACGACCACGCCCACTGAAAGTTGAACCCGCCGAGCCGGCCGTCCACGTCGAGGATCTCGCCCACGAGATACAGACCAGGCTGGTGGCGCGACTCCATGGTGGCCGTGTCGATTTCCTCGAGCGGAATGCCCCCGGCGGTGACCTCCGCAAACGTATAGCCGCGGCTGTCGGTGACATCGAGTGGCCTATCGACGAGCGCGTGCGCGAGCCGGCGGCGGTCCTCGCGGGTCAGGTGCGACATCGTGATCTCGCGGTCCAGGTCGGCGCCGGCGAGCCATGCGGCGGCAATCGCGTGCGGGAGCCGGCCGCCGAGCACCGTGGCCACCTGCGCTTTCGGGCGCGCCGCCGCCTCGTCGAGCAGCCAGCCTTCCACCGTCTCGAATGTCTCGCCGGGAAGCACCGACAGCCGCACGTCGATCCGGGGAACCGCGCCCGCCTCGTCGGCCTCGAGCCGGGCGCGCAGCCAGTGCCGCGACAGGTTGAGCACGACCGGACCGCTGGCGCCGAAATGCGTCCACAGCAGTGGCCCATCCAGCCGGATCACGGTCCGGCCGTCGGCCCGCAGGGCCAGCGACGCCGGATGCGCGACCCCGGCCAGCGCCCGATGCGCCTCGCCGCGCAGGATCAGCGGCGCCAGCGCCGGCGTCGTGGGCACGCAGCTGTGCCCGACCTCCGCGGCCAGGGAGTAACCGAAGCCATCGCTGCCACTCTTGGGAAGCGACCGCCCTCCGGTCGCCAGCACGACGGCGCGCGCGGCGATCGGTGCCCCGCCGTCCCGCCCAACCTCGAAGCCGCCGCGCTGACCTCGCAGGCCGGTCACGCGGGCGCCCGTCTCGATCGTCACGCCGCGGCGCCGCGCCTCGTCGAGCAGCGCTTCGAGCACCGTCTGCGCGCGGTTGGTATCGGGAAAGAGCTTGCCGTGCTCCTCCTCGTGGAGCGAGACGCCCAGCGCCTCGAAGAACGCCACGGCGCGCTCGGCGGGAAACGCCCGCAGCACACGCGCGACCAGCCGCGAGGGCCCGCCCCAGAAGTCGTGCTCCGAGACCACGCGGTTCGTCACGTTGCACCGTGAGCCGCCGCTCACGAGAATCTTGGCGCCGATGTGCCGCGCCCCGTCCACGCACCGCACCCGTAACGACGGCGCCGCCCGCGCCGCGAAGATCGCCGTCGCCAGCCCCGCCGCGCCGGCACCGACGACGAGAACGTCACAGGAAGGCTCCCGGCTCTCGACTCCCGGCTCTCGGCCTGGACGCTCCACCAGGAGACAAGCGTACTATCTGGGCGTCAGAGAGCATCCATGCCTGAAGCCGGGAGCCGGGAGCCGGAATTCCGTAAACTGAATCCGTGGACCCCTCCGATCCCACCGTCCTGTGGCGCATGTCGCGCGGCAAATCCACGGCCCACGCCACCGTGTTCCCGGGCGGTGGCCGCACGACGGTCACCTGGTACTTCGACGGGCGCATGGACCGGGCCGAAAACTACGAGACGATGGAGCTGGCGCTCGCCCGCGCCGAGCACATCCACGGCATCCTGCTGCGCGACGGCTGGGCGGACGTGATCTGACGCCCCTTTGGTCCGCCAAAGCCGCGTCACGGGCGGGTTGGTAGACTAAGGCTGTGCCAGCAATAGCACGGTTGCACCGCACTGTCGGCGTCCGGGTCGGCCAGGTCCAGGTAGGGGGCGGCGCGCCGGTCGTCGTGCAGTCGATGACGATGACCGACACCGCCGATGCGGCCGCGACGGCGCGGCAATGCATCGAGCTCGCCGAGGCCGGATCCGAGATGGTCCGGGTGACGGTCAACCTGCCCGAGGCGGCAGCCACCGTGCCGGAAATCAAGCAGCGGATGCTCGATGCCGGCTGCACGGCCCCCCTCATCGGCGACTTCCACTACAACGGGCACCTGCTGCTCACCCGCTATCCGGCCATGGCCGCGGCGCTCGACAAGTACCGCATCAATCCCGGGAACGTCGGCACCGGCACGCGGCGCGACGAGCAGTTCGCCACGATCTGCAAGGTGGCGGTGGACCAGGGCAAGCCGGTACGCATCGGGGTCAACGGCGGCTCCCTCAACCAGGAGCTCGTCCTAGCCAAGATGCAGGAGAACACCGATCACCACCTGGGGCGCGACTCGGAGGAGATTCTCAACGAGTGCATGGTGATCTCCGGGGTCGAGTCCACGGCGCTCGCCATCGAGTCGGGGCTGCGGAAGGACCAGATCATCATCTCGTGCAAGGTATCGCGGCCGCGCGATCTCATCGCCATCTACCGCGAGCTCTCCAAGCGCACCGACCAGCCGCTGCACCTCGGCCTGACCGAGGCCGGCATGGGACAGAAGGGGCTGGTGTGGTCGGCCTCGGCGATGGGCATCCTGCTGAACGAAGGGATCGGCGACACCATTCGCGTGTCGCTCACGCCCCGCCCGGGGGGCGACCGTCGCGACGAGGTCTACGCCGCGTGCGAGCTGCTCCAGGCGCTGGGCCTGCGCTCCTTCGCGCCGAGCGTGACGGCCTGTCCAGGATGCGGCCGCACCACCAGCAGCACCTTCCAGGAACTGGCCGAGCGCACTCAGGAATACATCCGCGAGCGCGTGCCCGAATGGAAGACGCGCTACGAGGGTGTCGAGACCTTGACGCTCGCGGTGATGGGATGCGTGGTCAACGGGCCCGGCGAGTCGAAGGCGGCCAACATCGGTATCAGCCTGCCCGGAACCGGCGAGGCGCCGAACTGTCCGATCTACATCGACGGGGTGCACGCCACGACGCTGCGCGGAACGTACGAGGAGCTCGCCGCGGGGTTCCGCACGCTGATCGACGATTACGTCGCCACGAAATACACGCTCAAGGCGTAAACAACAGCCAGGTCCGGCGGTACACCGGGGTCGAGGCGTCATGCATCGACGAGACTTCATCACGTCCACCAGCGCGGCAGCGATCGGGGCCTTTGCCGCGCCCTCGTTCGCGCAGCCGTCCGACCTGGCCGATCTCTCGATGGCGGAGGCGATTGCGCGCGTCCGGCGCCGGGCCGCATCGCCTGTTGAACTCGTGCAGGCGTGCCTGTCCCGCATCACGAAGTACGACGGCGCGCTCCACTCGTTCATCACCGTGACCGGCGACAAGGCGCTCGCCGACGCCAGAACGATGGAAGCCGAGGCGCGCCGCGGCCAATGGCGCGGGCCGCTGCACGGCATTCCGATCGCGCTCAAGGACAACATCGACACCGCGGGCGTCCGCACGACGGGCGCCAGCCGGCTCTTCGAGGAGCGGGTGCCCACGACCGACGCGGAGGTGGCGCGGCGGCTCAAGCAGGCGGGCGCGATTCTGCTCGGCAAGCTCAATCTCCACGAGTTCGCCTACGGCGGCAGCTCCACCGTGACCGCCTTCGGCACGATGCACAATCCGTGGCGGCTCGATCGCGTGACCGGCGGATCCTCCGGCGGGCCGGGCGTGGCCGTGGCCGCGGGCCTGTGCTACGCGTCGCTCGGCACCGACACCGCGGGGTCGATCCGCATGCCGGCGTCGCACTGCGGCATCGTGGGACTGAAGCCCACGTTCGGGCGCGTCAGCACGCGCGGCGTGATGACGCTGTCGTGGACGCTCGACCACGTCGGCCCGATGTGCCGCACGGTCGAGGACGCGGCGCTGATGATGAACGTGGTCGCCGGCTACGATGCCGCGGACCCGACGACCCTCAACGTGGCGGTGGAGGACTACACGCGCGCCTTGCGCGCCGCCACCGCGCGCCTGCGCGTCGGGCTGCCGCAGCGGGCCTTCTACGACCACCTGGATCCCGAGGTGGCGTCGGCGATGCAGGAGGCCATCGGCGTGCTCGAGCAGTTGTCGGCCGCCACGGCCGACGTCACGCTGCCGCCGACCGGACCGCCCAATCGGGTGTGGGCGCCGGAGGCGCTCGCGTACCACTCGAAGTGGATCGCCGAATCGCCCGACAAGTACCAGCCGGGTACGCGTCAGGCGCTGCTCAACGCCAGGACCGCCGATGCGGCGCAATACGTGCTCGCGGTCCGCGAGGTCGAACAGGCGCGACGCGACATCGTCAAGACGTTTTCAACAGTGGACGTACTGATCACACCGACGATGAAGACGCCCGCGCCGCTGCTCGAAGGCGGCAATCCCGGCGGCGGCGGCAACAACAACGCCGTATTCGACATCTTCGGCCTGCCGACGATCTCGGTGCCGTGCGGGTTTTCGTCGCAGGGCCTGCCGATCGGGCTGTCGATCAGCGGCGCGCCCTGGGCCGAAGGCACCGTGCTGGCCCTCGCCTACGCCTACGAACAGGCCACGGAGTGGCACACGCGGAGGCCGGCTCTACGAACGTAGAGGGCGGTCTTCAAGATGTAGAGGGCGGTCTTCAGACCGCCCTGGGGCAGGCGGGTCTCAAGACCCGCCTCTACGCACCGGGGCGATCGTCGTGCCCCGTTATCAGTCTCGCGCCGCGTTGGAACGTCACGTAGGCGACGGCCCACTCGATCAGCACGATCACCCGGTTGCGGAAACCAATCAGCTTGGCGATGTGCAGGAAGAGCCACGCCAGCCAGCCGATCAGACCCGAGAACTGGATCCAGCCGAGGTCGGCGATCGCTGATGCCCGTCCGACGATCGCCATGTTGCCGATATCGCGGTAGACGAACGGCGTCGGCGGCTGGCCGCGCTCGCGCCGCAGGATCGTGCGCACGGCGTGCGCGGCCCCCTGCGTCGCCGGCTGCACCACGCCGGGGAGCGGCGTGCCATCCCTGGTGTGCACGAACGATGCGGCGTCGCCGACCACAAACACTTCGGGATGTCCGGCAATCGACAGGTCGGGATCGACGAGCGCGCGGCCGACACGGTCGAGCGGCACGCCGAGCGTCTTGATCAGCGGCGACGCGGCCACGCCGGCGGCCCAGAGCACCGTCGCAGCGTTGATGCGCTCGCGTGTCTCCCCGCTCTGCAGGTCCACTCCGTGGGCGTCGATGCCGACGACGCGCGTGTTCTCGCGCACTTCCACACCCAGCTGCCCAAGCGAGCGGCGCGCCGCGGCGCGCAGGCGGTCGCGGAAGCTCGAAAGGATCGACGGCCCCGCCTCCACCACCACGATGCGCGCGCGCGCGGTGTCGATCGCCTTGAACTCGTCGCGAAGCGTCTGCCGCGTGATCTCGGCGAGCGTCCCCGCGAGTTCGACGCCGGTGGGCCCGCCGCCGACGAGCACGAAGGTGAGCAGCTCGCCTCGCCGTGCCGCATCCTCCTCGCGTTCGGCGCGCTCGAACGCCATCAGGATGCGCCGTCGCATCAGCAGGGCGTCGTCGAGCGTCTTGAGCCCGGGCGCGAACGATTCCCATTCGGCATGCCCGAAATACGCATGGCGCGTCCCGGTGGCGACGATCAGGTAGTCGTAGTCGAGCGCGGCGCCGTCGCCGAGCACCACCCGGCGCGCGGTCACGTCCACCGACTCGGCCTCCCCCAACAGGACGCGGACGTTGCCGGCCTTGCGCAGGACCCACCGGATCGGAGCGCCGATATCGCCGGCCGACAGCGTGGCGGTGGCCACCTGGTACAGCAGCGGCTGGAAGAGGTGGTAGTTGTGGCGATCGACCAGCGTCACGCGCACCGGCGCACGGGCCAGCCCCTTGGCAGCCGCGAGACCGCCAAAACCACCACCGATGACGACGACGTGTGGCGTCCCCACAGATCGATTCTAGTACGTCGGGCTATAGCATTCATGAGGCGGGTCTAAAGACCCTGGACAAAGCCGTTCCATGAGGCGGGTCTAAAGACCCGCGGCCACAACACACCAGTCCCACCAGTCCCACCAGTCCCACCAGTCCCACCAGTCCGCGTAGCTGCCGTTACACTATCGGATAGCCATGAAGACTCCGCCGGCAACCGAGCATACCGTCGCGACCGTGTGTCCGCTCGACTGCCCCGACGCCTGCAGCCTCGACGCCACGGTGCAGGACGGCAAGGTCGTCCTGCTCGACGGGTCGAAGGTGAACCGGGTGACGGGCGGCTACATCTGCGCCAAGGTCCGCCGCTTCCCCGAGCGGATGTACGGCCCCGATCGCGTGCTCTACCCGGCTGTGCGCAAGGGGCCCAAGGGCAGCGGCTCGTTCCAACGCGTGTCGTGGGATGACGCGCTGACGCGCATCGCCGATCGGCTGCGCGCCGTGCGAGACGAGTTCGGCGGCGAGGCCATCCTCCCCTACTCGTACGGCGGATCGAACGGATTGCTGACCCAGGACACGAGTGACGCGGCGCTCTTCCGCCGGCTCGGCGCCTCGCGGCTCGCGCGCACGGTGTGCGCCGCCGCGACGGGCGCCGCCAACCAGACCCTCTACGGCAAGATGCCGTCGGTGGTGTACGAGGATTTCCCGGAGGCGCGGCTGATCACCCTGTGGGGCGTCAACCCGTCCGCCTCGGGCATCCATCTGGTGCCCTACCTGCGCGAGGCACAAAAGCGCGGCGCGCGGCTCGTCGTGGTCGATCCGCGCACCACACCGCTCGCCAAACAGGCGGATTTGCACCTGCCTGTGCGGCCGGGCACGGACCTGCCGGTGGCGCTCTCGATCCACCGCTACCTGTTCGAAGAGGGCCGCGCGGACAACGCGTTCCTCGAGGCCCACACCCGCAACGCCGCGCGGCTGCGCGAGCGTGCGGCCAAATGGACCTTCGCGTGCGCGGGGGCCGAGGCCGACGTGCCGGCGGCCGATATCGAACGGCTGGCGCAGTGGTATGCGGATGCGTCGCCCGCGCTCATCCGGTGCGGCTGGGGGCAGGAGCGCAACCGCAACGGCGGCTCGTCGTCGATGGCCATCCTGGCGCTGCCCGCCGTGGCCGGCAAGTTTGGCGTCCGCGGTGGCGGCTACGCGATGAGCAACTCCAATGCGTGGGGCATCGAGCGCACGTGGATCCGCGACCAGGAGCCGGCGACACGGCTCGTGAACATGAACCAGCTCGGACGGGCCCTCCTCGAGTACTCCGATCCGCCGGTCAAGGCGCTGTTCGTCTACAACTCGAACGCCGCCGTCACCACGCCGCACCAGACCAAGGTGCTGCAGGGGCTCGAGCGCGAGGATCTCTTCACGGTCGTCTTCGAGCAGACGCTCACCGACACGGCGCGCTACGCCGACGTCCTCCTCCCGGCGACGACGTTTCTCGAAGGGTACGATCTCGTGCGCGGCTACGGCTCGATCAGCCTGCGCCTCGGTCAGCCGGTCGCCGAGCCCGTCGGCGAGTCGCGGCCGAACGCCGACGTCTTCGGTGAGCTGGTGAACCGCCTGGAGCTCGGGACCGGCGACCCGAGCGGCGAGCTCGAGGAGATGCTCGACGTGCTCGCGCGCCTGCCCGAGCCGGCCGGCGTGCAAGTGCGCGAATCGGGCGCCGCCACGTTCCCCTTCGACGGGCGCCCGATCCAGTTCGTGGACGTCTTCCCGCGCACGACCGACCAGAAGGTGGACCTGTGCTGCGAGGCGCTCGATCAGAGCGCACCGGCGGGACTCTACGGCTATCAGCCCGATCCGGCGACCGCCGAGTTCCCGCTGACGCTGATATCCCCGGCGAGCGAGCGGTCGATCACCTCGACGCTCGCCGAGCTGCCGCGCCCTGAAGTCCGGCTGCAGATGCACCCGGACGATGCGGCGGCGCGCCAGCTCAAAGACGGCGACCCGGTGCGCATCTTCAACGCGCTCGGCGAAGTACGGTGCAACCTGCAGGTGGGCGCCTGGATCCGTCCCGGCATCATCAGCCTGCCGAAAGGGCTGTGGCGCAAGCACACGGCGAACGGGCTCACCGCCACCGCGCTCGCCCCCGACACCCTCACCGATCTCGGCGGCGGCGCCTGCTTCAACGACGCGCGCGTGCAGGTGGAGGCGGCGCCGGTGCTGCACTGAAAGGGCTTAAGGCTCACGGCCTGGAGCGTCTATCGCTCCCGAGAGGACGCTCGTCGTGAGCGTACTCTCATCGGCGTCAGTCGCTCCGTGCCCTAAGCCCTAAGCCTTCGTCCTACTTCTTCAACGCCAGATTCCAGCGCACGCCCGCCATGAACGATCGCGGCATGCCGGGATAGCCCAGCACGCTTTCGTACGACGTGTCGCCGATGTTGTCGGCCCGCGCGAATACCGTGAGCGCGTCCGCCGCCCGCACGTCTGCTCCCAGGCTTCCGACGGTGTAGCCAGGATTCACGGTGATATCGGTCGTGACGCCACCCGCCACGTTCGGTCCGGCCACGGTGGACAGAAACAGGAAGCTCGAATCGTGGCGCTCGCCGACCACGCGCACCTCGCCGTACGCCGTGAGCCTGCCCACCTGGTACGCAGCACGCACTGAGCCGGAGTGCGTGGGACGGCGCAACAGCGGCTGCCCGGGCTGGAACTGCACACCCGTGTTGACGGTGTCGGTCACCTCGGACGACAGGAACGTGTACGACGCCGAGGCGGTGATCCCGGCCACAGGACGCTGCAGCGCGCCCTCGAGCTCCACGCCCCTGGCTTTGGCGCCAGCCACGTTGATGAAGTCGGGCACGCCGTCGAGGCTGAAGAATGGGTTCGAGGATTGAAACTCCACGAGATCGCGGTACCGGCTGTCGAAGACGGTCGCGCCGGCACGCAGCCGCTCGGCGGCAAAGGTCGCCTCGACGCCTCCGTCGATGGCGCGCACGCGCTCGGGCTCGAGGCCGGGGTTGCCGTCGGCGAACGCGCTGCCGAACACCTCGCCGAACTGGGGGTTCTTGATGCCCTTGCCGGCGCTGGCAAAGACCTTGAGCGACGAGAGCGCCTGAGCACGCGGCGTGACCACGTGCACGCCGGCGGAGATCTTCGGGCTGAACGAGGTGCCGTAGCGCGACTTGTCGTCGACACGGCCGCCGACGGTCGCAAACCAGCGGTCGTGGCCGGAAAACTGCTGCTGCACGAAGAACGAGTGGTTGTCGGTCTCGAACTCCTCCACGAGCGGGTTGCGCTCGCGCTCGAACTCGTAGCCGGCGCTCAGCCGCTGCCCGGCCGCCCAGTCCACGTCGGCCTGGTAGCGGAAGGCGGGGCGCCGGAATTGCGTTTCGCTCGATGACGGGAAGTCGCTCACCCCGAACGGCGTGAACGCCAGGAACTCGCCGGGAGCAAGGCTGGTGGGCGCCAATCCGCGGAACTCGGACTCCGTCAGCAGGCGCACCAGGCGCGGGCTGTCCGGAAACTGCGCGCCCGGCGTGCCCCGCAGCAATGTGTAGACGTTGAACAACGGGTCCACGACGGTGTCCGTGGACGTGCTCGAGGAGCGGGAGTAGAGCATCGAGGCCCGGCCGGTCGTCATCGTGCCCAGGCTGTGGGAGACGTCGAGATGCCAGGACAGATCTTTGGTGTCGGCCGTGGTGCCGGTGTCACCGGGACCGTAGGCGAAGGGGCCGACCGCGTGGCCGTGCGCCACGGATGTGCGCAGGGCGGTGCGCGCCAGAGCGCGTGAGCCGAGCGCCACGCCGACGCCGCCATCGAACGCGGTCTGGTCGAAGCGATCCTCTTCCGGCAGCACGTCGTCGAACGCGCCGCTCGTACGGCGCCCGGTCACGCCCGCGTGATAGTCGACGCGCCGGGCCACGCCGTAGACGCGCGCGTCGCCGCGCG
>Ga0210380_10000066_pt1 | contig 59545 bp, 47 predicted proteins | sample PLM4_5_coexredo_FD_155476 | JGI IMG/M metagenome (GOLD analysis project Ga0210380, IMG submission 155476) | Groundwater sediment microbial communities from an aquifer in East River, Colorado, USA - PLM4_5_coex redo | ecosystem: Environmental > Terrestrial > Soil > Riparian zone | place: USA...
CGAACCGGTATCGCTATAGATGGGAATCATGAGGCGGTTGCGAAACCGATCGACCACCGAGCCATCGTCTTTCACGATTACGAGTCCGGCCCTCACGAGCGTCGCCTGCGAGAACCCCGCCTTCATCAGCGCCGTTTTCAGCGCATCGCGTCCCGGCGGCGCAAAGCCCAGACCCATCGCGTGGACGGTGTCCTCCGTGAGGCTGCGGGCCTCGATCTGGCGGCGGACACGTGCGCCGGCGGCCGACGCCAACTGTTCGCGGAACCACGCCGACGCCGACTCGTGCACCTTGAGCAGCGTCTCGCGTTCCGCGGCGCTCGCACGCTGATCGTCGCTCTCTTCCAGTTCGGGGAGCGCCATTCCGAACCGCTGGGCTAGCAGCTTGACCGCGTCTGCGAATCCGATTCGTTCGTGCAGTTCGAGAAACTTGAAGACGTCTCCTCCGGCGTTGCAGCCGAAGCAATGAAAGAAGCCCTTGTCGCGGTTGACGTGAAACGACGGCGTCTTTTCCCCGTGGAACGGGCAAAGTCCCTTGTACGTGGCGCCGGTCTTTTTCAACGCCACGTAGTCCTGAATCACGACGACGATGTCGGCGTGATGCTTCAGGTCGTCGATGAATTGCTGCGGGAACAGGGCCATTCAGTCTCGAAGTTCTACCAGCGTCACACCCGCGCCGCCCTGGTCCTGCGGCGCCTGATGGAAGCGAGAGACCAGCGGATGCGCCTTCAGGAGCTCGCCGATGGCGCGGCGAAGCTGGCCCGTGCCATGTCCGTGGACGATGCGGATCGTATGTTGATCGGTGACGGTCGATTCATCCAGAAACTTCTCGACGCGCGGCAGAGCCTCGGCGACAGTGGAGCCGATCACGTTCAGCTCGGATAGCGATCCCGTTCGCGGTTGCAGATCCACCTGAACGTGTCCGCGCGCGGCCGGCGGCGCGCCCTCGATGACCTTGAGGTCGCTCACCGCGGCGCGCAGTCGCTTCCCCCGCACGTCGATATCCGCCTCCGCGCCTCGCAGGCCGACGATGGTGCCTTCGAAGCCGAGGCCGCCGACCACGACGCGCGCGCCGACAGTCGGTGAGACCGGTACGGCGGGTGAGGCGAGTGGGGCGGGTGAAGTGGGCGGTTCAGCGACTTCACCTGCGCGCCTTACCTGCCCCACCCGCCCAATGATGCTTTCGACCGTGGCCCGCGCCTGGGATCGTACCGCGCCGGTCTGCCCGGTGTTCACGAGCCGGGGCGCCCGCGCCTTGAGATCCTCAATGACCGCATCGATCTCGCGTCTGGCGTCGCGCATTTGATCCTGGAGCCGCGCGTCGAGCCGGCGCCGGAAGACCTCCTCACGCTCTCGAAGTGAATCCTCGCGTCCACGAAGCGCTCGTTCGCGTTCGGCCACCGCGGCGCGTTCCTGGAACAGTTCCTTGCGCTCGCCCTCGATCGCGAGCAGGTCGCGATCGACACGCGTGAGATGGTCGGCCAGGCGCTTCTGCTCCTCGGTAAGGTTGTCGCGCGCTGCCGCGACGACCGACGCGGGCATGCCCAGTCGCGCGGCGATCTCGATGGCGAGGCTGCGCCCCGGAGAGCCGTAGATCAGCCGGTATGTGGGGGCGAACGACTCGGCATCGAAGCCAAAGCCCGCGCTCGTGACGCCCGCGGTGGTCGAGGCGTACGACTTCAGGGCGTCGTAGTGCGTGGTGGCCACGAGATGCGCCCCGCGCGTCCGGAAATGGTCAATCAGCGCGATGCCGAGGGCGCCTCCCTCGACCGGATCGGTACCCGCGCCCACCTCGTCGAGCAGGACCAGGGCGGGCAACCGCAGGTCGCGCATCATCGAAGCCACGTTGGTGATGTGCGCCGAAAACGTGCTCAGGCTTGCCGAGATGGACTGTTCGTCGCCGATGTCCGCGAAGACGGTCTGGAACACCGGCAGCCGCGATCCGGCGTCCGCGGGGATGTGCAGTCCGGACTGAGCCATGAGGACGAGCAGCCCGGCCGTCTTCAGCGCCACGGTCTTGCCGCCGGTGTTCGGTCCGGTGATGACCATCACGCGCGTCGGCGGCGCCAGTAGAATATCGTTGGGCACCGCGCCCCGCGCGACGAGGAGCGGATGCCTGGCCCCGCGCAGCTCGAAAGCGCCGTCGCTCGACAGCACCGGCTCGACGCCGTCGAGGATCGTGGACAGTCTGGCCCTCGCCTGGATGACATCGAGTTCCGTGGCCACCTCGATGGTGCGTTCGAGGTCCTCAGGCCGATCGCGGAAGGTGTCGGTCAGCGCGAGCAGGATGCGGTGAACCTCCTCCGCCTCGGCTTCCTCGAGCGCGACGATGTCGTTGTTGATGTCCACCGTGGCCATCGGCTCGAGAAAGAGGCTGGCGCCGCTGGCCGACGCGCCGTGCACGATGCCTGGCACTGCGCCGCGATGTTCGGCCTTCACCACCAGCACGAACCGACCGTTGCGATCCGTGATGACCTGATCCTGGAGGTACTTGGCTGTCTCGCGTCCGCGAATGAACGCGTCAAGCGTCGTCCGTAGGGCGGCGCGCTGCCGACGCAGGCGGGTACGAATGGAGGAGAGAGCGGGGCTGGCATCGTCTGCGACCTCGCCGGACGGGTCGATCTTGCGGCGGACGTCCGCGACCTCGCCCGAGAACGAGGCGGCTCTTGCCACGACGGAGTCGAGCAGGGGGAAGCTGCCCCGCGCGTGCCTCAGGGCTGCACACGAATGGGCGATGGAGTCGAGGAAGTCGGACAGACCAATCAGCCGAAGGGGCTCGAGCGCGCGACCCTCGACAGCCAGCGCGTCGATGATGGCGCGCAGATCGGACGGCGCCCGAAGGGGAAAGCCAGGATGGTCGGCGAGAAATCGTACGCCCTCGCTCGTGGCCATCTGAGCCCGGACGACCGCGGACAGCTCGGTCAGAGGTCGCAGGCCCGCGAGCCGCTCACGCCCTGTGGCCGTGACCGCCAGTTCGGCCACGGCTGACACGACGCGATCGAACTCCAGCGCGCGCAAAGCCCCGGGGGTCATCGGTTCAGAGCGTTACAGATGATTGATCAGACTGGCCATCGCGGCCGCGCCGAATCCGTTGTCGATGTTGACCGTCGCGACGCCGTTCGCACAGCTGTTGAGCATGCCGAGCAGCGCCGCGATGCCGTGGAAGCTGGCGCCGTATCCCACGCTCGTGGGCACGGCGATCACTGGCACCTGCACCAGGCCGGCGACGACACTGGGCAAGGCGCCCTCCATGCCGGCGACGACAATCACGACCCGCGCGTCCTGCAGACGCCGGTGTTCGCTCAGCAGACGGTGAATGCCGGCGACGCCCACGTCGTACAGCCGATCGATCGTGTTGCCCATCAGCTCGGCCGTGACTGCAGCCTCTTCGGCCACGCCGAGGTCGGACGTGCCCGCGCAGGCAATGAGAATCGTGCCGCGCCCGGCGGGGATCTCTCCCTGCGCGAGGGTAATCGCGCGGGCCTGGGCGTGGTAGATCGCGGCTGGCACAACCGCCAGTACCGCCTCGTATGCCGGCGCGTCGGCGCGCGTGACGAGCAGCGCCTGGCCCCGGGCGACGATCCGCGCGGCAATCGCCGCGATCTGTGCCGGTGTCTTGCCAAGGCCGAGGATCACTTCTGGAAAGCCCTGCCGTACTTCCCGGTGCGTGTCGACCCGGGCGAAGCCGAGATCCTCGAATGGCGCTGCGCGCATGGCCATGCTGATCTGTTTGCAGGCAGCGGCCGGATCGACGGCGCCAATGCGGACCGACTCGAGGAGTTCCTGTAGTGCCGACGGTGTCATGCTGGCGCGACTGCTTTCCTGGAGCTGGAGGGTACCCGTATAATTACCCAACCGCTGTGTGGATATTGAGGGTTCTCCTCGCTCATGACGTCATCTGAAACCCTGGTTCTTGCGACGTATTTTTTCGTGCTGGTCATTCTGGCTGTGTACGGATGGCACCGCTACTACCTCGTCTATCTGTACATGAAGAACAAGGACAAGGTCCCGGTTCCGGGTGTGCCGCTCGACGAGTGGCCGGTCGTGACCATCCAGCTTCCGATCTACAACGAAATGTACGTCGCCGATCGGCTGATCGACGCTGTCTGCCAGATTGATTACCCGCGGGAACTCCTCGAGATTCAGGTCCTGGACGACTCCACCGACGAGACGACGAGCGTGGCCGAGCGTGCCGTCCGACGCAATGCGGCGCAGGGCGTTGACATCACCTGCCTCCACCGGACGGATCGCACCGGCTACAAGGCGGGAGCGCTCGAGGCGGGCCTCAAGGTGGCCAAGGGGGAGTTCGTCGCGATTTTCGACGCCGACTTCATCCCGACGGCGGACTTCCTGCGTCGGACAGTACCCTTCTTCGGCGATTCGAAGATTGCGATGGTCCAGGCGCGCTGGGGCCACATCAATTCCGAGTACTCGCTGCTCACCAAGGTGCAGTCGATTCTGCTCGACGCCCACTTCGTGCTCGAGCACGGCGCCCGCAACCGTTCGGGGATGTTCTTCAACTTCAACGGGACGGCGGGTATTTGGCGCCGCTCGGCGATTGCTGACGCCGGCGGCTGGCAGCACGACACGCTCACCGAGGATCTCGACCTCAGCTATCGCGCGCAGCTCCGCGGATGGCAGTTTGTGTTCCTCCCCGGGCTGATCGCGCCGGCCGAGGTGCCCGTCGAGATGAACTCGTTCAAGTCGCAGCAGCACCGCTGGGCCAAAGGCTCGATCCAGACCTGTCGCAAGCTCCTGCCGCGCATCCTGCGATCGCATCTGCCGATGCGCGTGAAGGCCGAGGCGTTCTTCCACCTGTCGGCCAACTTCAACTACCCGCTGATGTGCGTCCTGTCGGTGCTGATGGCCCCGTCGATGGTCATCCGCTACAACATGGGCTGGTACGAGATGCTGCTCATCGACGTTCCGCTGTTTTTCGCGGCCACGGCGTCGGTGGCGAATTTCTACATGGTCTGCCAACGGGAGCTGCACGACGACTGGATGACGCGGCTGAAATACCTTCCGTTCCTGATGTCGATCGGGATCGGCTTGACGGTGAACAACACCAAGGCGGTCTTCGAGGCGCTCTTCAACAAAGAGAGCGAGTTCGCCCGCACGCCGAAATACCACATCGAGGCGAGCGCCGACGAGTGGATCGGCAAGAAGTACCGCCAGACAGTGATCGTTCAGCCGATGATCGAGCTCGCGCTCGGCCTCTACTTCACGGCCACGGTGTTCTACGCGCTGGCCAACGGCATTTACGGCACGCTGCCGTTCCTGGTGCTCTTCCAGGTCGGGTTCCTCTACACCGGACTGCTCTCCATCGTGCAGCAGTACGCCGGGGACAACGTCGTGCTCGAGCCAGCCACGGAAAAAGAGCTGTAATTCAAGTCTAGAGTCCGCGCTGTGAATCTCCGCCGAATTGCGATCGCGGGGGTGGTGGCGTGGGCGGCCTCCATCGCGCTCGGCTATCTCGTCAACAACATCTGGCTGCTGCGTCTGTATCAGGCCAACGCCTGGGCGTACCGCCGAGCGGACGAGATGGCGGCGTTGCTGCCTGTCGGGTTCGGACTGCAACTGCTGGCGTTTCTCGCGTTCGCGTGGGCGTATGCGAGAGGCTATGACGGCGAAGGGTCGGGTGTCCTCGAAGGCGTTCGCTTTGGTGTCGTCGTCGCGATCATGATCGATGGCTTCGCGATCGTGTGGAACTACGTCACCGAGCCGATCGCGCTGCGCCTGGGTGTGGCACAGCTCATCGCCTTCGTCGGCCAGTTTGGCGTGTATGGCGCGATCGTTGGCGCTATCTACGCCCCCACGCCCGCGCCCCGAACGCCGAATTCGGAATCCCGCATCCCGGACTAAGATCGCCCCGTGTCCAAGGCCGGCCTCGAAGACGTCGTCGCTACATCGTCGGCGATCTGTTATCTGGATGGGGATCGCGGTGTGCTCGCGTACTGCGGGTACGACATCCACGACCTGGCGCAGTCGGCGACCTTCGAGGAAGTCTGTTACCTGCTCTGGCATCGCCGACTGCCGACGCGCGCCGAGCTTGGCGATCTGCAGTCGCAGTTCGCGGCCGCCCGGTCGCTTCCAGAGCCCATCATTCGCCTGATGCGTTCGTTGCCGCCGGTTGACGGCATGGACGCGCTCCGGACGCTCGTGTCAGCGCTCGGCCACTATGACCCCGAGGTCGACGACGCCAGCCCGCAGGCCCAGTATCGCAAGGCGGTACGTCTCACCGCGCAGACCGGGACCGTCGTGGCGACGTGGGGACGGCTCAGGGCTGGTGGCGGGCCCATCGCGCCCGACCCGGTCATGGGGCAGGCGGCGAACTTCCTGTATATGCTCAGCGGCGATCGGCCCTCGGCGACAGCCGAGCGGGCGTTCGACGTCGCACTGATCCTGCACGCGGACCACGAGTTGAACGCGTCCACGTTTGCCGCTCGGGTGGCCGCCGCGACGCTGACCGACATGTACTCGGCGGTGGTCGCCGGCATCGCGGCGCTCAAAGGTCCGCTGCATGGCGGCGCGAACGCCGAGGTGATGAAGATGCTCCTCGCGTTTGGCCAGGACGCCACGCCCGATCGCGTCGACGAGGCGATTCGCGCGAAGTTCGCGCGCAAGGAGAAGATCCCGGGCTTCGGGCATCGCGTGTATCACACCGAGGATCCGCGCGCGACGCACCTGCGGCGGATGTCGCTCGAGCTCGGCAAGCGCGCGGGGAGCACTGCCTGGTACGACATGTCGCAACGTATCGAGGCGCTGGTGAAGTCCGAGAAGACGCTCAACCCGAACGTAGACTTCTATTCGGCGTCCACCTACTACACGCTCGGCATCCCCATCGACCTCTATACGCCAATCTTCGCGGTCAGCCGCATGTCGGGCTGGACGGCGCACGTCCTCGAGCAGTACGCGAACAACCGGCTGATTCGACCACGCGCCGACTACACCGGTCCTGCATACCCACAGCGGTTCGTCGCGCTCGACGCGCGCTAGGCCGACGCGTCCTCACGGCGCTCCGCGCACTTCGATTCCGACGGTAGACCATCTGACGCCCGTCTTGTCTCCAACGATCCTCAGTCGTACGAACCGCGCCTCGCGTGGTGAGAATCGAAACACGAGGCGCATGGTTCGCAGGTCCTGCATCGCCGCATCGAATGCCGGTGCGAGAAGACCGTCGCGCCACGCGCGATCCCACATCGCGCCGTTGGTCGACGTCTCGATAATCAGGTCTCGTGGAAGGCCACCGTGGTATCGCTCGAGCGCCTGTACGACCGCCCCCACCAGCACGGGACGCGCGAGATCGAGCGTGATGTCCTGAACGTCGGACGGCGAGCTGCATACCGGACTCGTCGAGAACGGGACATCACGCACGGCGCCGCCGGCAGCGCTGCCGCAAGAGACGGTGGTGTGGCTGACGACGAACCTCGGCCCAAGGGGCAGTGGGTCTCGAGGAGGGAGACGCCCCCGAAGGTCGTACTGGACGGCTTCGGCGGTCTCAGACGTCGGCACCGCGTCGGGTCGAGCATCTACCATCTGCAGAAGCGCCGGATGATCCGTGCGCACCACCACATGCAATGGGCCGCGAGCCTGCATGACGTCGAGGATCCTGCCATCTGCTGCTGTGCTCGACGCAGCCAGCAACGGGTAGTAGCTGGGTTCGTACCCGCTGTAACCGTTTACCGTTCGCCAGCCTCCCTCTACGGCGTCAAAGGTGGCCGACGCGTCGTCGCCCAGGTCGCCACTCGGCAGCTCCAGGACCACCCCACCGCGCAGCAGGGCTCGGTCGGGGATTGTCCGCCGCACCACGGCCATGTGCATGGTGGTCCATCCGTCGATTAGAAGCGCCGTCGCGAGTATCGTCACAATCGCGAGAGTTGCCGCTCGACCGCGCCGCCGAAGGATCTCCGCCGTCACAAGTCCGACCAGAACGGCCAGGCAGAACACCGTGAACATCCACGAGCGGGAGGGCACGCGCAGCCCCTCGATGCCTGGCAGCTGCATCAGCCACAAGTACGGGGCGGCATAAAGGAGAGGTCTTCCCAAGAATGCAGGCTCTGGGCCCAGCGCGAGCATCCACATCGCCATCGCCGCGAGCGCATAGAAGCCCGCCGTGGATGAACGGCGGGCTGCGTCGCGCGCGGTGTCGCTCATGGCACCTAAACCCAGAGCGCAGAGCACCGCGACCGAGAGCGGTTTCCTGATCGACGATGCCGAGGCGCTCAACGGACCGACCTCAAGGTGCCAAGGCCCGAACCACCAGACGGCCGCCGTAATCACGACGTACGCCGTGGCGATGCCAAGCAGCAGCCACCTGACCGTGCTCAGAGCGCGACCGCGACGCAGTTGCGGCCTGGGCAAGCCTGGTCGAAGGACAAACGCGGCCACGACGCACAGCATCATCAGGGCGACACCCGGAAACAGCTCCCCTTCAGCCTTGCACCCGATCTGCACTGTTCCCCAGACCGAGAGGGTTTGCGGCGCACAGAGCAGCCCTGCCACGTCGGCGCTGAAACCACGGACCTCCGTCAAGCTCCGTTCGAAGCCATGAGCGCGATGCGTCGCGACGTATCGGTAGAGGATAGGTACGAGCGGAACCAGTGCCACGATCCCCGCAACAACGAGGGCTGCGAGCTGGCGCCAGAGACGCTGGCGCACGACAAACCAGAGCGCCCAGGCCGCGACAAAGACGGTAAGGAACACCAGGTAATAGCCGTTGGTCGCGCCTTGTAGCGCGAACGCGACGGCAAAAAGCGCGAGCCATCGCCGACGCCGGCTGGTCACGTACTCATGCAACCCCAGCATCGCCAGCGGCATCCAGAACACCCCGAGTACCTGGATGTGCGACAGCTGTGCGACTCGATAAGGGGCAAACGCAAAGGCGATTCCTGAGACGAACGCCGCGCCCGAGCTGCCGGTCAGTCGGCGCACGAACAGATACATGGTGATCGCGCAGAGAGGGAACGTGAGCAGCAGCACGAGGTTGTAGGTCGACAGCACACTGCCGGTCAGCCAGTACAGCGGCGTCGCGAGCGGCGCAAGGCCGAGCAGATGTTCAGAGAACGTCAGCGCACCGGACGTCGGATAGAAGATGGGGAAGTCGTACCACGCGTCGGTCCACGGCATCGACTGCGCGTTCCATCCCAGAATCGCCGCGTTCAGCAGGGGATCGCCCACATCGTTGACGATTCCGCTCGTCAGACCGGCGAGCACGGCGCGGCCGATCCAGGCCGTCAGCAGCACGTAGATGAGGACACTCGCAACGAGACGATGCGAGTCACTGAACCGTGCCCCGCGCGCTCGAGTCAGCCAGCGACCTGCGAAGCGAGGGTTGGGTGGGGACACCTGCGGGACTCACGCGCATATTCGACTGTCACAACGAGCGCGTCAAGCCGCACGCTATACTTTTCTGCCTGCATCCCCATGGAACCCTCCCACATTCGTAATTTCTCCATCATCGCGCACATCGATCACGGCAAGTCCACGTTGGCCGACCGCTTCCTCGAGCTGACGGGCGCGCTGCAGGCCCGCGAGATGGAGGCGCAGGTGCTCGACGCGATGGATCTCGAGCGCGAACGCGGGATCACCATCAAGGCCCACCCCGTGCGGCTGAACTACACGGCGCGCAACGGCGAGCAGTACGTGCTCAATCTCATCGACACGCCGGGCCATGTCGACTTTAGCTACGAGGTCACACGGTCGCTGGCCGCCTGCGAGGGCGCGCTCCTGCTTGTGGATGCCTCGCAGGGCGTCGAGGCACAGACCCTCGCCAATGCCTATCTCGCCGTTGACAACAACCTCGACATCATCCCCGTCATCAACAAGATCGATCTCCCCAGCGCGCAGCCCGACGAGTGCAAGCGGCAGATCGAGGACATCATCGGCCTCGACAGCGCTGGCGCCATTCTGGCGAGCGCGAAGGAAGGCACCGGTACACGCGACATCCTCGAGGCGGTGATCGAACGGTTTCATCCGCCGACAGGGGATCCCGACGCTCCGCTCAAGGCCCTGATCTTCGATTCCTGGTTCGACCCGTACCGCGGCGTGGTCATCGTCGTGCGTGTCATCGATGGCCTGTTGCGCACCGGACAGAAGATTCGTTTGATGGCGGCCGCCCAGGACTACGAAGTGGACAACCTCGGAGTGTTCTCGCCGAAGTCCGTCCCCATCGACACGCTCGGCGTCGGCGAGGTCGGGTTTGTCGTCGCCAACATCAAGCGCGTGGCCGACGCCAGGATCGGCGACACGATCACCGACAGCGCGCGGCCCACGACCGAGCCGTTTCCCGGCTTCAAGGAGCTGAAGCCGATGGTGTTCGCCGGCCTCTACCCAGTCGAGAGCCATCAGTACGCGGAGCTCCGCGAGGCGCTCGAAAAGCTGCGGCTCAACGACGCGTCGTTCTTCTACGAGCCCGAGACGTCAGCGGCCCTGGGATTCGGTTTCCGCTGCGGCTTCCTCGGCCTGTTGCACATGGAGATCGTCCAGGAACGCCTCGAGCGCGAGTACGACATGGACCTGGTGACGACCGCGCCGGGCGTGCTCTATCGCGTGACGACGACCGACGGGGAAGTCCACGAGATCGACAGCCCGGCCAAACTGCCGGATCCAGGACGCATCAAGGCGCTGGAAGAGCCGGTCATCACCGCGATGATCCTGACTCCATCTGAGTTCGTCGGTCCGATTCTGCAGCTCTGTCAGGACAAGCGGGGGATCCAGAAGAAACTCGAGTACCTCAAGTCGGACCGCGTGTTGATCACCTACGAGCTGCCGTTCAACGAGGTCGTCCTCGACTTCTACGATCGCCTGAAGACCATCTCGCGCGGATATGCCTCGCTCGATTATCACGTCACCGGCTTCTGGGAATCGCCGCTCGTCAAGATGGACATCATGGTCAACGGCGACCCCGTCGATGCGCTGTCGATCATCGTGCACCGCGACGCGGCGTACGACCGCGGGCGCGCCCTGGCGTCGAAGATGCGCGAGCTCATTCCTCGGCAGATGTTCGAGATCGCGATCCAGGCGTCGATCGGCACCCGGGTGATCGCCCGGGAGTCCGTGAAGGCACTCCGTAAGAACGTGCTCGCCAAGTGCTACGGCGGCGACATCTCACGCAAGCGCAAGCTCCTCGAGAAGCAGAAGGAAGGCAAGAAGCGGATGAAACGCGTCGGCCGCGTCGAAATCCCACAGGAAGCCTTCCTCGCCGTGCTCAAGATGGGGACCGAAACATAGCCGTGACCGGCAGGGCGCTGAGCTAATCTATATAGGCATGGCGAGAGCAGTAGAGCAGGCGGCTGAGGCAGCCGCCGAGTACCGCAAGTCGACCGCGCGCGAGTACTTCGAGTCGATCTGCGTGGCGGTGATCCTCGCGCTCTTCGTCCGCACGTTCATCGTCCAGGCCTTCAAGATTCCCACCGGCTCGATGGAGAACAACCTGCTCATCGGCGATCACCTGCTGGTAAACAAGTTCGTGTTCGGCCCGACGATGAGCGGGCTGGAGCGCGCGCTGCTGCCGGTCGATCCGATCGAGCGCGGCGACGTCATCGTCTTCAAGTTTCCCGAAGATCCCGAGCGTGACTTCATCAAGCGCACGATCGGCCTCCCGGGCGACACGATCGAGCTGCGCAACAAGAAGGTGTACGTCAACGGCAAGGCGCTCGACGAACCCTACATCCGCTACCTGTTCCCGCCACCGGGCGACTCGCCCGAAGAGGATTTCGACGTCCGCGTCCACTACGGTCCGGTCACGGTGCCGGCCGACCACTACTTCATGATGGGCGATAACCGCGACAACTCCGAGGACAGCCGTTACTGGGGCTTCCTGCCGCGGGACTACGTCAAGGGCAAGGCTGCGTTCGTCTACTGGTCGTTCGAGGACACCGAGGAAGGCCAGCCGCCGGGCGGATTCTCGCGGTTCTTCACAACGATTCGCTGGAATCGCCTGTTTCACCAGATCCACTAGGGCCAAGTTCCTGGGGGCCTCTACGGGAGGAGGGACCAGGCGCCGAAAAGTACTCCTAGCGGGCCTGGTGTGCCCCTTCACTAATGAAAACCGTCATCAAGCTTCTGGTGCTGCTCGCCATTCTGAACGCGACGGCCCGGGTCGGGCTGGCCGCGAGCAGCTACTATCAGCTCAAGGACGCGTCGCTCGAAATCCTCACCTTTGGGGCGCAGTCGCCCACTGACGATCTTGCGCAGAACATCTACCGCAAGGCGCAGACGCTGCAGGTTCCCCTTGGGCTTGAAGGCGTCCGAGTGACCCGTGAGGGGCCCCGCACCTCGGCGGCGGCCACCTATACCCAGCCGGTGGAAGTGTTTCCCAGCTTCGTCTACCCGGTGAAGTTCAGCTTCTCGGTTGACGCGATATCGATGGCGGGCCTGGGGCCGGCTCCCACACAGCGCCGCTAGGCGGGCATTAGGTCAGGCCGGCCGGCGCGGGCCTCACGCGACGTCGGCGATGGCGTGGTCGCGGGCTCGGGCTTCGCGGTCGTCCCGTTCGCGGACGAAATTCAGCGTGCTCTGCACCGCCGCCACGATCGATTCCAGATTCACTTCCGTCTCGCGCCGTTTGAGGCGCATTCCGTTGATGTCTCGCTCGACGTCCTCGACGCGCGCGCGGGCCTTCTGCACGAGCAACTCGGCTCGGCCCTCGGCTTCACGGACGATGCGCGAGGATTCTTGAAGGGCGTTTTCCCGCATGTCGTCGGCGACCTTCTGAGCCGTCAGGAGCGTGTTCTTGATGCCGCCCTCGAGCTCGCGGAACTGCGAGAGTGCGACCCCCATGCGGCTGATTTCCTGCCTCAACCGCTCGTTCTCGCGCAGCGCCTGCTCGAATCCCTCCGACGCGCTCTCGAGGTATGCGGTGACGGCTGCCTTGTCGAAGCCGCGCAGCGTCGTTGAGAACTGCGCCTGTCGCATGTCGACGGGGGTAATCGACATTTGCGGCTCTGGCGACGGTGATCGCGTCAACCCAATGGATGGCGTCTGTTTGTCAGTCTCGAACATGTCGGCTCCCGAAAATGGCTGTTCCCACCCTGACCATCGTCGATCCCTCCTGGATGGCCACCTCGAAGTCGCCGCTCATCCCCATCGACAGCTCGGCGAGCATCGCCGCGGGAACGCCCGATGCCAGCCACCCGTCGCGGAGGTCACGCAGCTGTCGGAACCAGGGCCGCGCGTCCTCGGGTGATTCGGCGATCGGCGGCAGTGTCATCAACCCGGTGACTTTCGCAGCGCGGCACGCGGCGCCCGCCTCCAGCAGTCGCGGCACGTCGGCCGGTACGGTGCCGAACTTCGTCGTTTCTCGCGCCAGATCCACCTGAATCAGCATGTCCGGGGTCGATGCGGCCTCGAAAGCCGCTTCGTCGATTCGACGAATCAACTCGATGCTGTCCACCGAGTGGATCGTCGAAATCGACTGGGCGGCCTTACGTGCCTTGTTCGTCTGCAGGTGGCCGAGGAGGTGCCACCTGATTTCTAAGTCGGTTGAATCTCCGATTTTCTGTAGGGCTTCCTGAACCCGGTTCTCACCGAATTCCCGCTGGCCAGCGGCATACGCGTCGCGGATGGAATCGAGGGGGAATGTCTTTGAAACGGCGATGAGGCGGATTGAGGAGGGGTGACGGCCGACCGACCCAGCGGCGGCCGCCATCCGCTCGCGAACGACGGCCAGCCGGTTGGCAATGCCCGACATGGCCCACGATTCATTGCTCAAGGCTCAGGAACGTGGTTCCTTGAGCCTCGAGCCTTGAGTTCCTGACCGAGCTACTTCGGCAGCATCTGCTTGAGGGCCGGCAGCGATCCCTGCACCTGCGCCGCCTTTGGGTCCATCGGCGCGAGCTTGAGGAAGGCCTCGAGCGCGGCCACCGCCTCGGGGATCTGTCCGAGGTTGAGCGACGTCATGCCCAGCTGGTAGAACGCGTTCGCGTTGTTGGGGTCGGCCTTCGTGGCGCTGTCGAACTGCACCTTGGCGTCGGCGTACTTCCCGGCGTTGAAGAGCACGACGCCCTGGTTGTACATCGCCTCGGCGCCGCCGCCGCCTGTGCCGCCCGTCGTGCCCGCCAACTCGGTGGCCTTTGCGTTCATGGCCAGGGCGTCATCGAATTTCTTCTGGGCGTTGTAGACGTTGGCGAGGCCGTTGTACGGATCCGGGCTGGTCGGCTTGAGCTCGATCGACTTCTTCAGCGCCGTCTCCGCCTCGGGCCACTGCTGCTTGTGGGTGTAGGCGATCCCGAGGTTGTAATAGCAGTCGGCGCAGTTCGGAAGCTTTCCGATGACGTCGTTCAGCTTGAGGATCGCCTCGTCGTCGCGCCCGGCGCGCAATGACTCGATCGCAGACGCCGCGGCTTCCTGCACCGCCTTCTGCTCGGGACTCATGCCGGCGGTCGGCGAGAGCGTGAAGTTGGCTTCGGCGGGCGTACCCTGCGAGACCGTCACTTTGGTCGTCGAGGTGCCAACCTTATCCTTCGTGACGGTGACCGTGTACGGGCCCGACTGCAGACCAACCTGTACGTATTCGCCTTTGTTGTTCGTCTTGGTCTCCGCGTTGCGCGCCGCTCCAGAAATCGTGACCTTGGCATCGGCAACGGGCTGGTTACTCCCGTCGACAACCTTACCCTTGACGATCCCCTGGGCGAACGCGGGGGCTGAAAACACCAGCGCGACCACGAGCGCCAGGGCACCCCGAGACAGATGGGTCCGCATGTTCATCCTCACTTTGCTGAAAAAAACACTCCGCGGGCCTCTGGTTCAGCGAACCATAACCCCGCCTAAAGTTTACATGAAGAATCGCTGTACGGCCGTCAAGTCGTGAGTGACGGGCGCTGGCGGCAGGGAGTCGAGAAACCGGCGCCCGTAGCCCATGGTCCGCAACCTCGGATCCAGGATCGCTAGAACTCCCCGGTCAGAACGGTGACGGATGAGGCGGCCGAGCCCCTGCTGCAGAGCCAGGATGGCCAGGGGCACTTGATAGTCTGCGAACGCGTCGCCCCCCTGAGCGGTAATCGACTCGATGCGCGCCGCCGTGACGGGGTCGCCCGGCGAGGCGAACGGCAGTCGGTCGATGATGACGCAGCTCAGCGCTTCGCCCACCACGTCGACGCCTTGCCAGAAGCTCGACGTGGCCAGCAGGACCGCATGCGGGGTGCAACGAAACTGCTCGAGCAGTGTCGTTCGCGGCGCAGCGCCCTGGACGAGAATCGGAAACGGCAGCGCCATCTCCAGGAAGGGCTGTACGGCGCGGAGCATGGCGTAGCTCGTGAAGAGGACGAACGCCCGCCCGCGCGAGCATCTCAGGATGTCGGTGACTTCCCGCGCGGCGGCGGCGCTGAAGGTGGGCGCCTTGGGCGACGGAATCCGCCGCGGCAGGTACAGCAGGGCCTGCCGCGCGAAGTCGAATTCCGAGGGCACGCGCACTTCGTCGACGTCGCGGAGACCCAGTCGTCCCTTGACATACGAGAACGAACCTTCGACGGCGAGCGTCGCGGAGGTCAGCACCAGCGCGCGCGTGCGATCGAAGAGCGCCTCGCGGGCGATGCGCGACACGTCGATGGGCGACGCCCTCAGCGCGATCCCGCGGCCACGGGCCTCCATGTAGTACACGAAGTCGGGATCGTCGGCGCGGATCAGGAAGCGCAGGTGACGGTGCAGCTCGCCGGCACGCCTGGCGAGGGTGGCCTGGTCGGTCGCGCCTCCTGTTGCGGCGGCGGCATCCGACGTGGATGGGGGCGAGAGTGCCAGCGACGCCTCGAGGCCCTCGAGCGCGCCCACCAGCATCGACCCCCTCTCGACGTGCTCGAGAAGCCCTTCGGACGTGTAGCGCACCTTCGTGCCGGCTGGGCTCGACAGCCCCCCAAAGAACCCGCGCGCCCGTTCGACGACGCGCGTGGCCGAGCGCGCGATGTCGGGCGTGCAGGCCGGCAGGCGTTCGACGTCGCGCGCGAGGTCGTCTGCTCGATGGCTGCCGACCGCGACGCCGAAGTACTGCGTGGCGACGTCTTCCAGCTGGTGCGCCTCGTCGACGACCAGCGTGGCGCACGACGGAATGACCTCGCCGTAATTGCCATTGCGCACCGCGGCGTCCGCGCAGAGCAGGTGATGGTTGACGATCACCACGTCCGCATCGGCGGCGCGCTGACGCATCAGCGTGACGAAGCAGTCGCCGTATCGCGGGCATTCGGTGCCGAGGCAGGTATCGGCGTCGGCGGCGATGTCCCTCCACAGCGGGAGGTCTTCGGGCAGATCGCACAGCTCGGCCCGGTCGCCCGTCGCCGTCGTCCTGGCCCACTGGTCGATCACCGGCAGGACGACGCGGTCGCCGCTGTCGATCAACCGTCCCGCGGCCGAAGTGTTGCCGTTCACGCCGTCGCGGTACGTCTCGAAGCGATGCAGGCAGAGGTAGTTCGACCGGCCCTTCATGAGCGTTGCGGTGAAGGGCACCCCCAGGGCGTCCCTCAAGAGCGGAAGGTCCTTGAAGAAGATCTGTTCCTGGAGATTCTTTGTTCCGGTCGAGATCAGGACGCGTTCGCCGCTGAGGATGGCAGGAATCAGATAGGCCAGCGTCTTGCCGGTGCCGGTGCCGGCTTCGGCGACGAGCGTCCCGCCGCGCTCCACGCAATCGGCCACCGCGCCGGCCATGTGCTGTTGCCCGACGCGCGCTTCATAGAAGGGAACGGCGCGAGCCAGCGGGCCCGCCTCGCCGAAGACCTCCTCGACACGGGATCTCAGACTCATTCTACGAACCCGCGAACCGGTGAACCTGCGAACCCGCGCCTACTGCAGCTCGGGATAGAGCGGAAACTTCCCACAGAGCCGCTCGACCTCGGTCTTCACCATGCCGAGCACCCGATCCTCGTCCGGCGCCGAGAGCACGCGCGCGATCAAGTCGCCGATCAGATCCATCTCGGGCTCGCGCATGCCGCGGGTGGTGATGGCCGGCGTGCCCACGCGGATACCGCTCGCCACCATTGGTGGGTTCTGGTCGAACGGAATGGCGTTCTTGTTGACCGTGATGCCGGCCTTGCCGAGGGCCGCCTCGGCCACCTTGCCCGTGAGGCCCTTCGAGAACACGTCCACGAGCATGAGGTGATTGTCGGTGCCGCCGCTGACCAGCCGAAACCCGTGACCGGCGATCGAGGCAGCGAGGCGCGAGGCGTTGGCAGCGATTTGGCGCTGATAGTCGGCAAAAGACGACTCCATCGCCTCCTTGAAGCACACGGCCTTTGCCGCGATGACGTGCATGAGCGGCCCGCCCTGCACGCCTGGGAAGAGCGCGCGGTCGAGGTCCTTGGCGTACTGCTCGCGGCACATGATCAGGCCCGCGCGCGGCCCTCGGAGCGTCTTGTGCGTCGTGGACGTCACGAAGTCGGCGTGGGGGACAGGGCTCGGGTGCACGCCGGCGGCTACGAGACCCGCGATGTGGGCCATGTCCACCACCATCGGGGCGCCCACGGCCTTGGCCACCGCGCTGATCCGCGGGAAATCGATGATCCTGGGGTAGGCACTCGCGCCCACCATGATCATCTTCGGCTTGTGCGCGTGGGCCAGTCGCTCGAGCTCGTCGTAGTCGATCCGCTCGTCCTCTTGACGAACGCCGTAGGGGACGATCGTGTAGAGCTTGCCCGAGAAGTTGAGCGGGTGGCCATGCGTGAGGTGGCCGCCGTGGGCGAGGTTCATGCCGAGCACCGTGTCGCCCGGCTTGAGCAGCGTCAGGTACACCGCCATGTTGGCCTGCGCGCCCGAATGCGGTTGGACGTTCACGTGGTCGGCTCCGAAGAGCTGCTTCGCGCGCGCGATGGCCAGCGACTCGGCCACGTCGACGAACTCGCACCCACCGTAGTAGCGCTTGCCCGGGTAGCCTTCGGCGTACTTGTTGGTCATCACCGAACCGGCCGCTTCGAGCACCGCCCTGCTGACGAAGTTTTCCGACGCGATCAGTTCCAGCCCTTCCGCCTGACGATGCACCTCGTTGGCGATCGAGGCGGCGATCTCGGGATCGGCGTCCGCAAGCGTGCGCTGCATGGCAGAGAGAGTCGAAGCAGAGGCGGGCATGGGGCGAAATTGTACTATGGGCGTACGGCTCACGACTCAAGGCTCAGGCCTTCGAGTCCTGAGTCCTGAGCCATGAGCCAATCAGCCGTCGTCATTTCCCCCCGCGGTGAAGAGCGCGTGCGCGCCGGTCATCCGTGGATCTATCGCACCGACGTCGTTGACGTGCACGCCGCCCCCGGCGACGTCGTCGAGGTCGTCGGACCACGGCGTCGCCGAATCGGCGACGCGCTGTTCAGCGATCGATCGCAGATTTCGTTGAGGATGCTGACGACCGGCGGGCAGCGCGCCGACGCGTCGCTCTTGCGCGGACGTGTCGAGGCCGCGATGGCCATGCGGGCGTCGCTCGCGCTCGATGCCGATGCGTACCGCCTCGTCCATGGCGAAGCCGATCTGCTGCCGTCGCTGATCGTCGATCGCTATGGCGACCACCTGGTGGTCCAGGCGCTCTCGCAGGGGATGGATCGGCTCCTGCCCGACATCGTCGGACTCCTTGTCGAGCTGGTACATCCGGTCGGCATTCTGGCTCGCAACGATCCGAAGGTGCGAGCCCTCGAGGGCCTCGAACAGACCGTGGACGTCCTCTACGGCGAGGTGCCCGCGTCGGTGCTGGTGCGCGAAGGCCCGGTCGAGTACGACGTCGATCTGCGCGCGGGCCAGAAGACGGGACTCTTTCTCGACCAGCGGGAAAACCGCGAGGCGGCCGAGCGCTACGCCCGCGGCCGCCTGCTCGACGGCTTCAGCTACCACGGCGGCTTCGCGTTGAGGCTCGCCCGCCGATGTGCCGGGGCCGAGGCGCTGGAGATTTCGGCCGACGCCGTCGCCCGGATCCGCGCGAACGCCGTGCGGAACGGCGTGCCCCACCTGCAGGCGCGCGAGGTGAACGTGTTCGACGAGCTGCGGCGGCTCGAACGCGCCGGGGCGCGGTACGACACCATCGTGCTCGACCCGCCCGCGTTCGCCAAAAACAAGGCGTCGGTGCCGAACGCCGTCGCGGGCTACAAAGAGATCAACCTCCGTGCGATGCGGCTGCTCGCGCCCGGTGGGCACCTCATCACCTGCAGCTGTTCGTACAATGTCAACGAAGCCCTGTTTGCCGACGTGCTGCACGGGGCGTCCGCCGATAGTCACGTGCCGATGGCGATCGTTGAGAAGCGGATGCAGGGCCGGGATCATCCCGTGCTCGTCTCCGTGCCCGAGACGCACTACCTGAAATGTTTCATCCTGCGCCGCGTGGAATGAGGGCGCTATTCGCGCAGCGCGAACGTGAACAGGACGTTGCCGGAAATCACGGTGACGTACTGCTTGCCGTCCACTTCGTAGCTCATGGGCCCGTTGACGATCGATCCGCCCAGGCTGACCTTCCACAACAGCGCGCCCGTGCGTGCGTCGAGCGCGTGGAAGTACCCTTCGCGCCCGCCTGTGAAGAGCAGGTCCGTCGCGGTGGTGAGGATGCCGCTGTCGGTGACGTCGTATTGCTCGAACCGCCATTTCTCCTTGCCGGTCCGCGGATCGAGCGCGAGCACGGCGCCGTGGCCGGCCGCGTTGGTCCAGTTGTTGATCGGCCCACGGCGCCCAATCCCAATCCCGGGCGAATCGGGCGTGGGCGTCACCGGCGTCTGCCCGCCGCCGTTGAACCGGCGGCCGGGCTCGTACACCGCCTCTTCCTTCCTGTAGATCGACGCGTACTCAACCCAGGCCGAGACGTAGAACAGTTCGGTGCGCGGGCTGAACGACGGCGAGTACCAGTTGGTGCCGCCCTGGTTGCCGGGCCACGTGGGCGATCCGGGCGGTTGCGGTGTCTGCAGCGGCCGCCCTTTCTCATCGAGCCCGCTGGCCCAGTTCACTTTCACGAACGGCGTGCCCGACAGAAACCGCCCGGTGACGCGGTCGAGGACGTAGAAGAAGCCGTTGCGATTGGCCCAGAGCATCAGCTTTGCCGGCGCGCCTCGCCAGTTCATATCGGCCAGCACCGGTACCTGCACGGCGTCGTAGTCGTAGCCGTCGTTGGGCGTGAACTGGAAGTGCCACTTGAGCGCGCCCGTGTCGGCGTCGAGCGCGACCACCGAATCGCTGTAGAGGTTGTCGCCCCTGCGCTGGTCGGGATTCCAGTCCGGCCCGGGATTGCCGATGCCCCAGTAGGTGAGGTTGAGCGCGGGATCGTACGAACCGGTGATCCAGGCCGGCGCGCCGCCATGTTCCCAGTCGTCGTCTTTTTCCCACGTCTCGCTGCCGGGCTCGCCCGGTGCGGGAATCGTGTAGAAGCGCCACGCCTGCTTGCCCGTCCTGGCGTCGTAGGCGGCAACGAAGCCGCGGATGCCGTACTCGCCGCCGCCGACGCCGACCAGCACCTTGTCCTTCACGACGAGCGGGGCCAGCGTGATCGAGTACGCGAGCTTCGAGGGAGCGACCTCGGTGATCCAGAGCGGCTTGCCGGTCTTGGCGTCGATGGCGACGAGGTGCGCATCGAGCGTGCCCATGAACAGCGTGTCGCCAAGGATGGCGACGCCGCGGTTGTTGGCGCCGCAGCAGACCTGCTGGTCGCCGGTGTTGGTGTACCGGTACAGCCAGAACACCCTGCCCGTCTTCGCATCGAGCGCAAGGACGTCATTGGGTCGCTGGGTGACGTACATGACACCGTCCACGACCAGCGGTGACGACTCCCACGCGCCGAACACCTGGTTCTGCAAGACCCATTTCTGCTCGAGCGTCTTGACGTTGGACGGCGTGATCTGACGCAGCGGCGTGTGCCGCTGGCTGGCATAGCCGCCGGAGTAGGTGAGCCAGTTCTGCGGCTCGCGGCTCGCGTTGACGAGACGGTCGGACGTCACCTGCGCGGCCAGGCCGGCGGCGAGGACGAGCACGAAGGCGGGCACGAGATACCGCGTCACGGCTGCACTCCCTTCAGCGACAGCAGGTAGGCGATCACGTCAGACACCTCGTCTGGCGTCATGGAACCGGCATACGACGGCATCGCGGTGTCCCTGCCAATCTCATACGAACGGAGGTCGGCCTTGGTGAGCGAGATCACCCGCTCCTGCTCGTCGATGAGCTGCACCGTGTAGGTATCCTCATTGAGGCGGCGTCCGCGGATCGTTCGTCCGTCTTTCGTCACGGCGCGCACCGTGCGATTGGCCGGCAGCAGGGATCCAGACGGATCGAGGAGCGAGCGCTGCAGCGACGCGGGCGTGCGAATCGTGCCGATGTCGCTCAGATCGCTGGCGAGACGCGGGCCACGTCCACCGATACGGTGGCACGTGCCGCAGGCGCCTTTCCCCGCAACGAGGGCCTGACCTCGACTCGGGTCGCCCACCTTGATCGCCGAGTCGAAGCCCGCGCGAATGAACGCGACGATGCCGGTCACCTCGGACGGCTGGAACGTGGCAAACGCCGGCATGCCCGCGGCCGGCCGTCCGGTCGCCAGCAGGCGCGTCAGGTCCTCGTCCGAGACGACGGTCTTGAACTGTCCGCGGCGCAGATCGACGCCGGCGATCATGTCGCCGTTCACCCCGTGGCAGGGCGAGCACTGGGCCACGTACAGCCGCGAGCCGGCCTCGATGTCGGCGCGGTCATATTGTCCGGGGTGATCTTGAGGGGCCTGCGCCACGAGGCGGCCGCCGAGGACGGCGAAGGCAAGCAGTGAGATCGTCCTGCGGGTCGCCAGGCGCGTCACGCGACACACAGTATCCAGAGCGCGCCGGGAGACACAAGGGGATCTTCAACCCCCTCAAACCCGCCCCCGCGGAGACGCGGAGCATTTCCCAAAAGTCCTCTGTGCCTTTGCGTCTCTGTGGCTGCGTGGCACGGATCCGACGCTCTTCGGGCGCGGGGCAACAGCGCTCAACAAGAACGTCTGATTTTATGATGACCATGACAAACCTGTCGCAACACGACAATTTCGCTTCGATCTTGCGCGCCTCTTGTGGCACCTTTGCGGTGACTGGATTGCACCCTGGATGCAGGCACGCTCCAGGCCGGCCATGAGACGCGAGGTCGCGCGCCCTCACCGCACGTCTGGTGAGTCGCGGCAATCGCACACGCACGGGGTGGTGATGCAGGGGCAGGCGTACGATCCAGGATCCTTCTACGACGAGATGTTCGATGCCGAGGGGCACGCGCGCCCCGAGGCGCGGCTGCTGCTCGACACGATTGCGGCGCTCGGCGAGGGGCAGTTGCAGCGATGCCAGCAGGCGGCCGAGCGTGTGCTCGTGCAGCTCGGCATTACCTTCAACGTCTACGGCGACTCGGCCGGCACCGAACGGCCGTTCCCGTTCGATCTCGTTCCGCGCATCGTTCGCGCGGACGAGTGGACGTGGATCGAGCGAGGCCTCAAGCAGCGCATCCACGCGCTCAACGAGTTCATCAACGACATCTACCACGGGCAGCGCATCCTCAAGGACGGGATCATTCCCGAGGAGGTTGTGCGGACGGCGGCCTCGTTCCGCCCCCAGTGCATCGGGCTGACTCCGCCGAAGGGCGTGTGGTGCCACATTACCGGTACCGACCTCGTGCGTGATGGCGACGGCCAGATCTACGTGCTCGAGGACAACCTCCGCGTGCCGTCGGGCGTGTCCTACATGCTCGAGAACCGCGACCTCATGAAGCGCACGTTTCCGCAGGTGTTCGAGGGGCTTCGCGTGCGTCCGGTCTTCGAGTATCCGAGCCGCCTGCTCGAAACGCTGGAGACGATGGCGCCGCCCGGCGTCACGACCAAGCCGGTCGTCGTTCTGTTGACGCCCGGGATCTACAACTCGGCGTACTTCGAGCATAGCTATCTGGCGCAGAAGATGGGCATTCCGCTCGTCGAGGGGCGCGACCTGGTGGTGGAAGACGACGCCGTCTGGATGCGCACGACCAAGGGCCTCAGGCGCGTACACGTCATCTACCGCCGCATCGACGACGACTTTCTCGACCCAGACGCGTTCCGCCCCGATTCGCTGCTTGGTGTGCGCGGGCTGGTCCGCGCGTATCGGGCAGGACGCGTGTCGCTGGCCAACGCGCCCGGCAACGGCGTGGCCGACGACAAGGTCATGTATGCCTACGTGCCCGAAATGATCAAGTACTACGAGGGCGAGGATCCGATCCTGCCCAATGTGCCGACCTTTCTCTGCTTTCGCGATCAGGATCGCCAGCACGTCCTGCAGAATCTCGACTCGCTCGTGGTCAAGGCGGCCAACGAGGCGGGCGGGTACGGCATGCTCGTCGGCCCGCACGCGACGGCCGCCGAACGCGACGCGTTCGCCGAGAAGATTCGCGCCAACCCGAGGAACTACATCGCGCAGCCTACACTGGCGCTCTCGCGCGTGCCGACGCTGGTCGGCGACCACCTCGAGGGGCGGCACGTCGATCTGCGGCCGTACATCCTCTATGGAGACAACATCCAGGTCGTGCCGGGTGGGTTGACGCGGGTGGCCCTGCGCAAGGGATCGCTGGTCGTGAATTCCTCGCAGGGCGGCGGTAGCAAGGACACGTGGGTGTTGACCTCGGCGGGAGACGCGGCATGAGAACCGACTCGCTTCCGCTGCTGAGCCGAGTCGCCGACTCGGTGTACTGGATGGCGCGCTACATCGAGCGCGCCGAGAACGTGGCGCGCTTCATTGGCGTCAACCTCAACCTGCAGCTCGACCTGCCGCTCACGCCGGCGCACCAGTGGCAGCCGCTCATCGACACGAGCGGCGACACCGACGTCTTCCGTGAGCGGTACGGCGACGCGACGCAGGGACGGGTGATCGAGTACCTGGCGTACGACGGAGAGAATTCGAACTCGATCGCGTCGTGCCTCCGGCTGGCGCGCGAGAACGCGCGATCGGTGCGCGAGACGATCTCGTCCGAAATGTGGGCGCAGGTCAACGCCATGTACCTGCAGATCCAGACCCAGCGCTCGCTTCCGGAGCCCGAACGTCTGCTCGATGCCTTTCGCGAGATCCGGCTGGGATGCCATCTCTTCCAGGGGCTCGCCGACGCCACGATGTCGCACAACGAGGCGTGGCATTTCCTGCGGCTCGGACGCAAGCTCGAACGCGCCGACAAGACCTCCCGTCTGCTCGACGTGAAGTACTTCATGCTGCTGCCGTCCACGCGCGACGTCGGCACGCCCTACGACGACATCCACTGGTCGGCGGTGTTGAAGTCGGTCAGCGGCTTCGAAATGTACCGGAAGAAGTTCGGGCGCATCACGCCCTCCGATGTGGTGGACTTTCTGGTGATGGACGGCGAGTTCCCCCGCGCCGTGCGCTACTGCATCCGTTGCGCCAGCGAATCGCTCCACGCGATCACCGGGACGCCGATCGGCGCGTTCTATTACACGTCCGAGCAGCTCATGGGCCAGTTGCAGGCCGAACTCGACTTCACCTCGGTCACCAACGTCATCCGGAATGGCCTGCACGAGTACCTCGATCGCCTCCAGATCAAAGTGAACGCGATCGACAGCAGTCTCCGCGAAGATTTCGCGGTGAGCGTCCCCCAGATCGTGACGCAATCGCAGTCGCAGTCTCAGGGCACCGCCGGGCCCGCGTCCCGCTGATGGCCATTCGCGTCGCGCTTCACCACAAGACGACCTACCGGTACGACCGGCCGGTGACGCTGTCGCCGCAGATCGTGCGCCTGCGACCAGCGCCGCACAGTCGCACGCCGATCAGCGCGTACTCGCTGCAGGTCGAGCCACGCGCGCACTTCGTCAACTGGCAGCAGGATCCGCAGGGCAACTTCCTGGCGCGATTCGCGTTCCCGGCGCCCACCGCCGTCTTCTCGCTCGAGGTCGATCTCGTGGCCGAGATGACGGTGATCAATCCCTTCGACTTTTTTCTCGAGCCGCACGCCGAGCAGTGGCCGTTCGCGTACGAACCACGGCAGCGCGACGAGTTGGCGCCGTTTCTCGCCGTGGCGCCTCCCGGTCCGAGGCTTGTGTCGCTGCTGGCCTCGATCGACCGGACGCCGGCGCACGCGATCACGTTTCTTGTTGGGCTCAACCAGCGGCTCCAGCGGGAGGTTCGTTACCTGATTCGGCTGGAGCCCGGCGTGCAGACCAGCGAGGAGACGCTCGGGCGGGCGAGCGGATCGTGCCGCGACTCCGCCTGGCTGCTCGTCGAGACGGCGCGGCATCTCGGTCTCGCCGCCCGATTCGTGTCGGGCTATCTCATCCAGCTGCGACCCGACGAGAAGCCGCTCGACGGACCAGAGGGTCCCGCGCGGGATTTCACCGACCTCCACGCCTGGGCCGAGGTCTATCTGCCCGGCGCCGGATGGATTGGCCTTGATCCGACATCGGGCCTGTTCGCGGGTGAGGGACACATTCCGCTGGCCGCGACGCCAACGCCCGAGTCGGCCGCGCCGGTGGCGGGTCTCGTGAGCCCGAGCGAAGTGCGGTTCGAGCACGAGATGCGCGTCACCCGCATCCACGAGGATCCGCGCGTCACCAAGCCGTACACCGAGGATCAATGGCGCGACATTCTGGCGCTCGGCGATCGCGTTGACGAGCAGCTCACGGCGGACGACGTGCGGCTGACGGTGGGCGGAGAGCCCACGTTCGTGTCGATCGACGACATGGACGGGGAAGAGTGGAACACCGGCGCCGTCGGCCCCACGAAACGGCGCCTTGCGGCGTCGCTGCTCGCGCGGGCGCGCAACGTCTGGGCGCCGGGCGGCCTGCTGCACTTCGGTCAGGGCAAGTGGTATCCGGGCGAATCGCTGCCACGGTGGGCGCTGACGTGCTACTGGCGTGCCGACGGCGTGCCGCTGTGGCGCGACGTGGCGCTCGTGGCCGACGAAGGCGATTCTGGCCACGCCGGTGACGTCGAGGCCGAGCTGTTTGCCGAGACGTTGGCCGAGCACCTTGCAGTCGACGGGTCCCATGTCATCGCGGCGTACGAGGATCCCCTCGCGTACCTTCACGAGGAGCGGCAGCTTCCGATCAATGTCGATCCCGAGCACAACAAGCTCGACGATCCCGAGGAACGCGAACGGCTGCGGCGCGTATTCAGCCGGGGGCTCGGTAATCCCGTCGGCTTCGTGCTTCCGCTGGCGCGCGGGTGGGGGAAGGACGGCCCGACGTGGCAGTCGGGGATGTGGATGCTTCGATCGCAGCACCTGTTCCTCCTGCCGGGTGATTCACCAGTGGGACTGCGTCTGCCGCTCGCGTCGCTCGTGGCCGAACCCGCGGGCGTCGCCCGCGAAATATGGGCGGTTGATCCCATGGGCGCCTGGTCGCCGCTGCCGATTCCGCAGTGGCGCAACGCCGTGGTCACTCGACGAACACAGATGCAGGTGGCGTCTGGTGACGCGCACCCGCGCCCCGATCGGCAGAGCCACCAGCCCCCGATGGCCGAGGCTGGCCCGTTCGACCAATCACCGGTGGTGCGGACGGCGCTCTGCGTCGAGGCCCGCGATGGCGTGGTTCATGTGTTCATGCCGCCCGTGCCGTCGGGTGACGACTTCGTCGAGCTGGTGGCGGCGATCGAAGACACGGCAGCCGCGCTGCAGCTTCCGGTACTGGTCGAAGGGTACCCGCCGCCGTTCGACCCGCGGCTTCGACAGGTCAAGGTGACGCCCGACCCGGGAGTGATCGAGGTCAACGTGCAGCCGGCCGGCAGCTGGCGCGAGCTCGTCTCCAACACGACGACGCTGTACGAGCAGGCCCGGTTGAGTCGTCTCGGTACCGAGAAGTTCATGCTCGATGGCCGTCACATGGGCACGGGCGGCGGCAATCACATCGTCCTCGGCGGACCGACGCCGGCCGACAGTCCGTTTCTCCGGCGGCCCGATCTGCTCAAGAGCTTCGTCGGGTACTGGCTGAATCATCCGTCGCTGTCGTACCTGTTCTCGGGCGCCTTCGTCGGTCCGACGAGTCAGGCGCCGCGCGTGGACGAGACGCGCGCCGACGCGGTCTACGAGCTCGAGATCGCGATGCGCCAACTTCAGGAGACCGGCGCGGCCTGTCCTCCGTGGCTTGTCGATCGACTGTTTCGACACCTGCTCGTGGACGTGACCGGCAACACCCATCGAGCCGAGTTCTGCATCGACAAGCTGTACTCGCCGGACAGCGCGACCGGGAGATTGGGGTTGCTCGAGCTGCGGGCGTTCGAGATGCCGCCGCACGCGCGGATGAGCCTCGTGCAGCACCTGCTCGTGCGCGCGTTGCTGGCGTGGTTCTGGAGGACGCCGTACACCGAGGCGCCCGTTCGCTGGGGCACGCGACTGCACGATCGTTTCCTGCTGCCGTACTACGTCGAAGAGGACTTCCGCCGTGTGCTTCACGATCTGAAGGCAGCCGGCTCTGAGCTGCCAGCTGATTGGTTCGCCCCGTTTCTCGAGTTCCGCTTTCCGTCTCACGGACGCGTGGCTTATGACGGAGTCGAGATCGAGCTGCGCCAGGCGATCGAGCCATGGTACGTCCTGGGCGAGGAGCCCGGCGCCGGAGGCACGGCGCGCTACGTGGACTCGTCGGTCGAACGCCTGCAGGTGCGTGTCACCGGATTGCTGCCCGAGCGATACGCGTTGGCGTGCAACGGATACCGGCTGCCGCTCGCACCCACCGTCGCGGCTGGCCAGTTCGTCTGCGGCGTTCGCTATCGTGCGTGGCAGCCGCCGCGCTGCTTGCACCCGACCATTCCGGTGCACACGCCGCTCGTCTTCGATCTGGTCGACACCGCCGCCCGTCGTTCGGTGGGCGGCTGCACGTATCACGTGGCGCACCCGGGCGGCCGGAACTACGAGACATTTCCGGTAAACTCCAACGAAGCCGAGTCGCGTCGTCGCGCCAGATTCTCCGCGATGGGCCACACCGGCGTGTATCCAATGGAGCCGACGCCGATCGAGAACCCCGACTGTCCGTCCACCCTGGATTTGCGTCGGGCGTGAGTAACGCTCGTACGTCCACGCGATCCATCCGCGGCACGGGCTGGGCGTACAAACCTCCCGAGGGACCCTGGGACGAATGCCTCGACGAGGCCGGGCATCCGCGCCCGCACTGGCGCCGCCTGGCAGCCGGTCTGCGTCGGATGGGGTACGCCGAATTCACGCGTCGCGCCGAGGGTGCCAGGCGTCTCATCCAGACCAACGGCGTCACCTATAACGTCTACGGCGATCCGCAGGGCAAGGAGCGTCCGTGGCTGCTCGACCCGATTCCCTTCGTGATCGATCCGCGGGAGTGGGATCAGATCGAACAGGCGGTCATCCAGCGCGCGACGCTCTTCAACGCGATCATCGGCGACGTCTATGGCTCGCAGATCCTGCTGCGCGACAGCCTGCTACCGCCCGAACTGGTCTTCGCCAACCCCGGGTTTCTGCGGTCGTGCCACGGCGTGCGGCCGCGCTCAGGCGTGTACCTGCAGAACTACGCGGTGGATCTGGCACGCGCCCCGAACGGCAACTGGTGGATCATCGCGGATCGCACGCAGGCGCCCTCGGGCATGGGTTACGCGCTCGAAAACCGCCTGGTCAGCGCCCGCACGATCCCGTCGCTCCTCGATCAGTGCCGCGCGCGTCCGCTGGCGCGTTTCTTCGACGCGACCTTCGACGCGCTCCTCGCCATGGCACCCAACGGCGCTGCGTCGCCCCGCGTGGTCGTGCTCACAGCCGGGCCGCACAACGAAACCTACTTCGAGCACTCGTATCTCTCGAGGCACTGGAATGCGCCGCTCGTGGGCGGGGACGACCTCACGGTTCGCGACAGGCGCGTCTATCTGAAGACCCTCGCCGGCCTGAATCAGGTGGACGTGATCGTCCGCCGCATGGACGACGACTTCTGCGATCCGCTCGAGCTTCGCGGAGACTCGCTGCTCGGAGTGCCTGGCCTGCTGCAGGCGGCACGGGCCGGTACGGTGTACATCGCCAATGCCCTCGGCAGCGGACTGGTCGAGATGCCGGCACTGATGGCCTTTCTGCCCGGGCTCTGCGAGCACCTGCTGGGCGAGCCGCTGCGATTGCCGTCGGTGGCCACGTGGTGGTGCGGCCAGGACGCGCCACGGCGTCATGTGCTCGAGAACCTGGAACGGCTCGTGATCAAGCCGACGTTCCCGCAGTTCGGACAGCGCGTCGAGTTTCCCGCGACGCTCGCGGCCGGGGCGAAGAAGACGCTGGCCGACCGAATTGAGGCGCAGCCGTTGCGGTTCGTCGCCCAGGAACAGGTGGAGCTCTCCACGGCCCCCGTGCTGACGCATCGCGGCCTCGAGCCGCGGCATGTCGTGACGCGCGTGCTCGCGGCGTGGGACGGCACGTCCTACTCGGTGCTGCCCGGAGGACTGACGCGCGTTGCGACCGGGCGCCAGTCGCTCGTCGTGTCGATGCAGCTGGGCGGCGGCAGCAAAGACACTTGGGTGCTCGGCCGCGGACCGACGACGGTGAGGAGCGACGCGCCGCTCGCCACGCGCCCGGCACCCGAGTCGGTAGCGGCGACCGAGTTGTCGAGCCGAGTCGCCGACAACCTGTTCTGGCTGGGCCGCTACGCCGAGCGCCTCGAGTCGATGGTTCGGCTGATTCGCGTGCTGCTGCCCGATCTGTCAGGCGAAACCGAACTGGGCCGCGAAACGGCGATCGCGACCATCCTCCACTTCCTGAAGGGTCTCAACCTGCTGCCGAAGGAATTCCGCCATGCGGTGATCGGACGCCAGTGGTGGCGCCTGCAGGGCATGCTCGCGCAGATGGTCTTCGATCAGGATCACGCGCTGGGCATCGGCTGGTGCATGCGGCAGCTACGGCGCCTCAGCTGGGAGGTCAAGGAACGCCTGTCGCAGGACACGTGGCGCGTGCTGCAGCAGCTCGAACAGGGATACGCCGTTGCGCCGCCGGCCCAACCCGATCGCCGGCTGGTGGCCGCCATCCAGCAGCTCGACGACATCGTCATCGCGCTGGCCGCCTTTGCCGGTTTGCTGTCGGAGAATCCCACGCGCGGCCACGGCTGGCGCTTCCTCGACATCGGGCGCCGCGTCGAACGGGCGCTGCAGATGATCGAGCTGCTGCGGGTCGGCGTCGCGCTGGCGCCCTACCCGGACGATGCCTGTCTCGAGGTGCTGCTGCAGGTGGCCGACAGCTCGACGACCTATCGGTCGCGGTACCTGACGGCGATCCGCACGCGGTACGTGCTCGACCTCCTGCTCACCGACGAGTCCAATCCGCGGTCGGTGGCCTATCAGCTCGTCACCCTGCAGGATCGCATCGGCGGCCTGCCGCTCCACGACACCGGCGAGCGCGAGTCGGCGGAGCGTGTGATGGCATCGAAGCTGCTGACCCTGGTGCGCGAGGCGCGGATCGACCAGCTCAAGCGCCGCGACGCAACGGGCCAGCGGCTGACGCTCGAGGCGTATCTGCAGACCGTGCGCAACGGCGTCACCGATCTGTCGGACGCGCTCACCACCCGTTATCTCAGTCATTCGCTGCCCTCGCGGCTGGAGCGGTAGAGGCGTCACGCGCTCATGCAGTACCGCGCCACCCACACCACCCGCTATCGCTACGACGGGCCCGTCTCGCAGTGTCACACCGAGGTGCGCCTAACCCCACGGTCGCTCCCATGGCAGAGCGTACTGACCCGATCGATCGCCACCGTGCCCGAAGCCACGACGGTTGACGAATGGAAGGATTACTTCGGCAACACCGTCAGCATGATCTCGATCCTCGAGACCCACGACCGCTTCTCGATTGAGGCCGTCAGCCGCGTGCGGATCGAGGAGCGACCGCTGACGTCGCCGTCCAACGTGGCATGGGAGGCCGCGCGCGATCAGCTCGCCGTGCACCGCTCGGTCGACGCGCTCGAGGCGTTCGAGTTCGTGTTCGACTCGCCGTTTGTCGCCGGGTCGATCGAGCTGGCGGACTACGCGAAGCCGAGCTTCGATCCGGGCCGTCCGTTGCTGGCGGCCACCGGCGAACTCTCGCACCGGATCCATGCAGAGTTCACCTACAAACCCTCGTCGACGAACATCGAGACGCCCCTGCTGGAGGCGCTGCGACACAGGCGCGGCGTCTGCCAGGATTTTTCACACGTGATGATCGGGGCGTTGCGGTCTCTGGGGCTGGCGGCGCGCTATGTCAGCGGCTATCTGCGCAGCGGGGCCGACTATCAGGGCGCCGAGGCCTCGCACGCGTGGGTGTCGGTGTTCGTGCCTGGGATCGGGTGGGTGGATTTCGATCCGACCAACGACGTGATGCCCGGCACGGGCCACGTCACGCTGGCGTGGGGGCGCGACTACGGCGACGTGGCGCCCATCAAGGGCATCGCGCTCGGAGGCGGGAGGCAGGCCGTCGAGGTCGACGTGCGCGTCGAGCCGATCGACACGGCCACGTAGCTCACACGTTCTTCGCCAGCCGGCGGTGCACCTCGGCCTCCGAGAGCCCGACGATCTCGACGATCTTGCGGGGAGAGGTGGTGCCGGCGATCACGCGCGCAGCGGCGACCGAGAGACCGAGCGTCTCGGCGATGAGGGCTTCGACCGCCGCGTTCGCCTTGCCGCGCTCGGCCGGCGCCGTGACCCGCACCTTGAGGGTGTCGCCGCCCAGCCAGCCGTCGACGCAGCTGCGGGACGACCCGGGTACGACCTTGACCTGGAGTCTGATGGCAGTTACCCCCGCGTTACACGAAGTATGGAAGGGCGACCAACGCGGCGCCGACGAAGAACAGAAGCCATGCGTTCGAGATGAAATAGGGAACCGCCATGAGCACCATGCCGCACAACAGAGGGACGAATGCGCCTTGCTTCTTGCCGTAGATGAACAACGCCAGCCCGATTGAGCCGAACAGCAGACCCAGGAACAGGGACGAGGCAGTGATGTCAGCCACGCAAGGTGCCTAGCGGTGCTTCCTTGGCCTACCCGGCGCTTCCTTCAGCGTGGCGATGCGCGACACCACGTCTTCGTGGAGCACCCGCATCTGCGTGTTCGTCTGCGCAATCGAGGTCGTGGTCTCCTCGTGCAGCGCCAGCGTCTGCGCGTTCATCTGCGCAATCGAAGTCGTAGTCTCTTCGTGCAGTGCTCGCATCTGCGCGTTCATGTGCGCAATCGAGGTCGTGGTGTCTTCCTGCAGCTCCAGCATCCGCGCGTTGGTCTGCAAGATGTCCTCCCGTACGGCAGAAAACCCAACCCGCATCTCGTCCCGGAGTTGCGAGATCTGCACGTCGACCACGGCTACACGTGCCGGTAGCCCCGCGAGCGCTTCGACCGTTCGTTCCAGCTTGTCCAATCGTTCCACCAGTGAATTCGCGGTCATCTGGCCTCCTCGTCGCGGCGCGATTCAGGAACGAATCGCGGGCGCCTGGGAGGTTCCGATGCGACGCGCATGCCGGCGTGCGCGTCGAGGCCGACGACGGTACATCGTCTCCGCCGAGGACGCAACGCTGCCGCTGTCGCGCGCTGCCGTCGCTGCGAGACGCGTTTTCCGGAACGACCGTTTGCTGCTAGGATTCCGCCACTCATAAGGAGAGGTACATGCTTGGAGAAATGATCTTTCAGGGCAGCGGCAAGAGGATCGTGCGCAGAGTGTTGTCCAGCGACCCGGTGAAGGTGGAGGTGACGTTCGAGGGAGGCGGCAAGTTGCTCGGTGCGGATGCCATGGAGATTGGCACCTATACCGCGGTCATCCGGGCCGACGGGACCATGTACGGCGAAGCCAATGGCGTCGTGATGACGGCTGCCGGCGATTCGTTGAGCTGGAAGGGCAGCGGGGTGGGGACCTTCAAGGAACGAGGCGCCGTCAGCTACCGGGGAGCGATTTACTATCACACCATGTCTCCGACGTTCTCCCGCCTCAACACCGTCGCCGGCGTGTTCGAATTCGAGGTGGACGAACACGGGACCACTCAGTCCAAAGTCTGGGAGTGGAAGTAGCGGCGACAAGGACTCCATCGGGGGGAGGCCGAGAGTGGGGATTGACCTCGACCCCCCCGGGGTCTAGAGTGGCGCGGTGATGGACCAGCCTCCGCCCGACTCACGCTCCGGCGTCTCTCGTCGCGCGTTCATCAAGGGGGTCATCGCCAGCGGGGCGGTTGCCTCATCCGCGGCCTACCTTTTCCGCGGCAATGGCGCACCGATCTTCGGGCAGACCTCGGCTCCCGGCTCGGTCGAGCGCCTCGTCACGCTCAGCGTCAACGGCCAGATGCGACGCGTGGACGTGATGAAGCAGGAAACGCTCGCCATGACGCTGCGTTACAAGCTGGGGCTGACGGGCACGAAGATCGGCTGCGACCGCGCCGAATGCGGCGCGTGCACGGTGCTCATCGACGAGGTGCCGCACTATTCGTGCTCGGTGCTCACGCACACGGTGCGTGGCCGCCAGGTGCAGACAATCGAAGGGCTCGCCACCGGCAGTCAACTGCACCCGGTGCAGCAGGCCGTCGTGGACGAACAGGGCTTCCAGTGTGCCTTCTGCCTGTCCGGCTTCGTGATGGCGGCGGTCGGCTATTTCAAGGTCAATCCCAATCCCACACGCCAGGAGCTGGCGCACGGCATCTCGGGCAATCTGTGCCGCTGCCAGGACTACGACAAGATCCTCACTTCGCTCATGCGCGGCGGCGAGTACCTGAGGAGGGCGTGATGGCGGAAACCAAACTCGTCGGCCAGAACTACACGCCGCTCGACCTCGTGGCGAAGGTCACGGGTAAGGCCCGCTATGCGGAGGACTTCCGCGCCGACGGCATGCTCTTCTGCAAGCTGCTCACGAGCCCCATGCCGCACGCGCGCGTGCGGAGCGTGGATACGAGCGCCGCGCTGGCGATGCCGGGCGTGAAGGCGATTCTTACCGCCGACGAACTGCCCGACTTCGGTCCCGGCGAGAAAGCGCTCACCAACGAGCCGTTCTACGCCGGCGAGCCGATTCTCGCCGTCGCGGCGGTCGACGAAGTGACGGCCGCGGAAGCGGTTGAGGCGATCGTCGTCGACTTCGAGCCGCTGCCCTTCGTCGTCGATCCGCTCGAAAGCCTGCGTCCCGACGGCCCGAACGCACGCACCGACGCCAACGCATGGGGAGCCCCGATGCCGGGCGGACAGGGACCGGGCGCGGCCTCGCCCCCGAAGACGGTCAAGTGGACGTCCGAGCAGTTTGCCGACGAGGCCGAAGGCCGGCTGCCCATGGGCGAGCCCACCGAGCAGTGGACGTACGGCGACCTCGACGCGGGGTTCACGAACGCGGCGCTGGTGCTCGACGAAACGTTCGTCGTGCAGTCCACGGGCCACCACCCGATGGAAACGCGCACCGCGATGGCCTACTGGCAGAACGGCAAGCTGTACCTGCACGGCTCGACGCAGAGCGTGTCGCAGACCGTGGCCGGGATCGCGCGATGGGTGGGTATCGAGCCGACCGACGTCGTGCTGATCTCCGAGTACACGGGCGGAGGTTTCGGCAGCAAGGGCGGCGGCACGGTGACGATGTGCATTCCGGCGCTGCTCTCCAAGAAGGCCAACGCGCCGGTCATGATGCGGATCAGCCGCGACGACGAGAGCTACATCGGCCGCGCGCGCACCAACATGTCGGGCCGCGTGAAGGCCGGCTTTGCGAAGGACGGCCGCATCACCGCGCTCGATCTCTATATCGTGCAGGACAGCGGCGCCTACGGACCGATGGGCGACCATCGTTCGGCCGGCCTGGCGGCGTCGATCATCTATCAACCCCAGGCGATGCGGTGGCGTGCCGTCAGCATCCTCACCAACACGCCGCCGCGATCGCAGCAGCGGTCGCCGGGTCCGATGCAGGCCAACGGACTCATCGAGCCGGTCATCACGAAGGCGGCCAAGCAGCTCGGCGTCGATCAGGTCGAGATCCGAAAGATCAACTCGCCGGTCGGCCGGGCGATGTTCGGGCCGCCGGCCGGACCCAGCGGCCAGCGCGCCCGTCTCACTAGCGCGTTCGTCGTCGAGGCGCTCGAGCGGGGCAAAGCGACGTTCAAGTGGGACGAGAAGAAGGCCTACTCGGGGCAGCGTCGCGGCGCAAAGGTGCGAGGCGTGGGCGTCGCGGTCGGACCGCACGGCGCGGGCTCGATTGGCTGGGACAGCCTGATGACGATTCGCCCCGACGGGAAGCTCTACGTGCAGTCGGGCGTCGGCAATCTGGGCACCCACTCGTGCACGGACCTGGCCCGCGTCGCGGCCGACGTGCTCGCAATGCCGTGGGAAAAGGTCGAGGTCATCTGGGGCGATACGGGGAAGGGCGTGCCGTGGTCGTGCCTCTCGGTGGGAAGCCAGACGACGCATGGGATGACGCGTGCCAACTTCGCGGGAGCCAACGACGCGAAGCGCAAGCTCCAGGAGATCGCGGCCAGAGATCACGGCGGCTCGCCAGACGACTACGAGCTGGGCAATGAGCGGGTCTATCGGCGTGGAAGTCCCGCCACTGGGATGTCGTACGCGCAGGCCGCGAAACGGGCCATCGAGCTTGGCGGCAAGTACGACGGCCACGAGGTAGCCGACGACCTCAACGCGATGACCAAGCGTGCGGCCGCCATGCACGCGGGTGTTGGCCTCATGGGCGTCGCCAAGGACAACTACCCGCGCAACGGGACCACGTATTCCTTCGTGATCGGATTCGCGGAGGTCGAGGTGGACGTCGAGACCGGCAAGGTGACGCTCGTGGACTATCTCGGCGTCGGTGACGTGGGCACGGTCGTGAATCCGCGGAGCCTGCTGGCGCAGATCAAGGGCGGCAGCTGCCTGGGCATCGCCCACGCGCTGCAGCAGAAATGGGTATTCGATCAGAAATACGGACTCATGGTGTCGCGTCGCTTCCACTACACGAAGCCGCTCACGATTCTCGACATCCCGGCGAGCATGCAGGCCGACGCGGTCAACCTGCCCGATCCGGAAACGCCCGTGGGCGCGCGCGGTGTCGGCGAGCCGCCCGTGGGCGCGGGATATGGCGCCGTGCTCAACGCGATTGCCGACGCCGTGGGCGTCGACGTGTTCCGCCGTGCGCCGGTGACCGCGGATCTCGTGCTGATGTCGCTCGAAAACGGACGCAGGATGCATGAGCCTTTGCAGGCCCATCTGTAATTCAAGATTCAAAATGCAAGATGCAAACGGTGTCGCGCGCGAATACACAATCGCGAGGCCACGTCGTTTGAATTGCGAGTGTGTTCAGTGTTTGCATTTTGACTTTTGCATTTTGAATTTCGTCGGAGTGGCTTTATGGCAGTGATCAGAGACGTGATGCCCGCGTTCGAGCTGTTTCAGCCGGCGAGTCTGGCCGACGCGGTGAGCCTCGTCGATCGATACGCCACCGACGCGTGGATCCTTGCGGGCGGGCTCGACAGCTTCGACTGGCTCAAAGACCGCATCAAGCGCCCGCGCTATGTTGTGGATCTCAGTGGCGTTGCCGAACTGAAGGGCGTGCGTGAGTCGGGCGATGGCGTCGACATCGGCGCCATGACGACGCTCACCGAGGTCGTCCGGCATCCGGTCGTGCGGGAGCGTTACGGCATCCTCACGGAGGCGGCCGAAGCCGCCGCGTCTCCGCAGATCCGCAACCAGGGCACGATTGGCGGCAACGTGTCGCAGGACACGCGCTGCTGGTACTATCGCTCGGGCTGGTCGTGTTATCGGGCCGGCGGCAACATCTGCTACGCCGACACACCCGACGCCATCAACCGCGAGCACGCGATCCTCGGCGCCGACCGCTGCGTCGCCGTGAATCCCTCGGACACCGCGCCCGCGCTCATCACGCTGGGCGCCTCGATGGTGATCCGCAGCGTGGCTGGCGAACGCGTAATCGACGCCGAGGACTACTTCGTCGGACCCGGCACCGACATCACAAGGATGAACGTGCTGCAGCGTGGCGAGATCCTGGCGGCCATCCGACTGCCTGGTGACTGGGCCGGGTCGCGGTTCTACTTCGAAAAGGTCCGCGATCGACAGGTGTGGGACTTCGCACTGGTCAGTGTCGCGTCGGCGATGACGCTCTCCGGGAACACGATTCAGAACATGCGACTGGCGGTCAACGGCGTCGCCGCGCGTCCACTGCGGCTGGTTGCCGTCGAAGCGCTCGCGCGCGGGAGGGCCCGCGACGAAGACACGGCCGCGATGGCGGGCGAGCTGGCGGTACAGGGCGCGCAGGCGCTGCGGTTGAACGCCTACAAGATCCCGATGATGCGAAACCTGGTGAAGCGCGCCATCCGCGGGGTTGAGCCATGGACTATCTCCTAACCTGGGGCCACAGCCCCTGGGGCCAGCAGATCCTCACGCACGTCTCGTGGAACCTGCTGTGGGCGTCGCTCTTCGCGGGTGTGGCGTTCCTGCTCGCCCACGCCAGCTACATGGTGCTGTCGGCCCACCGGAAGCGGCATCCGGACGAAACCGACGCGATGGAGGCGTCGCGCCCGCACCTGTCCGCGCGGATCTCGCGGCACTCGCTCACGGCGCGCCTCTTTCACTGGGTGATGGCAGTGGCGATGTTCGTGCTGCTGTTCACCGCGTTCCTGCCTATCGCCGGCGTCAAGTTCGCGTGGGTGACGTGGCACTGGATGGCCGGTCTCGTTCTCGCGGCGTCGATCACCTTCCACATGATCCACGCCACGTTCTGGATGGACTTCTGGTCGATCTGGGTGGGGCCGAAAGACCTGCCCGAGCTGCGCGCCGAGATCCTGCGCGAGTTCGGGCACGACGTGCCCGGCCCCAAGCCCGGGAAGTATCCGCTCGGCAATCGTCTCTACCATCTGGCGATCGTCGTCGCCGCGCTGTCGGTCATCGCGTCGGGGCTGACGATGATGGTGCGCGTGCGGACGCCGTTGTTCACGCGTAACCCGTATCTGCTTGGGGACGCCACGTGGGGTGTCGTCTATGTCACACACGGTATGGCCGGCGTGGCGCTCGTCGGCCTGGTGATCGCGCACGTGTACTTCGCCGTGCGCCCCGAGAAGTGGTGGATCACCAAGGGGATGATCGTCGGCTGGATCACGAGGCGCCAGTACCTCGAGCACCACGATCCGCATCGCTGGGTCGTGGCCGAGACCGCGCGCCGCGCTGAGACCCGGACGCCGTGACGGCGCGGAACGCCTCCATCCACGTCCGCGCCCTGCTGACCGATCTCTTTCTGATCGACGAGATACTTGGAACATGAAAGGTGCATAGGTGCACTGGTGCAGGGGTGCACCACGAACCCTCCCGCCGTTCGCACTTTCCGCAGAGGTAAGATCGTGGCGTTGTCCCGCTCCACGATTCCGGTGCTGGTGTTGGCGGCGCTGTTGGCATCGCCGCTCGCCGCGCAGGCGCATCCGGCCCCGTTCAGCTACCTCGACCTCCAGATCGGCGCCGAGACGATTGACGGCGCTCTTGTCATCCACATCATCGACGTGGCTCACGAACTGGGAGTGACGCCCGTCGAGCGCCTGCTCGATACCAGCGTGGCGACGGCGAACCGTGATCGTATCGTCGCCTTCGTCAACCAGCGTCTGATCCTGAGCGCCGGTTCGTCGCTGCCCATCGAGTGGGGCGCGATCGATGTCGTGCCCGATCGTCAGGGGTTGCGCCTGCACTTCCGGATCCGCTCGCCGCGCCCGGGCTCGCTCGACGTGCACGCGGTCCTGTTCCCCTACGATTCCGTGCACCAGACGTTCGTGAACATCTACGAGGACGATCGGCTGCGCCAGCAGTTCGTGCTCTCGGCCGGCAGCCCGGACCGCACCTACTACACGGGGACGACGCAGGGCGCGCGCGCCGTCATCGCGACATTCGTGCCGGCCGGCATCCATCACATCCTGATTGGGCCCGATCACATCCTGTTCCTGATCGGTCTCCTGCTGCTCGGCGGCGGGTGGCGGGCGCTGCTGAAGATCGTCACCGCGTTCACGATCGGCCACAGCATCACGCTGTCGCTCGCGGCCCTCGACCTGGTGACGCCCTCGCCGTCGATCATCGAGCCGGCCATCGCGCTCAGCATCGTGTTCGTCGGAGCCGACAATCTTGTCAGGGGCAGCGGACGCGACGTCCGTGCTCTAATTGCACTGACGTTCGGTCTCGTCCACGGCTTCGGCTTCGCCAACGTGCTGCGCGAGTTCGGCCTGCCGCGAGAGGCGCTGGGCTGGTCGCTCTTCTCGTTCAACGTGGGCGTCGAAATCGGTCAGCTCTTCATCGTATCGATCGTCGCGAGCGCACTGGCGCTGGTGCGACGCCGCAGCGAGGCAGTGGGCCTGCGACTGGCCTCCGCCGGTTCGGTGGTCGTCGTCGCGGCCGGCACCTACTGGTTCGTGCAGCGAGTCTTCTTCCCGGGAGGGATGTAACTGATGAGACGTGCAGGCATTCTTGGATCGATCATCGTTTTGGGTGTCGTTGCCGCGGTCGTTGCCGCGGTCGTTGGCGCGGGCGCCCAGCAGCCGCCGCAGATGGCGCCGATCGGCAAAATTCAAAAGGTCAAGGACAACCTCTACACCATCTTCGGCCAGGGTGGGAACACGTTGGTGTTCCTCACGGCCAATGGCGCGGTGGTCGTCGATACGAAGCTCGCCAACAACGGGCAGGCCATCCTCGATCAGATCACATCGATCACCAACAAGCCCGTGACGACGATCATCAACACGCACACTCACGGCGACCACGTCGGCAGCAACGACGCGTTTCCGGCCAGCGTCGAGATCATCGCGCAGGAGAACACCAAGGCGAACATGGCGAAGATGACGCCGGCGCTCAAGCCAGTCGCGATGCCGGATCGCACGTTCAAGGACACGCTGACGTTGAATACCGGCACCGATCGCATCGACCTCTACTACTTCGGACGCGGTCATACGAACGGCGACGCGATCGTCGTCTTTCCGGCGGCGCGCGCTGCGGCGGTCGGCGATCTGTTCGCGTGGAAGCAGTCGCCGTATGTCGATGCGATGAACGGCGGCAGCCCCGTCGAGCTCCCGGCGACCCTCGAGAAGGCGGCGAAGGCCATCACCAACATCGACGTGGTGATCACGGGCCACATGGAGCCACTGCAGAAGTGGTCGGACCTCGTGGAGTACGCCGAGTTCAACCGCGCGGTGCTCACGGCCGTCCAGAACGCCAAGAAGGCCGGCCGGACGGCGGACCAGGCGGCGGCGGAGCTGAAGCTGCCGGCGAAGTTTGCGAGCTACCTGACGGGCAGCGTGCCGGGTATCCCCGACGCGATCATCGGCACCGCCAAGCAGCGCTTGGACGGCAACGTCAAAGCGATCTACGCCGAGCTGAAGTAGAGGCGGACCCTTCAGGTCCGCCTGGTGCCCAGCGCCTGCGCAAGCGCCGTAGCGACGATCGACACGGTGCGGTTCGCCGTGTCGATCCGTCCGCCCATGGTCAGAAATCCGTGGACCATCCCGCCGAGACACACGGAGTCCACCGCGACGCCTGCCTCCTCCATGCGTCTGGCGTAGGCGTCGCCTTCGTCGCGCAGCGGGTCGACGGCCGCCGTGATGACGAGCGCCGGTGGCAGACGCTGCAGCGACGGCGCGAGCAGGGGTGAGGCGCGCCAGTCGAGTCGGTGCTCGCGTGCCGGCGCGTACTGCACGGCATACCATCGCATCAGATCGCGCGTCAGCCCGTAGCCGACGCCGTCGTTGGGCGAAGGCTGGTCGACGCTAAGGTCGGTCACGGGATAGATCAGGACCTGGTATCGCAGCAGCGGTCCACCGGCATCCCGCGCCATCAACGCCACCACCGTGGCGAGATCCCCACCGGCGCTGTCACCGCCCACGGCCAGGCGGGACGCGTCCACACCAAGCTCCGTCGCGTGCACGGCAATCCACCTCGTCGCCGCCCAGGCATCGTCGATCGCCGCGGGAAACGGGTGCTCGGGCGCGAGCCGGTAGTCGACCGCGATTACGATCGCGCCGCTCTGCGAGGCGATCTGGCGACAGACGACGTCGTGCGTGTCGAGATCCCCGACCACCCAGCCGCCACCGTGGAAGAAGACCAGCGCGGGCAACATTCCATCGGCGGGGCGGTACACGCGGAGCGGAACCGCGCCCGCGTCCTCGCTCGTGCGGAGGTCGATCACGTGCGGTAGCGAGGGCGCAGGAGGCCGCAGCAGGGCGCGCGAGTCACGGTACTGCTGGCGTGCCTCTGTTGCAGGAATCGCGTTGATCGGCGGAAGCGCCAGCCGGGCCAGATCCTCGAGAACCGCGCGAACCTGCGGATCGAGGACGGTCACAGCCAACGCCGGTACCACACGACGGAGACGGCGCCAGTGTGTCCGAAATCACTGGTACCGAAACGCTCAATCGCGCGATGGCTGACGCGGACGGTGACCTCGGGCGTGACGCGGAAGCCCAAGGTCTGTTCGTTGGCGTTGAAGTGCTGTTGGACGGCGGAGGGGACCGGAAGGGTCGTGCGGATCTGCTCGACGCGCCCTGCGACGAACCACCTGGGCGCGAGCGTTTGCATCCCCTGCACGTACCACCCGGCGGTCGTTCGATCGCCCAGGCTCGTCTCGAGCGTGTCGTGCGTCCACTCACCCGCCAGGCTCGTGTGGCGGAATGCGAGTTCCGCCTCGAGCGTCACCACCGTCGCATCGCGGTCCACGGTCGTGGCCGCGGTTTCGCCGGCCTGCAACCAGCCGCCATGAGCCACGGACGCGCCCACGCGAAACCCGACGAAGGGGGTCACGCCGCCGCCGACGACGGTGTTGGTGAAACGTGGAGGGTTGGTGCTCCCGAAGACCCGCCGAAGGCGAAGCGGAGACGTGTCGATGACGGCGACGCGCGCGTCCCAGTGCTCCGTCGAGACAGTCGCCTGCGCGCCGAGCGGATAGAGACCGCTCAGCAGGTTCACGCGCGGCCCCCGGAACTCGAGCGACGGGATCGACGTGAAGAGTGACGCCGGCTGCGCGATCGTCGGGTTGAGATGCGGCCGCAGCGTGAGGTTCGCGAGGCCGATCGGCGAGGGAATGTACCCTCCCTCGAACCGAGTTGCCAGGCGTCCGGTGCGCTCGTAGCGCACTTCGGCGACCCAGATCTGGCGATTCCACTCGCCGGAGTTCGCGAGACGCTGGACCTGCGGTCTGACCATCGCCTGCAGTCCGCGTCCGAGGCTGGCGCTGACGAGCGAATCGAGGAAGACGCCGGTCACGTCGTTGCCGTCGGCGTCCACCGTGACGTCTACGGCCGCCGCCGAATCGATCGAGAGCGCCGCCGGACGCGCCTGCTGGGCCGACGCCGACGCCGCGCCCAGCAGCAGCATGACTGCGCACGCGGTGCCGCGCTCGATCATGTCTAAGGTTAGACCAGCTGACGGCCGAGCAGTTGAGCGAGCGCCGGTTCGGGCACGTCCTGCGAGGAGGGCATGGCCGTGAGCAGCGCCTCGACGCACGTCACGTCGAACTCGGTGCCTGCGAAGCGCTGCAGCTCGGCGAACGCCTCGGCCGGGGGCCGCGCCGCGCGATAGGCACGCGCGCTCGTCATCGCATCGAAGGCGTCGGCGACGTGCACAATGCGAGCGGCGCGGGGAATGTCGTCGCCGCGTAGCCCAAACGGATAGCCGCGTCCGTCGGGCCGCTCGTGGTGCAGCTCGACGATCGGGAGGTGGGCCGTCAGAAACGGCACCTGCCGCAGGATCCGCGCGCCGAGCGTCGGATGGCGTTTGAGCTGTTCGAACTCAGCGGCGGTCAACGGATCCGCCTTGCGAAGGATCTCGTCGGCGACGCCGATCTTGCCGATGTCGTGCAGCAGGGCGCCGAGGCGGAGGATTTCCAACTCGTCGGTCGGAACGCGCATCACCCGTCCCATCATCACCGACAACGTGCTCACACGCTCCGAATGGCCGGCGGTGTAGGGATCGCGCGCGTCGAGCGCCGCCGCAAGGGCGCGGATCGCGCCGAGATAGGCCGACCGTGTCTCGGCTTCGGCCGCGCCGAGCCCGCGCATCAAGTCGTTGAACGTCGCGGTCAGGGCGTCGAGCTCACGGCTCGTCCCCGTTGGGGCGAGCGTGCGTCCGAAGTCGCGTGCTGCCGCCATGGTGGCGATCTCGCCAGAGACGCGGTTGATGGGCTCGACCAGCTGGCGCGCGAGCCACAAGCTTCCGATCGCCGCGAGCACGAAGCCTCCTCCGGCAATCGCGGCCAGCGCGTACAGCGCCGCCTGTGTGGGCTCGTGCGCGGCGGCGTCCACCGACGTCAGCGTGTACACATGCGCCGGCTCGAGGTCGGGGAGCAGCCGGACCGCGTACTCCTCGCCACCCAGCGTACGGGTGCCGCCTTCCTCGTCCGAGGCGACGAGATCGCGTGCGACCGCCTCGGACACCGTGCGGGCGACGATCGATCCGCCCACGGCGATCACGACGCCTGCGCGCGACAGGTTCGACAGCTCCTGCGCGTAGTTGGCGTCGAGACTCGTGCCTGCGACGAGCACGCCAATCGCACGATCATCGAACATCAGGCGCGCGGCGGAGACGCGAAACGTTCCCGACGGCAGTACGACCACGCCCTCGAAGGTCGGGTTGGTGCCCGCGGGAATGCGGATCTCCTCACCCGCCGGCCAGCGGCCGGCCAGCGGCCCGGCGCTGGTGAAGATCCGGCCGTCAACGTCAACCACGGCGAGGACCTCTGCGGGCACGCTCGCCGCCAGCTTCGCGGTTTCGCCGGTCACGGTCGCCCGCAGCTGCTCGTCGGACGAGCCGTTGAACCCGCGCTCGCTGAAGTATGTGTCGAGCGCGGCTTTGAGCGTCGGGTTCTCCGCCAGCGTCGCCATGGCGGCCACCTGATCCTGCCGGCGCTTCGCCTCGAGCGCCGTGAAGACGCTTTCGCTGACGCGCAGCTTGTCGATCTCGGCGGCCCGCACGCGATCGCGCACGTCCAGGGTAATCACGATGAACACCACGGTCAGGATCGCCGCCACGGTGACGAAGGTCACCATCAGCGTTCGCGCGACCAGCCGCGGGGGCGTCTTCATGGCTGCGCGGGCACGGGGAGGACGAAGTCCACGATCGCAGCCCGGCCCGGCTCGACGCTCACCTGCAGCGTGGTGTCGCCGAGGCGCTCGTGCCATGCGGTGATCTGGTGCGTGCCCGGCGGAACGCCCGACAGGTCAAACCGCCCCCCCTCGTCTGGAATCGCAAACCACGGATGGTCGAACACCATGACCGTGGCCGACATGTGCGAGTGGATCTGGCAGAAGACCTTCACGAGGCCCGGTTTGTCGAAGCGCACGCCGCGGCTCTTTCCACGGGGAAAGCGCCCGAGGTCGAACGTCTTCGTGCGGGACAGCGAAAAGACGTTGTGGTAGATCGGATCGTCGTTGGGAAACGTCACCTCCGAACCCACCGGCACGGCGACGACCCGGGGGACGAAGTTTTCGTCCTTCTGCCGGATCTCCGCGTTGACCGGCGTCAGGGGCGTCTTTGGTGCGTCCTTGACGTACACGACGACGTGCCGCAGCTCCGATTCGGGCGCGAGCGCCATCGTCTGGACGGATCGCGAGTAGGTCGAGGTGGCGCGCTTCGCGGTGACGGGGATCCCGATAGCCACGCGTCCTCGCACGGACGCTGCTTCCTGAGCCTCGGGTCGCGGCCCGGCAGCCAGGAGCCCGATGGTGGCGGCGACGACGCACAGCAGGTGACGAGGACGCATCATGGGGGAGAATTCTATTTTGCTTACGATAGTCCGGCGATGCGTACTCTGCTGTTGATGGCGGCCCTGGCTGGTGCTCCGCAATCGGTCGATCGCGGCGTCTCGGAGGCCCTGGCTCGCGAACGGGCCGCCGCCCTGCGCGACGTTCGATACGACCTGGCGTTCAGCGTACCTGCCGACCGCCAGCAGGCGGTGACGGGCCGGCTCGCGCTCCGTGTCACCCTGGCCGAGCCACGACCCCTCATCCTTGATTTTTCGGCTCCAACCGCCCGGATCCGTAGCCTGACCGTGGGCGGGGTGCCGGTTGTTCCCGTTTATGCAAACGATCACGTCGTCATTGCCGCCGAGGCCACGCGTGCCGGCGTCAATGTCGTGGAGGTCGAGTTCATTGCCGGCGACGAGGCGCTCAACCGCAACGACGACTTTCTCTACACGCTGTTCGTACCCGCGCGCGCCCACTTCGCGTTTCCCTGTTTCGACCAGCCCGACGTCAAGGCCCGGTATGCGCTCTCGCTCGACGTCCCTGACGGGTGGCAGGTGGTGGCCAACGCCGCCGAGCAGGCGCGCGACGAGGCGGGCGGGCGGCTGCGGGTCCGCTTCGCCGACACCGCGCCGCTGCCGACGTATCTCTTCGGGTTCGTCGCCGGCCGCTTCACCGTGGAGCGGGCCACGCGCCACGGCCGTGAGATGCGGATGTTCCATCGCGAAACCGACGCGGCCAAGGTGGCGCGCAATCGCGACGCGCTGTTCGATCTCCACGGCGCGGCCCTCGCGTGGCTCGAGCGTTACACCGGCATTCCGTACCCGTTCGGCAAATTCGATTTCGTGCTGATTCCGTCGTTCCAGTTCGGCGGGATGGAACACGCCGGCGCGATTCTCTACAACGCCGCCAGCGCGATGCTCGACGAGACGGCGACGCAGAACCAGATGCTCAATCGCGCGAGCACGATCGCGCACGAGACGTCGCACATGTGGTTCGGCGATCTCGTGACGATGCAGTGGTTCAACGACGTGTGGATGAAGGAGGTCTTCGCCAACTTCATCGCCGCGAAGATCGTCAACCCGTCGTTTCCCCAGGTCAATCACGAGCTGCGCTTCCTGCTGTCGTACTATCCCGACGCCTACTCGGTCGACCGGACCGCCGGCGCGAACCCGATTCGGCAGGCGCTGTCGAATCTCGACGACGCCGGGCAGCTCTACGGCCCGATCATCTACCAGAAGGCGCCCATCGTGATGCGCCAGCTCGAGATGATCGTCGGCGAACGCCGGCTGCGCGACGGGCTCAGGGAATACCTGAAGACGTACGCGTTCAGGAACGCGACGTGGCTCGATCTGATCCGCATCCTGGACGCGAAGACGCCGGAGGACCTCGCGGCGTGGAGCCGGGCCTGGGTGGACGAGCGCGGCCGGCCCGAGTACGACGCGGCCGTCGACGTGGCCGCCGGGCGCATTTCGCGGCTGACGATCACGACGAGCGATCCGCTCGGGCGGGCACTCGTGTGGCCGCAGCGTATGCGGGTCACGCTCGGCTATGCGGGAGAGCTGAAGCACCTTGACGTGTACGTCAAGGGGCCGGCGACCTCCGTGGGCGCCGCGGTGGGACTGCCGCAGCCGCGGTTCGTGCTGCTGAACGGCGCCGGGCTCGGCTACGGGTCGTTTGCGCTCGACCGCGCGAGCGCCGACGATCTGCTAGCGAACGTCGAACGCGTGCCGGACGCACTCACACGGGGTGCGGCGTGGGTCACGCTGTGGGACAACATGCTCGACGGCCGCATTGCGCCCCAGACATTCGCGGACGCCGTGCTGCGCGCCGCCTCGGCCGAGCCCGACGAGCAGATCGTCCAGCGGAGCCTCGGTTACCTCGGTCGGGTGCACTGGAGGTTTCTGTCACCGGAGGACCGCGCGGCGCGCGCTCCCGCGCTGGAGGCGGCGCTTCGAGACGGGCTTGCGCGCGCACCGACGGCCAGCACGAAGTCGGCGTGGTTCAACACGTTTCGAGACGTGGTGACGACCTCCGGTGGCATGGCGTGGCTCGAGCGCATCTGGCGGCGGGACGAGCGGATCCCTGGGCTGACGTTCGCTGAAACCGACGAGATCGTGATGGCGATGGAGTTGGCGGTACGTGAGGTGCCCGCGTGGGCCGAGATCCTCCAGACGCAGCTCGATCGCACGCAGAATCCCGATCGCAAGGCGCGGTTTGCGTTCGTCATGCCCGCGTTGTCGGCCGACCCTCGCGTTCGGTCGGACGCCTTCGCACGCTTCCGACAGATCGAGAATCGCCGGCGCGAGCCGTGGGTGCTCGAGTCGATGGCCTACCTCAACCACCCGCTGCGCGCGGCCGGGTCGGAGCCGCTGCTGCGTCCGAGCCTCGAACTCCTGCGCGAGATCCAGCGGACCGGTGACATCTTCTTTCCGTCGCGGTGGGTGGACAGCGCGCTGTGGGGACACCGCTCGCCGGCGGCGATGACGACGGTGCAGGATTTCCTCGCCAGCGAACTGTCGTACCCTGAACGCCTGCGCTGGACCATTCTGAGCGCCGCCGACGAGCTGTTCAGGGCGGCGTCCCGCCCCGTGCCCTGACCGTCGACGCGTCATCATCACCGCGGGATCGCGATCGATCACGGCGGCGCCCGCGAGAGTGATTCTGAGTCTCGCTCGCAAGCTCACGCGCGCGCACGCGTTCGGACTAATGTGTGCCATGCGTTCGCGCGTCCACGATGGTTGGTGACCACTTCCGGGAGGCAGAGCCTCTCGCGTCGATCAGGAAGTTGCTGCTCGGTGCCCTTGCCCTTGGCGTGGTCGGCACGGCCGGTGAGTTGATCCTTCTCCGCCATCTCGACGAGCCCACGCAGTGGATCCCACTCGTCGTCCTGGGCCTGTCCATCCCTCTCCTCGTCTGGCACGCCGTGTCGCCTGGCGCCGGCAGCGTGCGATGCCTGCAGGTGCTGATGGTCGCCTTCATCGCGGCGGGAGTCGTGGGGGTGGGCCTGCACTTCGACGGCAACGCCGAGTTCGAGAGCGAGCAGCATCCGACCTCACGTGGATTCGAGTGGTTCCGCCAGACCGCCGCCGGCGCAACGCCCGTGCTAGCCCCCGGATCGATGGTCCTCCTCGGCCTGGTCGGCCTGGCACACTCCTATCAACACCCCGTCATCACAGGCCCACGCGGCCAGGAGAAACACTCATGAACCACAGCACTCGCATTCTCGTGCTCGCGATGGCGATCTCGGCGTCGAGCGCGCTGGGACTCGCGCAAACCGGCAAGCCCGTGACCATCGTGGACGCCAACGTCGTCGGCGAAGCCGACCTGGCGAAGTTGCCCCACATGACCCCGGCGCTCGCGAAGGCCGTGATCGGCAAGCGTCCGTTCAAGACCGTCAAGGATCTCGACACGGCACTCAGCACGCTGAGCAAGGCCGATAGGGCCGAGCTCTACGTGAAGCTGTTCGTGCCGATCAACCTCAACACGGCCACCGACGAGGAGATTCTCCTCATCCCGATGGTCGGCAACCGGATGCTCCGCGAGTTCAAGGAGTACCGCCCGTACACGTCCCTTGCCCAGTTCCATCGCGAGATCGGCAAGTACGTGGACGCCACCGAACTGGCCCGCCTCGAGCAGTACGTCTCGGTGCCGACCAAGTAGCGTTCGTTCACTCACAGCCGGGGCAGACATGCGGCGTATGCGAGCAAGCACGGGCCTGACGGCCATCGCCGGCGCGGCGCTCCTCTACGTGAGCGTCACAGGCGCGGTGTCGCTGCACGCGCAGGATGCGGTGACGCCGGAGACATCGCTGGCCAACGCGGGCGTCGGGCCCGACTCGACGGGCGAAGAGATCTTCCGGATGGCATGTTCGACGTGCCACGGGGTCGACGGCAAGGGCGCGAAGTCGAACGTCGTGGGGTTCGAGCTGCCGCTGCCGAACGGCCACGATTTTCCCGACTTCAACGACTGCCCGACCAACACGGTGGAACCGCTGGGCGACTGGAGCGCGGTCGTGCATCGGGGCGGGCCGATCCGCGGCCTCGATCGTCACATGCCGGCGTTCGGCGACGCGCTCTCCGACGAGCAGATCGAACGGGCGATCAAGCACCTGTGGTCGTTTTGCACTGACGCGTCGTGGCCGCGCGGCGATCTGAACCTGCCGCGCGCGTTCTTCACGGAGAAGGCGTTTCCCGAAAGCGAGACTGTCTGGACGACGGGTATCACGGGCTCTGGCACGAAGTCGGTGACGAACCTCCTCACCTACGAGCACCGCATCAAGTCGCGCAGCCAGTACGAGGTGACGATTCCGTTGAACTTCCAGCAGACGGCCACCGGCGAACCGTGGGGGAAGGGTCTGGGCGACGTCGAGTTCGCGCTGCGACGCACGTTCTACGCGAGCCTTGACCGCGGCAGCATCTTCGCGGCCGGTGGCGCCGTGACGCTGCCGACCGGCAAGGAGAGCGAAGGCATGGGCAACGGCTACACCATCTACGAGCCGTTCGCGATGTGGGGCCAGATTCTCGGATCGAATGGCTTTCTGCAGGTCCATACCGGCATCGAGTTCCCGACGGGCGCCGATGCGGAGAACGAAGGGTTCGTCCGCACGGCGTTGGGTTACACGTTCGCGCAGGACCAGGGGTTTGGACGCGCCTGGTCGCCGATGGCGGAAGTGCTGATGGCCAAGCCTCAGGGGGCGGAGGCCGAATGGGATGTCGTGCCGCAGATGCAGGTGTCGCTCAGCAAACTGCAGCACATCCTGCTCAGCGTGGGCGTGCGCGTCCCGCTCAATGAGCGTCAGGAGCGCAAGCCCGAGGTGCTCACCTATCTGCTGTGGGACTGGTTCGACGGTGGATTCTTCCAGTTCTGGAAGTGAGAGGCCACGAAGACCCTATGACGATGAACCGAATTCTGCCTCTCGCGTGCGTGGCCTGGATGCTCGCATTCTTCCTGGCTGCGCCCAGGGCCGCGCAGACAACGGCCCCACCACCCGCGAGCGCCGCCGCCAAGCCCAGCGGCCACATGGACCTATCGCTCTTCACCCATTCTGAAAACTGCGTGGCGTGCCACAACAACCTCACGACCTCGACTGGCGAGGACGTGTCGATCGGCATGTCGTGGCGATCGACCATGATGGCCAACGCGGCGCGCGATCCCTACTGGCAGGCGGGCGTCCGCCGCGAGACGATCGACCACCCATCGCGCTCGGCCGACATTCAGGACGAATGCGGCGCCTGTCACATGCCGATGTCGGTGCGCATCCAGCGGGCCGCGGGCGGCAAGGGTGAGGTCTTCACCCAGTTGCCGATCGCAGGCCGCGATGATTCGGAACTGCATCGCCTCGCCGCCGACAGCATCTCGTGCACGGTCTGTCACCAGATCGCTCCGGACAAGCTCGGCACACGCGAGAGCTTCAACAGCCAGTTCGTGATGCCGCCAACACCGGCCAACGGCGCGCGGATCATCTACGGTCCGTTTCAGATCGACAAGGGACGCAAGACCATCATGCGGTCGGTGACCGGGTTCGAGCAGGCCAAGGGCGATCACGTCAAGCAGTCCGAGCTGTGCGCCTCGTGCCATACGCTCATCACCGAAGCATTCGGACCGAACGGCGAGGTCATCGGGTCGCTCCCGGAGCAGATGAACTATCAGGAGTGGCAGCACAGCGACTTCAACAAGGAGCAGCGCAGTTGCCAGTCGTGCCACATGCCGACGGCGCCAGGCCCGATTCGCGTGGCGTCCGAGCTTGGCGACTATCGACCCGAGGGCCTGGCCCGCCACCTGTTCGTCGGCGGAAACGCGTTCATGGTGCGCCTCTTGAATCGCTACCGGACGGAGCTGGGGGTCACCGCGCTCCCCACCGAGTTGGAAGCCACCGCCAGGGCGACGTTGCGCCAGCTGCAGGAAGACACGGCGACGGTCACGGTCGGTCGTGTGGAACAGACCGGCGGCCAGCTGGGCTTCGACGTGAGCATTCGCAACCTCTCGGGACACAAATTCCCGACCGGCTACCCCTCGCGCCGGACGTGGCTGCACGTCACCGTGCGCGACGCGCAGGGCCGCACGGTGTTCGAATCGGGAGCGATCGACGCGGCAGGCGCCATTCAGGGCAACGACAACGACGTTGATCCGTTGAAATACGAGCCGCACTACGCGCAGATCACCGCAGCAGACCAGGTGCAGATCTACGAGCCGATTCTTGGCGATCGTAACGGCGTGCCGACAACCGGCCTGCTCACGGCGACGCAATACCTGAAGGACAATCGCCTGTTGCCGCGGGGGTTCGACAAGGCGACGGCCGATCCCCTTGTTGGCGTGTATGGCGGCGCGTCTACCGACGCCGACTTCGCTGGTGAAGGCGACCGCGTGCGGTATCTGGTGAATGCTCCGGCCGGTGGGGCCTATCGCGTGGAGGTTGAGCTGCGATACCAGTCGATCGGTTATCGCTGGGCGCACAACCTGGAACGGTACGACGCGGCCGAGCCCAAGCGCTTCGTTAGCTACTACAACTCGATGTCAGCCGATTCGTCCGTCGTCGTTGCGACGGCGTCGGCTGGCGGCCAGTAAGCGGCGGCTGCCGGCTAAATTTCCACCTGGACGCCAAGCTCGACGACGCGCTCGGGGGGCAGCCGGAAGAACGCCGTTGCGCGGACAGCGTTGCGCGTCATCAGCACGAAGAGCTGCTCCCGCCAGAGCGCCATGCCGGCGCGGCGCGTGACGAGGATGGTCTCCCTCCCCAGGAAGTAGGTCACGTCGTCGGTGTCGAACGAGAGGCCGCGTGCCTGCGCCGCGCGCAGCGCGTCGGGAACGTTCGGGTCTTGCATGAAGCCGTAGACGAGTCGCAGCGCAAACACGCCGTGCCCGAGGTCGTCGAGCGCCACCTGTTCCTCCGTGGGTACCTGCGGCACCGGCGCGGTGCTCACGGTGAGGATCACCACGTGCTCGTGCATCACCTTGTTGTGCCGCAGGTTGTGCGCCAGGGCCGACGGTGTGCCTCGCGGCTGCGCCGTCATGAACACAGCCGTCCCCGGTACTCGCAACGGAGGCGACGCGACCACGACCGCCATGAAGTGATCGATCGGAATGGCTCGTGCCGTCAGACGCTCGGCGACGATCTGGCGACCGGTCTTCCACGTGGTCATGAGGGTGAAAATGACCCCCCCGATGAGCAGCGGAAGCCAGCCGCCCTGAAACACCTTGAGCAGATTCGCGGCGAAGAAGGTGAGGTCCACGGTCAGGAAGACCGCCGTGACCGCCGAGACGGCCAGCACTGGCCAGCGCCATCGCCGCACGGCGACCACGTGCAGCAGCACCGCCGTGATCACCATCGTCATCGTGACGGCGATCCCGTATGCCGCCGCGAGCGCGCCGGACGTCTCGAAGCCGATCACGATGGCGATCGTCGAGACCATCAGGGCCCAGTTGACCTGTGGCACGTATACCTGACCCATCTCGTACGACGACGTGTGCTCGATGTCGAGCCGGGGAGCGTACCCGAGCTGAATGGCCTGCTGCGTCAGCGAGAACGCGCCCGAGATGAGCGCCTGCGAGGCGATGACGGCCGCGGCGGTGGCCAGCGCCACGAGCGGCATCAGGGCCCAGCTCGGCGCCAGCAGGAAGAACGGCTGTTGCGCCGCCGCCGGGTTGGTCAACAGCAGCGCGCCCTGCCCGAAGTAGTTCAGCACCAGCGCCGGCAGCACCAGCGCAAACCAGGCGAGGCGGATCGGACGCTTGCCGAAATGCCCCATGTCGGCATAGAGGGCTTCACCGCCGGTGACCGCGAGGAACACGGCGCCGAGCACGGCCACGCCAGGCAGACCGTGGGAACGGAAGTATCTGACCGCGTGCACCGGGTTGAGCGCGGTGAGGACGGATGGTTCGCGCACGATCCACACCACGCCGAGCACGGCGATCGTCACGAACCAGAGGACCATGACGGGCCCGAACAGTCGCCCCACCCGGTGCGTCCCGTACTGCTGGACCAGGAACAACGCGATCAGGATGACCACCGCGATGGGAACGACGTAGGCCTCGAACCTCGGCGCCTGCACGACGAGCCCTTCGACGGCGCCGAGCACGCTGATGGCCGGCGTGATCATGCCGTCGCCGTACAGGAGCGCTGCACCGAAGATGCCCAGCGCGATCAGCACAGGAGTGACGATCCGCCGACCCTCCTGCCGCGGCGGCAACAGAGCCGTGAGCGCGAGGATGCCCCCCTCGCCCTGGTTGTCTGCGCGCATGACGATGGCGATGTACTTGACCGAGATGACGATCACGAGCGCGTAGAGCACCATGGACAGCACACCGAGCACGTTCTCCTGCGTGACCGCCACTCCATGGGTGCCGTAGAAGCATTCGCGAATCGTGTACAGGGGGCTCGTGCCGATGTCGCCATAGACGACGCCGATGGCCGTGAGGGTGACTGGGAGCAGACGCCGGGCGCCGGGCGGATAGGCGCGGCCAGACGATGACACTCTCGGACCTCCAGGCGCCGACGAGGTTAGCTGACGGGCTCGGAGCTGGTAGGTCTCCTACCAACGCGGCAATCCACTCCGCGTCGGATGCGCCCCTCAGGCACGTGTCAGTGCCTGTGCTGGGTCCCCCGTAGCGAGGCAGAGCCTCGCATTAGGCGTATCCAGCAAGCGTAGGCTTGGCGCGCGGGGGAGTCAAGCAGCCGGCACGGGTGGCCGCCAGCGCGCGATCAGATCTCAACCTGCACGCCGAGTTCGACGACGCGTTCTGGTGGCAGACGGAAGAAGGCCGTCGCCCGGACGGCGTTGCGGGTCATCAAGACGAAGAGCTTCTCGCGCCAGATCGCCATGCCGCGCCGGTTCGTGACGAGGATCGTTTCCCGACCCAGGAAGTACGTGACGTCGTCGGCGTCGATGGTGAGGCCGCGGGCCTGCGCGGCGCGCAGCGCGTCGGGGACGTTCGGATCCTGCATGAAGCCATAGACGAGCCGCATCATGAACACGCCGTGTCCGAGGTTTTCGAGGATGACCTGATCGTCTCCGGCGACGTGCGGAACGGGAGCGGTCGTCACGCTCAGGATGACGACGTGCTCGTGCATCACTTTGTTGTGGCGTAGGTTGTGGGCGAGCGCTGCCGGCGTGCCGCGTGGCTGCGCCGTCATGAACACCGCGGTGCCAGGCACCCTCACCGGGGGAGCGCTGACGATCACCGACATGAAATGATCGATCGGAATGGCCCGCGCGGTGAGGCGCTCGGCCACGATGCGTCGGCCCGTCTTCCACGTGGTCATGAAGGTGAGCAGACACGAGCCGATCAGGAGCGGCAGCCACCCACCCTGGAGCACCTTGAGAAGGTTCGCGCCGAAGAAGCTGAGATCGATCGTGAGGAACACCGCAATCACCGCCACGGCGAGCGATGTCGGCCAGCGCCAGCGTTCGCGTGCGATGACGTACAGCAGGAGCGCCGTGATCACCATCGTCATTGTCACGGCGATGCCGTAGGCGGCGGCCAGCGCGCTCGACGATCGGAATCCGATCACGATCAGGGTCGTCGCGACCATCAGGGCCCAGTTGACCTGCGGGACGTATACCTGGCCGATTTCGTGCGACGAGGTGTGCTCGATGTCGAGGCGCGGAGCGTAGCCGAGCTGGATGGCCTGCTGGGTGAGCGAGAACGCGCCCGAGATGAGGGCCTGTGACGCGATGATGGCCGCCGCGGTCGCGATGCCGACCAACGGAAACAGCGCCCACGACGGTGCCAGCAGGAAGAACGGCTGTCGCGCGGCTTCAGCGTCGAGGAGCAGCAGCGCGCCCTGGCCCAGATAGTTCAGCACGAGCGCCGGCAGGACGAGCACGAACCAAGCCAGTCGGATCGGCCGCTTCCCGAAGTGCCCCATGTCCACGTACAGGGCCTCGGCGCCGGTGACGGCCAGCACCACGGCGCCCAGCACGAGGATCCCGGGAAGGCCGTGCGCGCGGAAGAAAAGCACGGCATGAATCGGATTGAGCGCCCCAAGGACCGCGGGCGCGCGGACGATCCACAGGATCCCCAGCGCGGCGATGCTCACGAACCAGACGACCATCACCGGGCCGAAGAGTCGGCCCACGCGGTGCGTCCCGTACTGCTGCACGACGAAGAGGATGACCAGAATCACGACGGCAAGCGGGACGACGTAGGGCTCAAACAGCGGGGTGGCGACCTGGAGTCCTTCGATCGCGCCGAGGACGCTGATCGCGGGCGTAATCATGCCTTCGCCGTACAGCATGGACGCGCCGAAGACTCCGAGCATGACCAGGAATGGAATGGCCGATCGGGTGCCGGCCTTGGGCGCCGGCAGCAGCGCCGTGAGCGCCAGGATCCCGCCCTCGCCCTGGTTGTCGGCGCGCATCACGACGGCAATGTACTTGACGGAGATGACGATCAGCAGCGCATAGACGATGAGCGAGAGAATGCCGAGCACGTTCTCATGCGTCGGCGGAAATCCGTGAATGCCGTAGAAACACTCGCGGATCGTGTAGAGCGGGCTCGTTCCGATGTCGCCGTAGACGACGCCCACTGCCGTCAGCGTCAGCGGGAGGAGGCGGCGAGACCCGGCGGCGCCGGATCGGGGAGCGCTCATGAGGCGGTCACAAAAACACTGAGGATAGCATCAGCCGGACGCGCCCGGTAACCAGATCGAGCGCGCAGTCAGTTCGCGGTGGTTGAGCCCTGCGGCTTTGTCGAGAGTTTTGACGAGGGGTGGAAGGTCGGCGGGGAAGCGCCACTCGTCGGCACGGCCCCCCGACCGGGTGGCCCTGCGCGCCGTCTCCGGCCACCAGGGCGCGATGCCACGGGCGATCGGCTCGATGAGGAGCACACTCGCGCCTCGTTCGGCAGCGCCGAACAGCTGCCGCTCCAGTCGCTCGCGTGCGTCCGTTGGAAGCTCGTTGAGAACAAATGCCGCGATCACCCCGCTGCCTGGACCGAGGGAGGGCAGGCGCTCGACGTCTTCGCGACGAACGCTCCCCCGCAGGCCGAGCGCGCGGTAGGTCCAGCGCGCCTCTTCGAGCGCCCACGCATGACGATCAAGCCCGCGCACGAGCGGGACCCCGCGTGCGAGCAGTGCCCAGGCGGCTCCAGCGGCCCCCGTGCCGCACCCGACGTCGAGGATCGTCGAGGGCGGGGGATCGTGCGCGCCGACCGATTGCGCGACGTGGGCCGTCACCAGGAAATGGAGCGGCGCGTAGAAGAGCGCGAAGGCGGCGCGCTTGCCGGCGCCGTCGAGCGGCCCCCCCCGCGGCACGGTGTGCCTTCGCTCGACATACGCGGACGACAGCGCGCGAAGGGCGCGCGTGACTTCAGCGACGCGCAGGTTGGCGAGATGCCGTTGTTCGAGAGCCGAGAACCAGTAGGCGAACGGCGCGTCGATCAGGCCTTCACTTGGCCTCTTCACACGGCTCGCCGCTCAGCGTGACCAGCAGAATCAGCGGGCGATTGCCCCGGCGGACCAGGCTGTGGCTCGTGTGACGCGGTAGTGAGACGAAGGCGCCGGCCGCGAGCGGCGTCTCGCGTCCGCCGACGCGCGCCGCGCCCTGTCCGGCGACGACGTAGTACTCGATCTCGGCGTTGTCGTAGAGTCGTTCGGCCTGGTCCTGGTTCAAGAGTACCAGCGTGGTGCGCGTATTGCCGCTGCAGGACACGAGCGTTTCCCGCCGAGGCTGATTTCCGCCGAGTTGTCGCTCCGCGAGATCCACGATCGACAGCACCTGCGGTGTGCCGGCGGGGCCCACCTTCGGTTCGACCGGGGCTGTCGGGGCCACGGGAGCGGCCGCGGGCGGCGGTGGTGGAGGTGGCGCTGGTGTCAATGCGACGTCGACGACCGTCGGCAGATTGGCGCGTACGGTCACTTCGCGTTCGAACGAGATGACGGTCGGCCCGTCGAATCGCACGCGATATGTGCCCGGTTGCATGCCGACGAAATTGACCTGGCCGCCCGGGTCGGTTGTGCCCTCTCGATCCGACGCGCCCGCAATGGCGACGTGCACGTTCGCCATCGGTGCGCCGTGTCCGTCGGTGACGGTCAGGGCAATGCCCGAACGGGATGGTGGAGCGGGCGCCACCGGCCGCCGCGGGGCGGCTGGAGGAGCGGCCGTTGTGGGAGCCGGCGCGCCGGCTGCGGGTGTCGGAGCAGGCGCGGTCTGGGCTGGACGAGGAGCGGGCTGCGCCGGAGTCTGTCCGGACGCTCCGCTGGCCAGTAGAAGGAGCGAGCTCAGCAGAAACATCGTGCGCATGGCCGCATTATGCATCGACCCGCGTTCCCATTGTGGTGGCGACCGCAGAGGTATAATCGCCGCGTCTCCCACACAATTCCATGATTGATTTCACCACTGCCTATCCGAATTCCCGCAAGGTTTACGACGAGCCCCTCGCGCGTCTCAACGCTGACGGAGCCGAGACCCGCCTGCGCGTCCCGATGCGAGAGGTCGCTCTCGGCGGCGGGGAGTCTCCGATACGCCTTTACGACACGAGTGGTCCGCAGGGCCACGACGTACGGGCAGGTCTGCCGAAGCTGCGCGAGGAATGGATTGCAGCTCGACGCCGAACGGGGGTGGTCGGGACGCAGCTTTCCTACGCGCGTCGTGGCGAGGTGACGCCCGAAATGGCGTTTGTCGCAGCCCGCGAAGGGTTGCCGGCCGACTTCGTCCGCGAGGAGATCGCACGCGGCCGCGCGATCATCCCGTCGAACATCAATCACCTCGAGCTCGAGCCGATGATCATTGGCCGGAACTTCCTGGTGAAGATCAACGCCAACATCGGCAACTCGGCGGTTCGGTCGTCGATCGAAGACGAGGTCGAGAAGCTCCAGTGGGCGACCCTGTGGGGCGCCGACACGGTCATGGATCTCTCGACCGGCAAGGATATTCACCAGACGCGTGAGTGGATCATCCGGAATTCACCCGTGCCGATAGGCACAGTGCCGATCTACCAGGCGCTCGAGAAGGCGGGTGGCCGCCCCGAAGACCTGACGTGGCCGCTCTATCGCGACACGCTCGTCGAGCAGTGCGAGCAAGGTGTGGACTACTTCACCGTCCATGCCGGCGTGCTCCTGCGGTACGTTCCGCTCACTGCCAAGCGCCTCACCGGCATCGTCTCGCGCGGCGGATCGATCATGGCGAAGTGGTGCCTGGCGCATCACCAGGAAAATTTCCTGTACACCCACTTCCGCGAGATCTGCGAGATCATGCGGGCGTACGACGTGTCGTTCTCGCTTGGAGACGGCCTGCGGCCGGGCTCGATCGCCGACGCGAATGACGAGGCGCAGTTCGCCGAACTCAAGACGCAGGGCGAGTTGAACGACATCGCCTGGGCGCACGACGTCCAGGTGATGAACGAGGGGCCGGGCCACATCCCCATGCATCTCATCAAGGAGAACATGGAGAAACAGCTCGAGTGGTGCAAGGAAGCGCCGTTCTATACACTGGGCCCGCTCACGACCGATGTCGCGCCCGGCTACGATCACATCACGTCGGCGATCGGCGCCGCGATGATCGGCTGGTACGGCACGGCGATGCTCTGCTACGTCACGCCGAAAGAGCACCTCGGGCTGCCTAATCGCGATGACGTCAAGGCGGGGGTCATCGCCTACAAGATCGCCGCACACGCCGCCGATCTCGCCAAGGGTCACCCCCGAGCGCAGGCCTGGGACGATGCGCTCTCGAAGGCCCGGTTCGAATTCCGCTGGGAAGACCAGTTCAACCTCGCGATGGACCCGGTGACGGCGCGCGCCTATCACGACGAAACGCTGCCCGCCGACGGCGCCAAGGTGGCGCACTTCTGCTCGATGTGCGGCCCGAAGTTCTGTTCGATGGAACTGACGCAGCAGGTGCGCGACTACGCGGCTAGCCACGACCTCACGAGTGCCGACGCGCTACGCGAGGGGATGCGCCAGAAGTCGGACGAGTTCAAGAAGACCGGCGAGATCTACGTGAAGCAGTGACGCGCCCCGCGCGTCAGGGGGCGGCCGCCGGCGCGGGCACGATCATGATGATCGACGGAAAGCGCGCCGGATCGCCGCCAGGCGTCGGGTTCGGGTAGCCTTTCGAACCGCCGCTCGTCCAGTCCTTGATCGTCACTCCCGGCGGAAACGCCATCGTGTCGCTATTGAAGCGGCCGATCTCGAACATGTGTGTCGGCGGCGTTTCGTAGACCAGATCCCCCTTGTCCTTCAGCTGCGTCCGGTAGTACGCCACCAGGTCGGCGAACGACGCCGTCGATCCGAAAATGTAGTACCGCTGTGCGTGCCCCGCATCGTACGACGCGATGAACCGCGCCGACGGGTAGATCGGAAACCCGAGCGTCGCCTCCGTGGGGGTCGCCGGGTCGCGAGTCGTCGGCGGCGGCGTTGGGGCCGGCTGCGCGGGCGGTGTCTGAGCGGCCGGGGGGGGAGGCACGCGCGGCGCGGGGGCGGACGGGGCCGGCTGCGCAGGTGCCTGTGACCCCGGGCGCGGGAACGGTTGCGGCGTTTGCGCCAGGGCCGGCGCCATGAGCGATGTTCCAACGGCGAAAGTGAGCAGTGTGCGCCGCATGTCCGCATTATAGAAGGTCAGCGCCCGGCCGGGCGTTTGATCCGCGCCATGCGGCTCAGTCTCAATGGCTCGCATCTTGCCACTGCTCTGGCCGGGGCCGTGCAACGGCGAGCAGGCCCAGGAGGCGAGACGCCGTGGACGATTTCGATATTGCACAGAGCAAGATCGGGGAATCGGCACAACGGGTGGTGGATCGGGCGGTGGAGGAATCGCGTCGCCGCGATCACGGCCTGCTGACGAACGAACACGTCCTGCTGGCGTTTGCCCAGGTGGAGTGGGACACATTCTCGCAGGTCATGCGTGAGCTCGACCTGAACCCGCACGACGTGGTCCAGACGCTCGAGGAGCACCTGCACCTGCAGCCGGCGTGCTTGGATCACCAGCTGCAGGTCGCACCCGCGACCAAGGTCGCATGCCGTCTCGCGTTTCAGCAGGCCAGCCGCGGTGGACGCCAGACGATCGAATCCTCCGACCTGTTTTCGGCGATATTCGAGGAGGAGCAGGGGGTGG
>Ga0210380_10000067_pt1 | contig 59484 bp, 49 predicted proteins | sample PLM4_5_coexredo_FD_155476 | JGI IMG/M metagenome (GOLD analysis project Ga0210380, IMG submission 155476) | Groundwater sediment microbial communities from an aquifer in East River, Colorado, USA - PLM4_5_coex redo | ecosystem: Environmental > Terrestrial > Soil > Riparian zone | place: USA...
CACGTTCCGCATGACGTCGCGGCTCAAGGAAGTGGGCATCTTCCGGCCACCCCACCGCTGGTCGTTCTCGGGCGGCGTCCGCATGTCTGGCCTGTGAGCACTTCCCGTTCCCCACGTCTGCACGCCCTCGACGACGCCGAGGCCCTCGTGGCTCGGGTCCGGCGGGCGGGCGGGCTCGTCGTGTTCACCAACGGCGTGTTCGATCTGCTCCATCCCGGGCACGTTCGCTATCTTGCTGACGCCAGACGGCTCGGCGCCGCCCTAATTGTGGGGCTCAACTCCGACCGCTCCGTGCGCGCCAACAAGGGACCGACGCGGCCCATCACCACGGAGGCCGAACGCGCCGAGGTCCTGCTCGCGCTCGCATGCGTCGATGCGGTGGTCGTCTTCGACGACGACACGCCTGACGCCGTGATCAAACACCTGCAGCCGGACGTCCTGGTCAAGGGTGCGGACTGGGGGCCGGACAACATCGTTGGTCGAGACACGGTGGAGGCTCGCGGCGGGCGCGTCGTTCGCATGGCCCTCGCCCCCGGCTATTCGACGAGCGAACTGATTCGACAGGTCAAGGCGCTCGACGCCTCCAGATGACCACGGCGACTTCTCTCACGCTTCGGGCGCTCCTCGGCCGCGCGAGCGCTGTCACAGTTCCCGACCGGACCACCGGCATCGTCGCTGGCCTCACGCCAGCCGCCAAGGCGCTGGCGGGCGCGTCGGCGGCGCGCGCGGGTTCTGGCGTGACCGTGCTCATCGTGCCGACCGACCGCGACGTCGAACAGATCACGGCGGACGCGCGGTTCTTCTACGGAGTTCTCGAGGGCGCGTCGGACGCGGACGTCGAACGAGCGGTGCTACCGCTGCCGTCCCTTCAGATCGATCCCTACCGCGGCATGACGCCGCACTTCAAGGTGTCGGCGGCGCGTGCCCGCGCGCTGCATGCGACGGCAGCCGGCACGGCGCGTCTGATCGTCGCGTCGGCGTCGGCGCTGCTGCCGCGGGTCAGTCCGCCGGAGCGTCTGCTCGCCGCCTCGCGCCTCATTCGACCCGGCGTGGAGGTGGACCCGCACGCCCTGGCGGACATGCTCGTCGACGCAGGATTCACCCGCGAGGATCCGGTGGACGAGCACGGCGCCTTCGCTGTGCGGGGCGGCATCGTCGATGTCTTCCCAGCCGGCGACATCGAGCCGGCACGTATCGAGTTCGTCGGCGATATGGTCGAGTCGCTACGCCGATTCGATCCGGCCACACAGCGGTCGACCGGCGTCACCGATCAGATCCTTATCGTGCCGGTCCGCGAACGGTTCGAAGACGATCCCGTCCTGTTGCCGGTTCTCGATTTCCTGGCGGCCACCAAGGGACTCCACGTCATCGTGTCCGAGCTCGCTGATGTCACGGCCCAGGCCGAGAAGGTCTACGAACAGCTCGTCGTCAGCTACGAGGACGCTGCGGCTCGGGGTCCGGTGGCTGTGCCACCCCCCGACGAGAGCTACGTGTCGTGGGCGGACGTGGAGGCGCGGGTGCACGGGGGCGCGCGCCTCGAAGCGCTTGAAGTGGACGAGGTCGAGAACGCCCGCCACCTGCGCTGCCAGCCCACCATGGAGTTCCATGGCCGCGTCGCCGATTGGATCGCCGATGTGCGACAGGCGAAGGAACGGGGCGACTCCGTGTTGTTTGTCGCCGGCACTCAGGGGAGGGCCGAGCGGACGCTCGAGATTCTCAAGGAGTACGACATCGTCGCCCGCCCCGTGGACCGCTCGGAGGACGGACACACGGCGTCGGTCCTGGTGGCGGTCGGTTCGCTGTCTCGCGGATTCCGACTGCCGGACGCGAGCCTGCAGGTGTACGCAGAGCGGGATGTCTTCGACGACGAACAGCGCGCGTCCGAGCCGCGGCGCAGCCTCACCCGAGCCTTTCTCTCCGATCTGCGCGACCTGAAGGTCGGCGATCTGGTCGTGCACGTGGACCACGGCATCGGTGAGTTCGTAGGCCTTCGGCAGCTCGGCGTCCGCGGAGGTGGCCAGAGCGCCGTCGAGTTCCTCGAACTTCGTTACCACAACGACGACAAGCTGTTCGTTCCGGTCGAGCGGCTCGATCTCATTCAGAAATACACGGGCGGCGCCCGCCCCGCCCTCGATCGCCTGGGCGGCACGAGCTGGGAAAAGGCGAAGACTCGCGTGCGCAAGGCGATGCGCGACATGGCCGAAGAGCTGCTCAAGCTCTATGCCCAGCGCCGCGCCGTTCCTGGGCACGCCTTTCCGCCCGACACCCATTGGCAGCAGGAATTCGAGGCCGCATTCCCGCACGAGCTGACGGCGGACCAGGCCACGGCGATCACCGATATCAAACGCGACATGGAAGAGGCGACCCCGATGGACCGCCTCCTCTGCGGCGACGTCGGTTACGGCAAGACCGAAGTGGCGATGCGCGCCGCCTTCAAGGCCGTGATGGATGGCAAGCAGGTCGCGGTGCTTGCGCCGACCACCGTACTGGCCTTTCAGCACGCCAAGACCCTGCGGGATCGATTCGCCGGTTTTCCCGTAGGCATCGAGATGGTGAGCCGGTTCCGGACGAAGCCCGAGACGACTGACATATTGGCCGGTGTCGCCTCGGGGCGCGTCGACATCATCGTCGGGACGCATCGGCTGCTGTCGAAGGACGTCGTTTTTCGCGACCTCGGGCTGCTCGTCGTGGACGAGGAGCAGCGGTTTGGTGTCGCACACAAAGAGCGCATCAAGCAGATGCGCAAGCGCGTTGACGTCCTGACGATGACTGCGACGCCGATTCCGCGGACGCTGAACATGTCGCTCGTGGGCATCCGCGACATGTCGATCATCGAGACGCCTCCCAAGGACCGGCTGTCGATTCAGACCAACGTGGTCAAGTTCGACTCGGCAGTCATCGACCGCGCGGTCCGGAACGAGCTGGCGCGGGGCGGCCAGGTGTATTTCGTTCACAATCGCGTCGAGTCGATCTTCTCGATCGGCGGCCTGCTGCAGCGGCTTGTTCCCGAGGCGAAGATCGTCGTCGGTCACGGACAGATGCGCGAGGACGAGCTCGAGCGGGCCATGCTCGGGTTCGTCGAGCGCCGCTTCGACGTGCTGCTCGCGACGACCATCGTCGAGAACGGCCTCGACATCCCCAACGCCAACACGATCATCATCAATCGCGCCGACCGGTACGGCCTCTCCCAGCTCTACCAGCTTCGCGGGCGCGTCGGCCGTTCCGATCGGCCGGCATACGCGTACCTGCTCATCCCTCCAGAGGAATTGCTCTCGGCGGTCGCGCGCAAGCGTCTGGCGGCGATCAAGGAATTCAGCGATCTCGGCAGCGGTTTTCGAGTGGCGGCGCTCGACCTCGAGATCCGCGGCGCGGGCAACCTGCTGGGCGGCGAGCAGAGCGGCCATATCGACACCGTGGGCTTCGAGATGTACATGAAGCTGCTCGAAGAGACCGTTCGGGAGCTCAAGGGCGAGGAGCTCGACGACGACCGGCGCGCGACCGTGAACCTTGGCGTTGATCTCAGGATCGACGAGCGTTACGTGCCCGACATGAACCAGCGGCTGATGGTCTATCGCCAAATCGCCGCGGCACGGTCTGAAAAGGAACTCGACGCGACGCTCGACGAGATCGCTGACCGCTATGGCCCTCCGACCGATACCGCGCTGAATCTCGCCGAGTACGGCCGCGTGCGTGTCATGGCCGACCGGCTCGGCGTCGATTCCATCGACCGCGAGGGGCGGCTCGTCGTCATCAAGTTCAGGCCGCAGGCGCGCGTGGATCCCCTTCGGCTCGTGAAGGTGGTTCAGGCCTGGCCGGGCGCCGTGTTCGTGCCGCCGGTGTCGCTCAAGCTCGACCTCGATGCCGCCGCCGGCGAGCAACGGAAGAAGGTGACCCGGGCCGACGCGTCTGGCGGCAGGAAGGCGGGCTGGTGGACCGCCCGCGCGACGACCGGCGAGGTGACACCCGGGTTCACGAAGGAGGAGATTCTGCGCGTCCCAAGCCAGAATCCCCGCGCCGAGGGCGGTGTGTTCGGACGGCTCGAGGCCCTGCTGGCCGAGCTGGCCGGGCCGCAGTGACGTTGTAGGATAGAGACGTCGAAGGGACTGAACATGAAGAAGATCAGCGCGCTCCTGGCGGCCGCCCTCGTGGCGCTCGGCACCCTTGTGCCGCTGCGGGCCGAGATCATCGAGCAGGTGCTCGTGAAGGTGAACGGCGACATCGTCACGAAGGGCGATTTCGAGCGGATCCAGGTGGAGTTCCTCCGCCAGCGTCCCGAGCTCCAGAACGTCACGCCCGAGAGCCCCGAGCTCAAGAAAGCGGTTGCCGAGAGCACGCCGCAGCTGATTCTGAGCGCCGTCGACGAGCTCCTGCTCGTCCAGCGCGGTCGTGAGCTCGGCTACACGATGAGCGACGAGCAGTTCAAGAACGTGCTCGACAACATCAAGAAGGACAACAACATCGAAGACGAGGCCAAGTTCCAGGAGGCTCTGAAGCAGGAGGGGATGACGCTCGCCGATCTCCGACGGCAGCTCGAGAAGAACATGCTGCAGACGCGGGTGCAGCAGAACGAAGTCCTCGCCAAGATCAGCGTCACCGAAGACGAAGCGCACGCCTATTACGACGCCCACGCGCGCGAATTCACCACGCCCTCGGCGATCATGCTTCGCGAAATTCTGATTGCGGTGCCGGCCTCCGACCGCGGCGTCAACGTCGCGGAAGACGATGCGGCGAAGGCGAAGGCCGAAGACATACGGCATCGGCTGCTCGGCGGCGAGCCATTCGCGAGGCTGGCAGGCGAGGTCTCCGACGCGGGGTCGAAGGCCAACGGCGGCTTGATCGGACCGGTTAACAGCGATGAGCTGGCGCCGGCGCTGCAGATGATGATCGAAGGCATGAAGATCGGCGACGTCACCCCGGTGATCCGCACGCAGCGGGGGTACCAGATCCTGGCGCTCGAGTCGCGCACCGAGACAAAGGTCAAGACCTTCGACGAGGCGCGAACCGACATCGGCGACAAGATCGCCGAGCAGAAACGCCGCGGCGAAACCCAGAAGTACCTCGACAAGCTGCGCGCCAACGCGACCATCACCTGGAGAAACGACGAGCTGAAGGCCGCGTACGAGCAGGCGCTGGCCGCGCGGCAGAAGGCGATGGAGGCGGGACAGGCGCCTGGCGTCTGACCGCGATGAACGAGTGGTACGCGCTATGGACCCGTTCGCGCCATGAACAGGTCGTGCGCGAGCAGCTCGAGGGCAAGCACATCGAGTCGTTCTTGCCTACCGTCACGCGGTGGAGCCGTTGGAAGGACCGCAAGAAGAAGATCGCCTGGCCGCTCTTTCCGGGCTACTGCTTCGCGCGGTTCAACGCGCGCGACCGGATGCCGGTACTCAAATGCGCCGGCGTCGTCCACATCATTTCCTTCGAGGGAGAACCCGCTCCGATTCCGGAGAACGAGATCGAGGGCATCCGCCTGCTCGTCGAGAGCGAGCTCGCCTACGATCCCTGCCCGATGATCCGCGAAGGCATGATGGTCGAAGTGATGCACGGCCCACTGCGCGGGGTCGTCGGCCGGCTCACGCGGAAGGGCGCGCACGCGCGGCTCGTCCTGTCGGTTGACCTCATCGGCCAGGCGGTGAGCGTCGAAGTGGACGCCGCCGACGTCAGGCCCTACTGACCGTCGGACGCCAGACATCAACATGAAAATCGGCCGCGTCACCCTTCCCTCTCCGTTTGTCGTCGCGCCGATGGCGGGGATGACCGACTCGGCGTTTCGCCGGCTCGTCAAGCGCCACGGTGGATGCGGCCTCGTCGTCACCGAGATGGTCTCGTCCGAGGGTCTCGTACGCGGGATCGACCGCACGCTCGAATACGCCGAGTACACGGAGGAGGAACGGCCGGTCTCGATCCAGATCTTCGGTGGCGACCCCGCCAAGATGGCGGCCGCGGCCCAGATCGTCGAAGGCATGGGCGCCGACATCGTGGACGTCAACATGGGATGCCCCGTGCCGAAGATCGCGAAGCACCACGCGGGGTGCAGCCTGATGCGCGATCCCACCCACGCGGCGACCGTCATCGCCGCAATGGCGAAGGCCGTGAAGATTCCGGTCACCGTGAAGATGCGCGCCGGCTGGAACGCCGGGACGCGCAACGCGCCCGACGTTGCCCGGCTCGTGCAGGACGCCGGCGCAGCCGCCGTCACGATTCACGGGCGTACCGCCGAGCAGTCCTACAGCGGTACGGCGGACTGGGAGCTGGTGGCGGGCGTGGCGCGCGATCTCCAGATTCCGGTGTTTGGCAGCGGCGATTGCGTCGAACCCGACCAAGTGGTGGATCGACTGCGATCGGGGGTGAGCGGCGTGCTCGTGGGGCGCGGCGTGCTGCGGAACCCGTGGGTGCTGGCGCAGGCCGCTGATCTCGCCGCGGGCCGGACGCCTCGACGGGTGACGCTGCAGGAGCGTGGCGCCTTCCTCCTCGCGTACATGGACCTGCTCATCAACGAACGCGTGGGTGAATCCAGCGGCTTTCGGCACGTGGCGCCGCAGCAGCTGCAGGCAGCGGACGCCCAATCTCCAGTCTCGGGTGCGCGGGGCCGCGAACGCTGGGTGATCAACAAGGTGCGGGCGCTCTGCGCCTGGTACTCGAAGGGGTTCGACCACGGATCGCAGTTTCGCGTCCGGGTCAACCACGCGGCCAGCCTACCCGAGCTGCGCGACATCATCGACGAGTTCTTTTTCGCGCCGCGCCCCGAGTTGGCCGAGGCCGGTCGATGACCTTCAGGCTTGGATGCGACCTCGACGGCACCCTGGCGGACATGGAGGGCGCCCTGCAGCGCGAAGCGACGGCGCTCTTCGGACCGGATGTCGTGCTGCGGCCCTCGGGCAGTCCTCACCTGGAATCTCCCGACGCCACGGAGGACTCATCCGCCGCCCCTGCCACCGCCGATCCTGCGGTGCGCAAGAAGGGTCTGAGCGCTCGTCAGGTGCGCCAGCTCTGGGCGCACGTCGCCACGATCGATAACTTCTGGACGACCCTCGACGAAATCGAGCCCGGCGCCGTAGCGAGCCTGAGCGAGCTGCGCCTCGGCCTGAAGCTGGAGATTGTCTTCCTCACTCAGCGGCCTGAGACGGCCGGGGAATCCACTCAGCTCCAGTCGCAACGTTGGCTCGCCGCCCACGGCTTCGAGCTGCCGTCGGTGTGCGTGCTGCGGGGATCGCGCGGAAAGGCGACAGCGACACTCCGCATGGACGTCCTGCTGGACGATCGGCCGGAAAACTGCCTCGACGTCATCAGCGACTCGAAGACCAAACCAATTCTCGTCTGGCGCGATCCGGCCGACTCCGTCCCGCCAGGGGCCGCGCGGCTCGGCATCGAAACGGTGTTCTCGATCGCCGAAGGCCTCGAACGCCTGCGCCGGTCGCTGGGCACCTGACGTGGTCAGGCGGCAGGCATTACGTCAGCAGCTGCCGCAGGGCCGCCGCGTCCGGCATCATCTCGAAGTCGTAGACGAGCCGTTCAACGGCGGCCGCTGCAAAGCGCGTCGCCATCTCGACGTGCGCAGGGTGATCTAAGTAGGCGCGTACCCCCGCCGCGTCGTCGAACTCGAGAATCGCGGCGTAGGGGAAATCGGTGCGCATCGCGGCCTCGTACGAGGAACCCACGAGGACCCGCCGCCCGACCTGCGCCCGGCGAATCGAGGGAATGTCGCGTAGCGCGGCCGCGTATGCGTCGACGAGCGCACGTTGATCGACGAGGGGCAGATTGTCGTGGAGTCGGAACAGCAGCACGTGCGCGATCATCGCCTGGGCCCCTTGGGCGGGCGTGGGGCGCGAGCAAACGGCCGACGTGGCGGCGAGAACGGCCCACGGGGTGGTGACGATGGCCCACGGGGTGGTGAGTTCGGTCGACGAGGCGGTGAAGACGGGCCACGAGGCGATGAACTCGCTCCTCGTGGCGATGACGATGACCCGCGAGGCGGTGACGACGGCCCGCGAGGCGGAGGGCTCGGTCGACGAGCCAGTGAGGACGGGCCACGAGGCGACGAACTCGGTCCTCGGGGCGGTGACGACGGGCCGCGGGGTGGAGGGCTCGGTCGGTGAGGTGGTGTCCCGGGGACCGGCGCCGCACGATGCACGGGGCCTCCCTTCTTTTGCCAGCGTTCCTGGCGACGCGCCGCGTTCTGCGCTTTTTTCGCGTCCATGAACTTCTGACGTGGATCCCGGTGCTCGCCGCCAGGCCGCCAGTCGCGCCCGCGCTTTTCCCGCGGTCGCGCGTCGCGTTCGTTGCCGGCAGGATCATTGGGCGGCCGGCGTCCCCGTGGCTCGTCGCGCCTGACCCGTGCATCCTCGGGCGAGTCCCACAATTTGCCGCGCGCGAACCATTTCATGATCGCGTCTGGATGTCGCTCACGAATGCGCTGAAACGTCGGCAACAAATCCTCGAGGGTGGCGCTGCGGAAGGCCGTTGGCAGTCCGCCGGCGATGATCGTCCAGTACGCATAACGGGGTGGCATGGCTCGAGCGTCCCTCCTAGTCGGCGGGTGGCTGCATCTTCGTCAGGATCTTCTTGAGTTTCTCGACGAGGGTCGTGCGCTTGACTCGAAGCAGGTCGGCCGCCTTATTCCTGTTGCCGGCCGTGCGCTCCAGCGCCTGTCGAATCAGGTCGCGCTCTATCAACGAGAGGTACTCGGACATGTCGAGGCCCTCGACCGGAAGGTCCACCGACACCGGGACCGCTGTCTGTCCCGACGCGCGCGCCTCGACCGGCAGATCGGCGATGTCGATCTCGCTGCGTCCCACCGCCATCGCGACCGCGCGCTCGATGGCGTTCTCGAGCTGCCGGACGTTGCCCGGCCACCCATACGCCATCAGGGCCCGCAGCGCACCCTGGGAGGCATGCATCTTGGTGCCGGGTGAGTACTTTTCGAAGAAGTGAGCCACGAGAAGGGGGATGTCGTCGCGCCGCTCGCGCAGGGGCGGCAGCGACACGGGAATGACGTTCAGACGGTAGTACAGATCCTCGCGGAACGTCCCCGCGGTCACCATCCTCGTCAGGTCCGAATTGGTGGCCGCGATGAAGCGAACGTCCACCTTGACGGTGTGATTGTCGCCAACGCGTTCGAACTCGCGCTCCTGGAGGGCGCGCAGGAGTTTCATCTGGAGTGAGGCGCTCATCGTTCCGACTTCATCGAGAAAGAGGGTGCCTTTGTGCGCCTGCTCGATTCGGCCTTGCCGCGCGCCGATCGCGCCGGTGAACGCCCCGCGAACGTGGCCGAAGAGTTCGCTCTCGAGGAGCGTCTCGGGAATCGCACTGCAGTTCAGGGCCACGAACCGGTTGGACTGGCGAGGGCTGCGGTGATGGATCGCCCGCGCGATGACCTCCTTGCCGGTTCCGGTTTCGCCGGTGATCAGGATGGTGCTCGAGGACGGAGCGACGGTCTCGATCAGCTGAAGCAGCCTGCGCATCGGCTGGCTGCCCCCGATGATGCCGCCCGAGTCGTACCGTTCATCGAGCTGCCGTCGCAGGTAGGCGTTCTCGGACTTCAGCTGGCGCTGCTCGAGGGCCTTCTGCAGGACGTGCATCAGTTCGTCGAACTGAAACGGCTTGGCGATGAAGTCTGACGCCCCCCGCTTGATGGCCTCCACCGCGTCCTTCGTGGTTCCGTAGCCCGTGATCACGACCCCGATGATGGTCGGGTACCGCTCGACGGCGGCTTCGATGACCTTCGTGCCGTCGATGCCCGGCATTCGAAGGTCGGTGATGACGACGTCGAACGCAAACTGTTCCAGGAGCTGAAGGGCCTTTTCGCCGTCGTCCGCCTCGACCACCTCGAATCCCCGCTCGGCCAGACGTTCCGCCATCAGGCTCCTGAGGGGGGGCTCATCGTCCACGAAAAGGAGGTGCATCAAAGCGCCAATATATTGACAGGTGCCGGTCCCGAGAGGGAAGAACCAACTCGAGGGGGTTCCACAACCCAGCACTAACGATTGGCTCAGCTGCCTCCGATAACACGGATGTCTATGGAACGACAGACTCTTTCGATCATGAAGGCTTGTGAAGCGGTGGGTGTCAGCCGCCGTACGATCTACAACTGGATCTCAGCCGGCAAGGTGGAGTATGTCCGCACGGCTGGCGGTTCGATCCGGATTTTCGCCGACACGCTCTGGCGAGACGCCGGTGAACGCGCGGCTGGTGCGAACGGACACCAGTCAGCCGCTGCAGCGCCCGGACAAGGCGCGTGAGCCTGTCGGCGAACGCGAAGGACCACGCGACCGTGGCCCCACGGTCTACCGATCCGCCCCTGCGATCGTTGTTTCACAGGCTCAACAACCAGTTGGGCGTGGTGCTGGCGCATGCCGAGCTCCTCGAGCTCAAGGCGCCAGACGCCGTCAACCGCACGCGCGCGGAGCAGGTGGTTAACAGCGTCCTCGAGGCAATGCGCACGGCCAAAGAGATCAGGATCCGTTCCGAGGCAGACGAAGTCGACTGAGTTCCGTCCCGGCACAACAAGCGGCTCGCGCGGTCCGCGCTGTTTCATTTCCAACCTCAACAATCCAGGATCTGTAATTTCCGCCGTCAAACAATTGGCGATTCTTGGCGGAAATCGCCGTCGAATTGACGGTATTGGCCTGATTCGGCTACATCTCGAACGCCGGAGCCACCCACCTTAACAATTCGCTAAACGGCACGATCTCAGCCATTTATGCGCGTTGCAGGTTCGTGGAGCAGCGTGTAAACGGATGTGACTCGACTGTTTGGTATGTCCGTTGCCTCCTAGCCGGGCCGGAGGAAACAAAATGCGCCCCCGCAGCCTGCGAACCGCTAAACAGAATCCCCGCGTTGTTGCGAGCCTGCCCTTTGTCGAGCAGCTCGCCCGGAGAGTGGCGGCCACCATGCCCCATTCGATCGACATCGGCGATCTCGTTCAGGATGGAGTCATTGGTCTCATCGACGCCGCGCAGCGGTTCGATGAATCACGCGGGATCAAGTTCGAGACATTCGCGGAGCGACGCATCCGCGGGGCCATGATCGACGCCCTGCGCAAGGACGCCTGGCCGCGGGGGGTGCGCCGTCAGCGGCGCGAACTTGAAGCGGCGCGCGAAGAGCTGCGGCGCGAGCTCGGATGCGAGCCGTCGCTCGCCGATCTCGCCGCCAAGATGGGGTCGGATGAAAAGCGCCTCGGCCGCACCATCGTTCGCATCAACGCCATCGAGTCGACCTCGCCGCTGTCGAACGGCGAGAACCTGGACGAGTCGACCCTGCCTGCAGCCCTGATTCCCTCCGAACCCGAGCAGCCGGACGCCGCTTACGAGCGGTCCGAAACGAAGGACCGCGTGAAGGCCGCGATCGAATCACTACCGGCCCGCGAGCAGAAGGTCATCGGCCTTTACTACTACCAGGACGCGACGATGAAACAGATAGGCGCCGAGATCGGCGTCAACGAATCGCGCGTGTCACAGCTTCATGCCCGGGCGATCCGTCGCTTGCGCGAGGCGCTCACGGGGGTCATGCCCGCGGCCGAGGCGGCGCAGGCCATGCGCGCGGCGATTCTCGAGTTCCAGCAGAAGCCACGCATGGCCAAGGCCACGCTTGCCGCCGGGGGCTGGACCGAAGGCGGTGGCCATGCCACCAACGGTGTCACGAAGCCTGGGGTAGTCGTGCAGTATCCGAAGTCGGCGCGCCGCCGGATCGCCGCGCGGGCCGGGCTGAAGGGCGCTGCCGCTGTCAACGCCGCGAAGGGTCACCGCGCCACGTTGGCGCGCTAGCGCATTTATTGGATCCATGGGCCGCAGAGACCCCTCGTCTCTGTGGCCACGCAGCAGACACCGAGCGCGACGTTGCTACTGCCCCGGGTCCTGCCGTAGCCGTCGTCGGCGCGGCCGCTCGTCAGGTTGCACGATGCATCACCAGACGACCGGCCGTAACGACTAGGGCCACCTCCGAGAAGCCGGCGTAGAGGAGCGCGTCTCGCTGCTCGGCCACCGTCATGTTGAGCTGGTCATTCCCCAAGCCACCCTCTTCGAAGAAGTTGTCGCTGACAAGATAGGGCGCCCCGTGCTTCAGGATGTCCTTGACCGCTGCATGGAGCCGAGCCGCATGTCGCTTGTGACGCAGCTCGTGAACCGCCTGGTTGGTAATCACGGCATCGAACGGCCCCATGCCTTGGGACCAGCCCGGTTCCTTGAAGTTGCGTACGACGTGCGTCACTTCACCGGCGCGCTGTCCGAGCCTGGCCCTGGCCAAATGGTGCATGGGGGCGGAGAAATCCAGCAGCGTCAGTCGAATCTCGGGCGCGGCATTGAGCAGGTAGTCCGCGAGAAAGCCAGGACCAGAGCCCAGTTCCAGGACGGTCAAGGGGCGTTTGCCGAGTGCCCCAAGCTCCCGACCGAATGCCTGAAAGATTTCCGCTCGCCCAGGTCGCGCCTGTGCGGTTCGTTCCCATTCGAGCGCGTCGCTTGGATCGCACAGGTCGATCGGGCTCGGCACGTCCTGTTCGTCCATGGGTGCAATCTTCGATAGCGCGCAGGAGACCGGTTACGTGAGCACCTCGCGGACGGTTCTCAGCAGATCCGCAAGACGGAAGGGTTTGGCGAGCCACGGGCAGCCGGTGGCGTCGAGAAACCGCTCGGCTTCGGTTCCCGCCACGTCGCCCGTCATGAAGATCACCTTGGGCGCGCGGCCGCGTGTTGACTCTGACAGCGTTCGGTAGAGGGTCATGCCGTCCACGCGCGGCATCTTGAGATCGCAGACGACGAGATCGTACTCCGCGTTTCGCATCAGGCTCAGCGCCGCCTGCCCGTCCGCGGCCATGTCCACGCGAAGGCCTGCGTCGGTCAGCGCTTCGGCCACGGCCTCTGCCAACGCGCGCTCGTCCTCGACGAGCAGCACTGACGCTCCCCGCACGGCGTCCATCGGCGGCATCGCCGGGCGCGCCACGGGGGTGGCGACCTCCGCCACACTCACCGGGATCTCGACGACGAACGTTGCGCCGCCAGAGGCACGCGACTCGACTCGAATGCGCCCGCCGTGCTCCTGGACAATCGCATAGGCCACGGTGAGGCCGAGGCCGGTGCCCTTGCCCGTCGGCTTCGTCGTGAAGAACGGGTCGAAAATACGCGTCCTCACGTCCGGCGCGATGCCAGGCCCGTCGTCGGCAACCTCGAGGACCACGGCCTCGCGGTTGGCGTCGGCGCTCGTGCGGACCGTGAGCGTTCCGCGGCCGTGCGTCGCGAGCATTGCCTGCTCCGCGTTGGTCGCGAGGTTGAGGAGCACCTGCTGAATCTGATGCCGGTCCGCGAAGAGTGACGGCAACCCCGGCGTCAGTTCCGCAGCGACGGTGATGGCGTTCGGGCGTTCGTGCTCGCGAAGGGCGAGCGTCTCGGTCACCACCGCGTTGAGGTCGATCATCCCGCGTGTGGTCTGCCGCTTCCGGGCGACGGTCAGCAAGTTGCGGACGATGCGCGCGGCCCGTTCGGCTTCACCCATGATGACCGAGATGCCGCGGCGCGCGGTATCGTCGAGCGACCGTTCCGAGAGGCGTTCAGCCCAGCTGATGATCGTGGCGAGCGGGTTGTTCAGTTCGTGGGCGACGCCGGACACCGTCTGTCCCAGAGCCGCCATCTTCTCCGACTGCAGGATCTGCTGGTAGACGTCGCGCGACTGGTCGTCGCTCTTCTTGCGTTCACTGACGTCGCGTACCAGCGCCTCGACAGACAGCGTGCCGTCGCGACCAGCAGGCCCGGCCTGCGCAGTCACTTCGATCCAACCCGGTGATCCGTTGACCCGTCGTACGCGGACGAGATAGTCCACCACGGCACCATCGGCGATCAACCGGGCGAGCAGGGCCACGCGTGCGTCGGGGTCGATGAACCGTTCCTGAGCGAAGGGCGCGACCTCGCTGTCAGGCGTTGTGCGTGGGTATCCGAAGATCTGTTTCAGGTGGGGGTTGGCGATGAGGGTTGTATCGCCGGCCCGACTGTCGTCCGGTGCGAGCGTACCGATGAAGGCGCCTGCGTGGATCCGATCGAAGAGGCGCGCGAACGCGTCGGCGCGCGTGGTCGCCGGATCTCGAGTGCCCTTCGGTCGCAACGTCTTCGTGATGGTTAATGCTACGCTGCCCGAAGAGCGTCCACAAGAAACACACGTGATGAGTGCCGCCCCTCGCGCCGCATCGTATGTCGCCTTCATCCTCGTCTGCGTGCTGTGGGGCACGACGTACGCCGCGATCCGGATCGGACTCGAGACGATCCCGCCGGCTCTGCTCGGCGGGCTGCGGTTCGCGGCGGCGGGCATGTTTCTCGCGGGCGTGCTGGCATGGCGGGGCGAGCGCGCACCTCACGTGTCGCGTTGGCCCTGGCTGGCGCTCGTCGGCATCCTGATGGTCGGCGTCGGCAACGGCGGCGTGATCTGGGCCGAGCAATGGGTGCCCAGCGGCATCGCGGCCGTCTGCGTCGCGACGACCCCCTTCTGGATGACCGGCGCCGAGGCGTGTACGCACGACGGCGAGCGGATGTCGCGGAGGCTGGTCGTGGGGTTGCTGGTAGGGTTCTCTGGAATCCTGCTGCTGGTCTGGCCCGGCGTCACGGCCGGAGGCAGCGCAGGACATCGATTTCTCGTCGGCGTGCTGCTCCTGCAGACCGCGTGCGTCGGGTGGTCGGTGGGATCGGTTCTGTCACGCCGGCACGTTCGCGAGGCCAGCCCGTTCTTCGCGGCCGCCATGCAGATGGCCTTCGGCGGCCTGTTCATGCTGCTCGCGGGAACGATCCGGGGGGAATGGAGTCTGCTCGGATTCAGCCAGCGAACGCTGGCGGCCGAGATCTATCTGACCGTCGTGGGGTCCCTCGTCGGCTACTCGGCCTACACCTATGCGCTCAAGCACCTGCCCATGGCGACGGTGTCGTTGTATGCCTACGCCAACCCGATCGTGGCTGTCGTGCTGGGTGCCGCCCTCGTGGGAGAGTCGCTCGGCGCGCGCGTCGTGGCGGCGTGCCTGATGGTGCTGGCCGGATCGGCGCTGGTGCAGTGGAAGGGGAAGGCCGCGTGGGCCGTGGTCCTCCTCCTCGCGCTCCCGACGCCCGCCTTGGCGCAGCAGACCACAAGTCCCACGCGAACTGAGCGCGTCAAGGAAGTCGCCCAGGTGCTGGCGGGCGCGGCCCTCGGCTTCGGCCTCCACGAGTCTGGCCACCTCGTGCTCGATGCGGCCTTCGGCGCGTCGCCAGGGATCAAGAAGGTGTCAACGGGCTTCATCCCGTTTTTCGCGATCACCCACGAGCCGGTGTCCGACGTCGAGGAGTTTGCGATCTCCTCGGCGGGTTTCTGGGTGCAGCACACGACGAGCGAGATCCTCCTGTCGCGTCGGCCAGACCTGCGGCACGAGCACGCTCCGGTAGCGAAGGGCCTGCTCGCGTTCAACGTCCTGACGTCCGTGATGTACGCGGGCGCCGCATTTACCGGCAGTGGACCTCCCGAGCGCGACACCAGGGGGATGGCCGTGTCGGCCACAATTCCGGAACCGTGGGTGGGGGCGTCGATCCTGGCGCCGGCGGTACTCGATGCGGCACGCTACTACCGCCCACGCTCTCGCTGGTTGATCTGGACCAGCCGCGCGTCGAAGGTGGCCGGGGCCCTGCTGATTTTCAAGGCGATCGACTGACCTAGCCCTGGATCACGGCTCCCGCTACGTGTCCTTCCGGCCCGACGGTGCGGGCCCCAGCGCAAACGTCATCGTCCCGTCGATGACGATTCGTCCGTTGACGCGGGCCACGCCGTCGAGCTGTCCCATACGACTCCGCAGACGCCGGACGCGCGCCTCGACTTCGACGACATCGCCTGGACGAACCGGGTGTCGATACCGGACGCGATCGATGCCCATGAAGTAAATGAGCTTTTCGCGGTTCTCCGGCTTCGAGAGAATGAGGATGGCGCCGACCTGCGCGACCGTCTCGGTCAGAATCGTCGGGGGCAGCGTCGGCGGCGAACCCGGCCGCCGGGAGAGATAGCGCTCGTTGAGCGAGACGTTCTTGATGCCGACGATCCGTTTGTCGGGCTCGATTTCCGTGACGCGATCGACCAGGAGAAACGGAAAGCGGTGCGGCAGGATGCGCTCGATGGCGCTGTAGTCGAGCGGCAGGGACAGGGAATCCATTGGGGACCGTTCAGTATAATCCGCGTCCAACAGAGAGAACTCGATGAGCGATTCGTCCGCACTTCCCTCGCCGGCGCGTCCGCCGACCGACACCGAGCTCCTGTCCACGCTCTTCGAGCTGGGGCGCGAGGTGACGTCCGTACTGGATCTCGACGACCTGCTGCACAAGATCCCGCTGCTCATCGCGCGGCTCACCCGATTCAGCGCCTTCTCGGTCTACCTGCTGGACGAGTCCCGGCAAGAGCTGCGGGTGGCGTATGCCGTCGGCTACCCCGAAGACGTCGCGAAGACGCTGCGCCTCAAGGTCGGCCAGGGCGTCGTCGGCGCCGCGGTCGAGGAGGGACGCCCGATTCTCGTGAACGACATTTCGAAGGAGCCGCGCTTCATGGGCCCCCTTCGAAACATGATGTCGCAGCTGGCGGTGCCGATGCGGCGCAAGGGGCGCGTCATCGGCGCGCTCAACCTGTTGAGCGATACGGCCGGCGCCTTCACGGTACAGGACGAAGCCCTGCTGCGGCAGTTCGCTGCCCACGTGGCGGTCGCCCTCGAAAACGCGCGGCTGTTCGAATCGGAGCGCCACTACACAGAGACGCTCGAGACCCTCGCTGAGATCGGCCGCGAGATGTCGTCGATCCTCGATCTCGACGCGCTCCTGACGCGCATCGCGAGCCTCACCAAGCGGCTGATCGGCTATCGCACGTTTGGCATCCTGCTGTTGAACGAGGCTGCGGGCAATCTGGAGATGAAGCTCGCGGTGCGGTATGGCGACGAGAGCACGCCCAAGAAACTGCGCCTGGGCGAGGGCTTGGTGGGATGGTCGGCCCTGCATAAGAAGCCCGCGCTGGTGGCAGACGTGTCGAAGGACCCGCGCTATCTCAACCTGATCGACGACGTGCGCTCCGAGCTTGTCATCCCGATGCTCATCAAGGAGCGCTGCATCGGCGTGTTCGATCTCGAGAGCCCCGAGCTCAACGCGTTCACGAAGGAGCACGAGGAACTGCTCACGCTCCTGGCCAGCCAGGCCGCGGTGGCGATCGAGAACGCGCGCCTCTACGAAGAGGTGCGGCGGAACGAGGAGCGCATCGAACGCGAGCTGCGATTCGCGCAGCGCGTGCAGGCGGCCCTCGCCCCAACCGAACCACCGACCCCGTTGCGGTTTGCCGATGTGGCGGGACGCTTTGCCCCGGCCCGTGAACTCGGCGGCGACCTTCACGATTTCATCGTGCCCGACCCCGAGACGCTGTTCGTCGCCGTAGGCGACGTGTCGGGCAAAGGCGCGCCGGCTGCGCTCTACAGCGCGTATGCCGCTGAACTCGTGCGGTCGAGAACGGCCAGGCGACGCCATGCGCCAGCGACGTTCAGCGTCGCTGGCGTGCTGGCGTCGATGAACACCATCCTGCACGATCGCCAGCTCGAGGAGTACTACTGCACGCTGTGCTACGCGCTCTTCGACGTCAAGGCACGCGTCGTGACGCTGTCGAATTCAGGCCTTCCGTATCCCGTTCGATGGTCCGAGAGCGGATGCGGTCAGATCGAACTGCCGGGCGTGCCGCTGGGGTCGTTTTCGGGTGTGAAGTACGACGAGGTCACCGTGCCGCTGGTGCAGGGCGACGTCTTCGTCTTCTGCAGCGACGGGATTTTCGAGGCGACGGGCGACGGCGCGGAATTCGGCGCGGCCCGCCTGTGTGACCTCGTCTCACGACATCACAGGGATTCGGCCCGCGACATCGTGGACGCGATCTTCGACGCCGTCACGGCGTTCCGCGGCAGTGCGCCGCAGGACGACGACATGACGGCGGTGGCGGTGACGATCACCGCCTGATCAGGGCGTGGAGCGATCACCCTCTTCGAGGTGGAGGCCGAACTGCTGGCCGCCAAACGTCGCCACCTCGGTCACCTTGCCCTTCACCTGCACCCGCGCGCCCTTCGCCGGGGCCCGCCCCGCGTGCGACACGACGGCGATGTTTCCGCTGCCGTCATCGACGCGATAGAACTGAAACGGCACGAGCGGAATTCCCCAACTGTCGGTGACCGTGCCGGAGATCGATACCGTCTTGTCCTGGTACTTACTCGGCTCGGTCTTGAGTTCGGCGATTCGAACGCCCCGAGCGCCGCAGCCCGCCAGAAGAGCCGCACCCACGAGCGCAATCGTGATCCTTTGGAACATCTTCACCGGGCACCTCTCTTTCGCCAAAGTTGGTCGCGTCCGGGTCGTGAACGAAACGCCGGAGCGCGGGCGATGCCAGCGCCTGCCTGAAAATTATGCACTCCGGTAACCCGGCGCGACCACTCACGGCTGCTTCAAAAGCTGTGCCCAGTACGCGGGGCATCACTTCCGCCCAAAAAAGCCGGATTTGACCGACACGCGTCCCCGCCAGGGTCCACCTGTCATCAGTAGGTGTTCAGATAACGGTCGATCTCCCACGGCGACACGTGGCGAATGTAGCTGTCCCACTCCTCGCGCTTGGCGGCCACGAAGTGCCCGAAGATGTGCTCGCCGAGCGCATCGCGCATCAGAGCGCTCTTTTCGAGCTCGTCGAGCGCCTCGCTCAGATTGCCCGGCAGCTCGTCGATGCGCAGGTGACGACGCTCGCGGTGGCTCATCTTGTAGATGTTCTTGTTCACCGGCGGGCCGGGATCCGTCTCTTTGTCGATGCCGTCGAGCCCGGCCCTGAGGATGACTGCGAACGCCAGATAGGGGTTACATGACGGGTCGGGCATCCGCAGCTCGACCCGCGTGTTCGATCCACGCGCCACGGGCACGCGGATGAGGGGACTGCGATTGCGTTCGGACCAGGCGATCGCGGTCGGCGCCTCGTAGCCGGGCACGAGCCGCTTGTACGAATTCACGAGCGGGTTCGTGATGGCGCAAAAGCTTCGGGCGTGCCGCAAGAGGCCGCCGATGTAGTGGAGGCACGTCGGGCTGAGCTGCCATTCGCCCGTGGCGTCAAAGAACAGGTTCTTCGTTCCTGCGTAAAGCGCCTGATGCGTGTGCATGCCACTGCCGTTGATGCCGAAGATCGGCTTGGGCATGAACGTCGCGTGCAAACCGTTGCGGCTCGCGACGTTCTTGACGATGAAGCGGAAGGTGTTGACGTTGTCGGCGGTGATCAGCGCATCGTCATGTCGAAAGTCGACCTCGTGCTGCCCGGGGGCGACCTCGTGATGCGCCGCTTCGACGTGAAATCCCATCTGCTCGAGCGCCAGCACGATCTCCCGGCGCACGTCCTCGCCGAGGTCGACCGGCGTCAGATCGAAGTACCCCCCCGAGTCGTGCGTCTCGGTGGTCGGCTCACCAGTCGCGCGTCGCTGAAAGAGGAAGAACTCGGCTTCCGGGCCCGCGTGCATCGAGAAGCCCTGTTGGGCGGCGAACGCGATCGCGCGTTTCAGGGCTGAGCGCGGACAGCCCGCGAACGCCGAGCCGTCCGGGTTGGCGATATCGCAGATGATGCGCCCGACGCGCTCTGATCCCGCGTAGCTCCATGGGAAGACCTGGAACGTGCCGAGGTCCGGCTTCAGATACATGTCGGACTCTTCGATGCGCACGAAGCCCTCGATCGAGGAGCCGTCGAACATGATCCGTCCCTCGAGCGCCTGCTCGAACTGCCGATCGGGCACCTCGACGTTCTTGGTCGCGCCCAGGATGTCGGTGAACTGCAGGCGCATGAACTTCACTTTTTCGCGCTCGACCCGCTCGAGGATGCGGGCCCTGCGGTCGTCTTTCGCCATGCCGAGATTATGCCGGGGATCGGGGTGTCGGCCGACGGGTCAGAGCGCGCCCGACGCCGCGGTTTCGGGCGATTGTGACGCGTCGCGCTCAACGGGCAAGGCCGCAACCACGCCTGCGAGCTGCGCGGCGATCATCACCGCGACGGCGCGCGTCGCGGGATCGATCTCTCGCCCGCGAGCGACCTCGGTGGCCAGGACGCCCACGCACCCGGCGGGAGTGGCCATGGGCGCCACGATGGCGCCGTGTGTCATGGCGCCGGCCATGACGGCACGGAGCTCGCCCGATCGCCAGGCGTCAGCGGTGGCGTTGTCGGCCAGGCGGGCAATGGGTCCGAGCCGGCGCAACAGGCGATCGTCATAGCCGTGAGCAAGCACGGGGAAGAGCGCTTCTCCTGCACCCAGCCACACCACAAAGCCGCGTGCGTCGAGCACCGTCGCGGCGTGTTCGAGCACCGTCCGGAGGCCGGACGCGTCTGACACACGCGCCAGTTGGGCACAGACCTCGGCCGCCGCCGCGAGATCCAGCGCCTGGAGCCCAGCGGCTTCCGGGACCGCAACTGCGACAGGATCAGCGACAGGCTGCGGGGCCGGCTCTGGCAAAATCACGGGGGAGTCTGACGCGGCACCTATTCGCAGGAGGATCAGGAGACCGATCGTCCACGCCAACGCGACGCCTCCGAGGGCCAGCCACTCCTGCAGCTCGGCGCGGGCGCGCTCCACGGTCCATCCGGACAGTTCCGCGGCCTGGAGCGCCCGAAGGCCGGTGGTGAGCGTCGCCGTGGCGTCCCGGCCCTCGTTGAAGATGAGGTCTGCTGCGAGGACGTTCTGTCCCTGCGACATGTCCACTTGCGCGGCGACGTCGATCTTCGTCACCGCCTGGAGGGCCCGGTCGATATCAGCGATCGCCGCGGCCGCGTTCGGCGAGCGGAGTTGCGCACGGACTGCCGCGGCGGCGTCCGCCAGTTGTCGGAGCAGCGTCGCACTGCGTTCGAGCCATGGCTGATCCGGTTGCCCGGGCGACACGTAGGCCTGCTGCGCGGCGGCGACGTCGGCGGCCGTCAGCACCATCCGTTCGAGCGTGTCCGACACGGCGCGGCCAGACTCGAGCGCGATCTCGGCGCGTCGATGCGCCACGACGGTGAATGCACCTCCGGCGGCTCCAGCGATAGCGAAGAAAGCGACGAGAAGACGGATGCGCGAACGCACTCGCATCGGCACAGAATAGCACCCGCGTCGGGCGCGGCGGTCAGAACTCGATGTGTGTCTGCACCAGCAGACGATTCTCGTCCTTCCGTGCGGCGCCGGGCTCGTAGTGCACGCGCTCGTTCGTGACCACGAGGCCGACGCGACTCCGGACCCACTCCATCCAGTACGCGCCGCCCGCGATCAGGCGACGCTGCGAGTTGTCCGCGTGGTGCTCGTCCGGATCCAGCCAGTCGCCTCGAACCAGGCCGGCCAGTCCCGAGACGCCCTGTCGGATTTCGACGTACACCGATGACCCGCGCCGTTCAAGGTTGTGCGTGGCCGTGGCGTCAGGGTTCTCGGTGGCGGCGACGTATTGGACGGTCGAGACGACGTGCCTGTGCTCGAAGCTGCCCATGACAATGCCCAGGCGACGCGGACGATTGGCGGCATACGCCCCCGCGCTGTAGAAGCCCGAGAGGCGAAGGCCGTTCGCGCCGCCGCGACCGGCGAACGGCCGAGCCGTCACGCGGCCCTGGACGCTCTTGTACTTGTTCGTGTCGGTCTGGCCGAAGCCCTCGCCGTTGTAGACGCCCGTCTGCACGTCCAAGTACTTGCCGAGCGGCGCGAAGTAGCCCGCGCCAAAGTCGGCCGATCCGGGGATCATGCCATCGCGTTCGGCGAACATCTGGCCCTGCACGCGGTATCGGTTGATGCTCTCCTCGAAATCGAGCCACGGCGTCTGGTGCAGGCCGAATCGGATCCACGAGCGCTGGATCATGACGTTGTCCAGCTCCGCGAACGCGTATTTCACGCGCACGACCAGACTGCCGGCGGTTGAGCCGTCGGTGACGCGCTTCACGTCGGGAGTGAATCTGAAACGGACGTTCCGCGACAGCTGGGCGTTGACGTTCAGGTAGGCGCGCGTCACGTCGAAGGCATTGAAGGCTTCTCGGTTCTCCAGTTCGGCGTCGTACTGGAGGTACGACAGCATGCCGACACGGACGATTGGGTAGTCGGGCTCCGCTGGCGTCGTCGCCGGTGCCTGCGCCGGCGGCGGAGTCGGGGTTGTCTGGGCGAGCGCGGGGCTGACCCACAGCCACACCAACGCAACGGACAGCAGCGGTCGTGTCATATCTCTGTGATGTGTACGACGGCCACGTTTCCGCGGGGTGTCGATGGGGTTACCGAGGTGTTAATAGACCGGGAGGTACGGCTGCAGCGACCGGGCGATGACGGTGAACCGGTTGGTGGCGATCAGGATGCCGATGACCACGAGCAGCGCGCCCGAGGTGAGCTCGACGAAGTGGTAGTGCTTTCGGATCCGTGCGAACGCAGCGAAGAAGCGGTTGATGGCCAGCGCGGTGGCGAAGAAGGGGACGGCAAGACCCAACGAGTACGCCAGCAGCAGCCGTACGCCCTGGCCGATCGTCTCCTGTGCCGCGGCAATCGCCAGAATGCCCGCGAGGATGGGGCCAATGCAGGGGGTCCAGCCAAACGCGAACGCCACGCCCACCAGCAGTGCGCCGATGAATCCGGCAGGCCGGCGGTTGGTCTGCACGCGCTTTTCCTGGTAGAGCCAGTCGATCCGCAGCAGCCCCATCGTGTGCAGTCCGAACAGCACGATGATGACGCCGGCGACTCGCCCGAGTATGGTCAGCCGAGACATCAGGAACTGGCCGATGACACTCGCCGAGGCTCCGAGCGCGACGAAGACCAGCGAGAAGCCGATGATGAAGGCGAACGACGACCAGAGCACGCGGCTGCGGACGTCAGGGGACACCTCGACGCCGGTCCCGCGCATCTCGTCGAGAGACAGCCCCGAGATGTACGACAGATAGCCCGGGATGAGAGGCAGCACGCAGGGCGAAATGAACGAGAGCAGTCCCGCCCCGAACGCCGCGAGCAGCGAGACATTCTCGATCACGGTCTCGGTCCCACGGGCGTCAGCGGAATGAACCGGGTGTCCTCGGAGGCGGTCCCCTCGAGCTGCACGTTGTGTCCTTTGACCGGCGGCAGATCGCGGAACATGAAATCCCACTTCCACCGCTCGGACGGATTCGACGACTGGAGCCAGTGGCGTGCCGATATGACGCGCGCGAACGACACCTGCGCGGCTGCTGCGTAGGGCGTCTCGGGCATCGCCAATGCCAGGGCGCGGCGGACCTCGTCACCGCTGGAGAACGACACCGGTAACCCGAGCGCGTGGGCGACGCCGGCGAGAATCAGGCAGTCTTCACGCGCCTCGCCCGGAGGCGCAAAGGCGGCAGCGGCCGGCTGGACGTGGCCTTGATCGTTTGTGTAGATTGCGTCCTTTTCGACGGCGGCCGAACCCGGCAGCACGAGATCTGCGGCGCCAGCGAGCTCGGTCATCAGCACGCCTTGCACGACCAGGAACGGCAACGTGCCGCTCCGGCGGGCCGCCACGATCCAGGAGACGTCCCCGATCGAGCCGTCCGGTCCAGGATCGAGCACATAGAGGGCTTTGACGCCGCCAGACTCCACGGCGGTTCTGAGGTCGCCGAGGTCGGGCGCGCCGTCGTTGCCGGCGCCAACGCGGTAGCCCAGGTCCTTTGCCCCGGCCACATTGGGGGCGTCGGTCGCCGGGACCCTAAACGTCGTCGCTGCCGGCTGCTTCTTTTCGGTCCGCGACCAGCTCACCGAGACGGAGGCTGCGCCGTCACCACCTGCCAATCCTGCGGCGAGCTGCTTCAGCACGAACAGCTCTTCGGTCGAGGCGTGCGCGCTGGTGAGGAAGCGCGTCGCGGCGCCGGCGGCTTGCAGACCGTCGCGCAGCCGTGGCTCCGCGTCGTGCCAGGCCACGGTCTCGAGCGCTTCACCTCGACGCACCATCGGCCGGCGCAGTCGCGCCCCGCCTTCGATCCAGTGGTAATCGAAGCGTCCGATGTCGCACATCCAGTAGCCGTTTACGTCTTCGTTGAAGCGAGGCGTGAAGCGGATGAGGTGTGAACCCTTGGCCCACTCTGGCTTCGCCTTGAGCCACACGCTCGTGCTGCAGCCCTTCGAGCAGCGCGTGCACGTGGTGTCGACGACGTTGGGGTTATCCCAGGGCCGACTCTTGAAGCGGTAGTCCCTCGTCGTGATCGCGCCGACAGGACAGACGTCCATGAGATTGCCCGAGAGCAGCGAGTGAACGCCCTCCTCGTTGAAGGTCGAGATCTCGCTTCCATAGCCGCGGTTGACGGTGCCGATCTGCGCGTCGCCGTCGACCACGCTCATGAAGCGGATGCAACGGGTGCACAGGATGCACCGGTTGCGGTTCAGCATCAGGGTGGGGCCGAAATCGACGTCGGCCTTTACACCCTCGCCGTCGAACACCCGCCGCGGGAAGTCCATGCGGCTGGCCGCGGGCCCGAACGTGTACGAGAAATCCTGCAGCGGGCACTCGCCGCCCTTGTCGCACACGGGACAGTCGAGCGGATGGTTGACGAGCAGGAACTCGAACACCCCGGCGCGCGCGTCCACGACTTCCTGGTCGGAGGTGCTGACGACCATCCCGTCGGCGCAGAACGTCGAGCACGACGTCTGTAGTTTCGCCATCTTCTCGATCTTGACGACGCACACGCGGCAGGAACCATCGACCCCGATGCCCGGGTGGTAGCAGTAATACGGAACGGAAATGCCGGCTTCGATGGCAGCCTGCAGCACCGTCTTTCCCTTCGCGACGGTGACCTGCCGGCCGTCAATCGTCAGCGTAACCGTATCCATAGACGGCGATCATATCTCGAAAGATTGGAGCGGGGCGGGCGCTCACGGCTCGACGAAACGCGCCAGCGCCGCCGAATCGCGATTGATCTGAATGCTTCGGACGACGCCGGCCGCGGGGAGCCGCTGCTCGACGTGCGCGTCGGTGACTGCGACGACCATGTCCTGCGCTCGGCCGTCTGCATATTGCAGGGTTACCGTGACGGGAACGTCGAACACTTCCTGCGCGACCTGGTCGAATCGGACGACGACTTCGCCCGCGCGAATCGTCGCCGAGTAGCGAATTGTGGGGAGCGTGGCGCCGTGGATCCACCGCGCGAAGAAGCGGGTCAGCGACCGCCCCGACGCCTGCTCCATCGCGCGCGCGAAATCCTCGGTGCCTGCCTTCTGGAACTTGCGGTCGGTATAGAAGCGGCGTAGCCCGTCGAAGAACACCTCGTCGCCAACCAGCCGTCGCAGCATGTGGAGCACGGCCGCGCCCTTGTTGTAGACGAGCGCGCGAAAGATGCGTCCCTGGCCGCGAATCAACCCCAGGCGGTAGCCCAGATCGATTGGTCCCTCGTCTGATTCCGACAGGCTCCATCGGCGGAACTGACGCAGCATCGTGACGAACGACTCGTCGCCGTGGGCGCGCTGCGCGTAGAGCGCGGCGAAGTACTGGGCGAACCCCTCGCTGAGCCATTGCTCGTGATAGTTCTTCCAGGCCACCGCCTGGCCCCACCACTGGTGCGCGATCTCGTGGGCGAGGAAATATTCCGGCACGCCCGAGAACGCGGCAGGGTCGTTGCCCCAGTAGAGCCGTGAAAACGGCGCGGCGTTGTTGATGATGGCGAAGTACGCGGGGCTGTGGCCGCCCGGCAGGTCGTGCTCGAGCATCGTCACGGTCATCGACTCGTAGGGCGTGTCGTCCATCAGCGTGCCGTAGAACCGCAGGATGTCGGCCGCCAGCGGGGCGATGTCACGGCCGCGCGCCATCTGCCGTGGATTGGCGTCGACGGCCACGGTGATGCGGTCGTAGCGGCGCATGCGGACGCCGTCGCGTCCCTCGAGCCGGAGCGTGGACGGCACCGCGATCGACGGGTCGCGGGCGTCGATGATCTCTTCGGACACGCGCGTCAGCCGGCTCGCCACGATCGCGAAATACCGGACCGGCTCGTTGGCGTAGAACACGAACGAGCGGCCATCTGGCGCGGTGGCCACGTCGCGCAGTGACACGTCGCCGGGCGTGAGCTGTCCGCTGGCGACGCAGCCGAACCCGGACGGCACCGTGATGTGAATGCGCGCCCGTGCGTAGTCGGTGACGACGTTCTGCGGGTACCAGGCCGAGCGACTGCTCAGCAGGAAGCTGGGCTCCGACTGCGAGATCGTCTGCGGCTCGATGTCGTCGTCCTGCGCCTGCACGGCGACCGTCTCGCGGTCGAGTGCCTGCGACGGAATGACGCCGGTGTATGTGACCACGAGCGTCAGGAGGGCGCCGCGCTGCGCCGAGACCGGCAGATTCACGATGAGACTCTCGTCGTTGTGAATCCGGAAGAACAGCAGCCGCCCGAGCTCGACGCTAATGACGCTCGTCACCGCGAGGGGTTCAGCCAGACGGAGGGTCAGCGTGGCGGCGGCGTCGGCGGTGATGCGCACCGTCATCTGGGTCCGTCCCTCGATGTAGTGCCGGTCGGGGAAGACTGCCGTGTCGATGTTGTAGTCGACGACGTCGTAGTTGCGGAGGTCGTCTTCGTTGTAGGAGGCCCCACGCTGCGCGAGTCGTTCGGGCGACGCGTAGAGCGCGATCGCCCGCCTGCGGGCGCGGTCGAACAGCGTGACATCCTCGGCGTTGCCGCCGGCCCTGGCGTAGGTGAGCGTGCCGAACTTGTTGGTACGAATCTCCCCGACGAAGTCGCCGACCTGCGGAAGGATGTACCACGTCTCCCGGCTGAGATCCCGAAGATCGATGTTGTACGACTTTGGCGCCTCGACGGCGAATAGCTCCTGCGCGCGTTTGACCTGGCGCGCGTCGGGTGGACCGACCCGCAATCCAGACACATCGATCCGGGTCTCGAAGTCGGCCGGGTGCACGCGCACGAAGGCGGCGCCGAAGAGCGCGGTGAGGGTTTCGCTGCCGCCGAAAATCCGCAACTGGCCCTTCTCGGTGTCGGGTCCGGGTGCGAACTGCATCTCGCCGCGTCCCAGCAGCACGAGTCCCGTGACGCCTTCGCCGCTCAGCACTTCGAACACGGTTCCCGTGTGCAGGATGAACCGTACGTCTTGCGCCTGCACGGTGAACTCACGCGCCGTGAACTGCCGCCCGGTGTCGAGCCTCAGACGGTACAGCCCCTGGACGTACGTGAGACGTTCCACGTCGACGATGCGCCACGAATCGATAGCGCCCTCGGTCGGCCGGCGCACGTCGAACCGCGCCGTCATCACGCGGGCGCGGACCTCGGTCTCTATGAAGATCTCGACGATGACGCGGTACCCGTCGCCGGCGGGCGCGTTGGCCAGCGGCTGGCGGTCGCGCTCGCGGATCGAGGCGCGCGTCGTGTCGTACGAAAACAGGTCGTCGCTCGCCTGTATCGCCTCATCGCCCGTGATGTCCGCGGGAGACAGCAGCGCCGGAAACGCGTCGCGGTCGTTTCGCTGGAGTAACTGCTCCAGGGTTGAGAGCAGCGTCGTGACGCCGTCTGCCGGCGGTGGCGGAGCCTGCGCCGATGCGACGCCGACCGTCGACGCGAACAGTACCAGCGTCACGCCAAAACGGACCACCGCGGGCGCAAGAAAACAGCCCCACATGCCATGGTTATTAGAACCCAAGATCAGGGCCTCGCGCGTGGAATGTACGCGGGCAGAGCCAGGAGAACGTCGCTCGATTCGCGAAGGATTTCGATCGCGCCGAGTCTTTGTAACGCCGCTGTCGTCTCGCGTCCCTCGGAGTCGAGATAGGCGCCTTCGTGCACGATCACATGGGTGGCGCCCACCTCACCCAGGGCGTCGAGCGACACCTCGGGATGACGCGGAACCTGACCGAGACTGAATGCGATGCGCCTGTAGCTCGGCGGGAAGAATCCGCTGTACCCGTTCACGAGCCGACGCCAGTGGACGGTCGAATAGAACATCGCGCGCACGTCGTAGTCGGTCTGTCCGATCGGCAGCTCGGCGAGCACCGCGTCAATCGGAAGGCGCGCGACCCCCCGGTAGATCGCCGGAGCCCGGTTGGGAGGGTACAGCCGCGCCTCGGGGGTTGTGTATTCACGAAGCGGCTCCATGGCGTTGACGACGAACGGGCGCGCACGCGCTTCGAACAGAAACAGCGCCGCCAGAATCACGGCGACGGTCGTTCCCGCCCTGCGGCGAAGGATCGCTGCCGCGCCGTAGCCGCCCAGAATCGCCAGCATCAGCGTCGCAATCATGGCGAACCGTGCCGGCACTCGGAGCCCATCGAATCCCGGTACCACGTCCCACAGGAGTTTGTACGGCGATGCGAGCTCGAGGGGCCGGCCCATGACGCGAGGCGCCGGGCCCAACGACAGCCACACCGCGATCGCAAGTGCCGCGGCGTACCAGCCGCGCGACCGGAAGAACTCGCCGGCGCGTCGCCTCGTCTCGGGCGAGAGCCACAGCACACAGGCGAACCCCGCGACCGCGCGAAGGAGCAACTGCGTCACATTGGCCAGGCGGATCTCGAAGGCCCAGACGTCCAGCGTCAAGCGCCGCGCGAGGATCGCGACGATCGTGGCCACCGCGTACACAACGGCCACGCCGCTCGCGCCCCACAGCAGCCACCGGCGCGCGGGCGACATTGCTGCCGGCGGAGGTGCGGTCTCAGGGGGGCACACCTTGGGGTCGCCCCACGCGAGGCCGATGAGTGCGAGAACGATCGTGACCAGCCCGGGGAACAGTTCGCCCTCGGCCTTGGGATACACGTCGGCGAGGCGAGCTCCCCATACCTGGGCCTCCGACGCCGTGAAGTAGGAGTAAACGTCCGCGGATAGACGCGAGGTCTCCGTGATCGACCGCGCGAACTGCAGGTCTTGTCTCACCAGCAGATACGGCACGACGAACGGCGCAGTGACGACGGCCACCGCTACCGCGGCCACCGAGAGCTCCACCAGCGTGCGTCTATTCCACCGACTGCTCCGCCAGGCTTCCCAGATCGCGTACGCGCAGACGAAGGGAGGGAAATAGAGCAGGTAGTACCCGCACGACAGGTTCTGCGCGACCAGGGCCGCCGCGGCACCCGCCAGGGCGCGGCGCCGCCCGTGCACGACATAGCGGCGGATGCCGTACAACGCGAAGGGCATCCACTGCGACGACAACACCTGGAGGTGGGACGACTGTGGAATCCGGTAGGGCGCGAACGCGAAGAGCAGGCCTCCGACCAGGGCTGCGCGCGTGTTGCCTGTCACTTCGCGCAGAAACAGATACATCCCAAGGCCGGACAGGGCGAACGTGGACAGGAAGAGCAGGTTGTACGACAGGATGGGGTTGCGGGTGAGCCAATAAACCGGGAGGATCTGGAGCGCCTGCGGGATGAGGTGTTCGGAGTACGCGAGAGCCAGGGGAGCCGGGTGAAAGACGTTGGCGTCGAAGAACGTGCCCGCGCGCGTGAGATGACCCGACAGGATGGCCCGAAGCTGCTCGCAGTCCCACGCCAGGATCCACATGTTGAGGACGGAGTCGCCGAGGTCCCAGGCGACGTCGCGTGCGAGTCCTCGTGCGAGCGGCCACGTCATCGCCACGGCGATGGCGGCGTATGCAGCCAGGGCGTAGAAGGCCCGGCGCATCAGGCCATGGAGCACGCGCCTCTGACATCGGCGCGGTCGCTCACGACTGTTGCAGGAACCGGCGAGTGAAGGCGGCGATATCGGCGTAGATGGGGCGGAGTTCGGCGGGATCGGCGAGAAAGACGATCCGAAACGCACCCGCCTCCAGCGGCATCCCGAACCCGGAGCCATACACGCAGAGGATGCCGGTTTCCCTGAGCAGCCCGAGCACGTACTCCTCGTCGGTGCGGCCCGGAGGCAGCGACAGCATCGGCATGGCGTAGAACGCCGCGTGGGGCGCGACGCACCGCATGCCAGGAATGGCGTTGAGCCCGTCGGTCGTGATGCGCGCACGCTCGGCGAGCGCGCGTCGAAACGCGAGTTGGTGCGAGCGGTCGCCCGTGAGCGCCGCGATCACGGCGTACTGCATGGGGCCAGGGCTGCACAGGCGTCCGTCGGCCAGCTTCCGGATGGCGGCCATGGCGTCGTCTAGCCTGGGGGTGGCACTGGCCACGAGCCATCCGGTTCGCCAGCCCGGAGCGAGGTAGGCCTTCGACAGGCTCGACAGCGAAATGATGGCCGCCTCGGGATCGAGCGTGCCGAGAAAGGGCTGCGGCGCGTCGAAGGCGACGTCTCCGTACACCTCGTCGGCGAGAATCGTCAGCCCGTGCTCTTCGGCCAGCGCGATCAGTGCCCGGCGGACGGCAGGCGGATACACGGCCCCGGTCGGATTGTTCGGATCGATCACCACCAGCACGCGGGTGCGCGATGTCACCAGACTGCGCAGGTGATCGAGGTCGGGCTGCCAGTCGTGGTTGGGGTCAGTACGGTAGTAACGCGCCTGGGCGCCAATCTTCGCGATGACGGCGGTGTACAGAGGGTAAGTCGGCAGCGGGACGAGCACCTCGTCGTCTTCGCCAGCCAGCACGCTCAGCGCCAGCTCGATTCCTTCGGACGTGCCCGTCGTGATGACGACGCGATCCGCCGAAATCGCCACCCCTCGTGCGGTGTAGTCGGCGGCGACCGCCTCGCGCGCCGGCGCGATGCCTGATGAGGCGAGATAGCCGTTGATCCCGTCGCGCATCGCCCGCTCAACCGCCTCGATCATGTGTGGAGGCGTCTTGAAGCCGAAGGCGACAGGGTCGCCGATGTTGAGAAACCGAACCTTCGTGCCCCGCGCCTCAACCGCCCGGGCTTCCGCGACGATGTTTCTGATGGCGTACGAGAACCGGTTGACCCTTGGAGATACCGGAATCGACTTGGTGGTCTGGGAAATCGCCATTCGCCTCATCTTAGCTGCTGTCACTGGTCTCTATCGGGTGCTGCTCCCTGCCGATATAGCAAGCATAAGGGAGGCTAGGCTCATCCACATGTGGTGTAACATTTACATCTTTCTACGCCGTGCGCACACTGCACCTTCTAGCTTTGTCAAGGTTTCGGCCAGTTTACGTGCTGCACCAGGTGGCAAGGCGATTGAAGTAGGCTGGCGCGTGATCTCCCGCGCCGCACTCGTGATGCTGATAGCCACCCCCGCATTGGGGGCTCAGGCCTCGGCCCAGGCGGCGGTGGCGTCACAGGCACCTGGCACATTCAAGTCCGGGGTTGAAGTAGTCACGGTCGCGACGGCGGTCCGAGATAACCGGGGGCGAGTGGTTCGCGACCTCGCGAAAGCCGACTTTCAGGTGTTCGACGACGGCGTGGCCACCCCCATCCAGGATTTCTACGCCGGAAGCTCGCAGGTCAGCCTCGCGCTACTTCTCGACATCAGCGGCAGCATGGGCGTTGGCGGCAACATGGACCGCGCCCGGGCGGCGCTCAAGTCGGTGCTCGGCGCCATGACGAGCCGGGGTGACGAGGCTGCCCTCTATACGTTTGATTCGAAGCTCGTCGAGGTGGTGTCGTTCACGTCCGATCTCGATCGGATCCGCTCGGTCAACATGGCCGGCCGCCCATGGGGCACGACGTCGCTGTACGACGCGATCGCCGACACGGCCAAGAGCGTAGCGGACCGGGCGAACCGGCACCGGGCGGTCCTCGTGATCTCCGACGGAGTGGACACTGCCAGCCAGTTGAAGCCTGCCGAGGTATCGGGCTTGGCCAGCTCCATCGACGTTCCGGTGTACCTGCTGACCGTCGTCAACCCTCTCGATCATCCCGGGGGCGACCTCGCCGTAATCACGGCAGCGGGCGAGACGTCGAACATCGGAACGCTTGCCGATCTCGCGCGGTGGACGGGCGGAGACATGCGTATCTGCAGCATGCCCGAGCACACGGAGGCGGCGGTTCGGGATCTCTTTGATGAGCTGCGCTACCAGTACTTGATCACGTTCGAGCCGAGCCGGCGCGCAGGCTGGCATCCGCTCGAGATTCGCACCCTGAAGAAGAACCTAGTTGTACACGCGCGCGGCGGATATGTCGCCGCCGCGCCGTAACCTAGTCGGTTGTTGAGGAGGACACTATGGCCAAGTGGCTTATTACCGCATCGTTGCTGACCGTCGTGGTGGCTGTTGCCCCCGCGTGCGCCACCAAGAAGTACGTTCGAACCGAGGTCGGGACCGTCAACCAGAAGGTCGACACCTTGAGCACGACCGTCGAGCAGACCCAGGCCCGCATCCAGCAGGATGAAGCCCGGATCGGCCAGGTCGATCAGAAGGCCGAAGCCGCTGGACAGAAGGCCGATGCCGCCGGCCAGGCAGCATCAGCTGCTCAGACTTCCGCCAACGCGGCGGCGGCGGCAGCGAAGGACGCCGGCACCCGCGCCGACAAGGCCGCGGCTGACGCCGTGGCGGGGCGGAAGCTGGTCTACGAGGTCACGCTGAGCGAAGACCAGGGGAACTTCGATTTTGGCAAGATCGACCTCCCCGACAGCGCGAAAGCGCGGCTCGATCAGATGATCGGTGAGCTCAAGAGCGCCCAGGGCAAGGACCTCTACATCGAGGTTGAGGGCCACACCGACAACGTGGGCTCGAAGGACGGCAACTACGAGCTCGGCATGGAGCGTGCGGAGGCAGTCAAGAAGTACCTCTACATGCAGCACCAGGTGCCGCTGCACAAGATCAACGTGTTCAGCTACGGTGAAGACAAGCCGTCGGCGCCGAACACGACCCGTGCAGGCAGGGCGCAGAACCGCCGCGTCGTCGTTCGCGTGCTTTCGTAGAACTTCGTGAGGGCGAAAGGATGCGAGGTGCTCCCCCCTCGTGTCCTTTCGCTCGTGCCTTCCGCTAGCGCCTACCGCATCGTCCCCACGTCGAGACTCGCCACGGCCAGCTCCTGATTTCCGTCGAGAACGATCACCTTCGACCGCGGATGCGCCATTAGCGTGCGACCGTCGAACACCGCCACCAGACGCCCGCCCAGCAGGGGCTGGCTCAGGTTCGGCAAAATCCCTCCGGCCGTGTAGGGATACGTCAGATAGGTCTGCTCCATCCGAGGCCCGAACCGCGGAATCCTGGCGATTTCGGTCGGCCGCAATCGCGGGTCATCCTTGTCGTCGGGGCCGTCGGGCTGCAGGAACACCGTGTAGCCGGGCACGCCGACGAAAGTATTCTGAGGGTGGAACGTCATTTCCACCACGATGTCCACGCGCTCCGGGTTGCCTCCGAGCGCCGCAAGCGCCTCGCGCTGGCCGTAGAGTCGTCGACCCTCGCGGGCGCTCGTTTCCGCGTCCAGGACGACGCGCCGGAAGGGCGTGACGATCTCGATGTACTCGATTGGCGCGCGGTTGACGCCGATGTGGTAGGCCGCGTGCAGCCGGTCGCGGGTGGAATCGATACGGCTCTGCCCGATGGCAACCGCATCCCCTAACGCCCGCGAGTCGAGCGTCGCCTCCAGGGATTGCAGACTTGCGGCTGTGACCGCCAACGCAACCAGAATCAGACCTACCCGCGCCATCGGCTGGATCATAGCGCACGCCGACTCGCTTCCCCCTCCCGGCCGGGGCGGCCACGCCAGCGGTAGACTGAACGCGTGGATCTCATCGGCAAGGTCGCGCTGATTACAGGGGGACGCCGCATCGGGGCCGTCGTCGCCGCCGAGTTCGCCCGGCGTGGGGCAGATGTCGCGCTGGCCTACCGCGGCTCGAAGGCCGAGGCCGAATCGACCGTCGAGACGGTTCGATCACTGGGGAAGCGCGCCGTGGCGTTGCAGGCCGACCTCGGCCATCCCGAGGCGTGCCAACGCCTCGTGACCGATACCGTGACGGCGCTCGGACGTCTCGACGTGCTTGTGAACATGGCGTCACTCTATCGCTCGACCGCGATCGACGATCTGACGCTCGAACACTGGGATTCGCAGATGGCCGTCGACCTTCGGGCGGCGTGGCTGTGCTCGCAGGCCGCCATTCCGCACATGCGCCGTGCCGGGACGGGCCGTATCATCAACTTCTCCGACTGGGTCGCACGCAGCGGACGGCCTCGTTACAAGGGATACCTGCCGTACTACGTGGCCAAGGCCGGCATCATCGGTCTCACCGAGGCGCTTGCGCTCGAGCTCGCTTCCGACCAGATCCTCGTCAACGCGATCGCACCAGGTCCGATCGTCGCACCGGCAGGCTTGTCTCAGGACGACATCGCAGCGGTCGAAGACGCCACGCCGCTCGGACGATGGGGCGGTGAAATCGAGATCGCCAAAGCCGCGCTGGTACTGGTCGAGAGCGACTTCATCACGGGCGAGACGATCAGAGTGGACGGTGGCCGCCACCTCCGATAAGACCCGACTACAGATCGTGGATTGGTCGATGGCAGACTTCACGCAATGGCGCCGACGCAGTCCAGGATCGACGACAGCGTCGGCCCCGCGCTCACGAGCGGCAGGTTGCTGATGTAGAAGTGCCTCACGCCAACGTCCAGCATCGCGCGAATCGTACGGGCGCAGACTTCGGTCGGCGTTGCGCCGCCGGCGAACTCGCGTGTCAACGCCTCGACGGGAACCGGCAGGAACTGGCTCAGGGCCGACAGGGTCCTCGGGTTGGCGCTCCGGTAGTAGAACACGCCAAACATGCCGGGCTTGTCGATCCCGCGGTGACGCGCTTCGGCGACGAAACGTTCGACCGGAGCGACATGCAGATGGCTGACGATCTGCGTCAGGTAGTACTCGGCGTGAAACGACTCGTGGGCCAGGAAGTCCACCTGCTGCGCCACGTCGCCGTACGGATTCGCCCACCCGCCCAGCGAGAGGCGCGGTTCGCGAGCACGGATGCGTTCGCGCAATTGCCATGCGTGCTCGACACAGCGCGATCGTCCGACGCGTTTGTCGCCGCCAAGCACGACCAGCGACGGAAAGCCGTGTTGCCACGCCTGTTCCGCGTACGACAGGCAGAAATCCACCGAGTGTTTCGTCGTCAGAAACGGGACGATGTGATCGCGCGGGATGTCGCGTCCGAGATTGGCGACGAGATGGCGCAGGTTGTTTTCCTCCTGCGTGCCGACCGCGCTGTCGGTGAGCAGCACCGGGACGTCGCGACGGGTCAGGCTGCGCACCGCGTGGTACATGTCGATCCAGGCGTCCATTCCTTCGCGCGAGCCCAGTTCGGCCCGCGGCGGGCGGAGTTCAGCGGCGATCACGGGCGTGCCGCGACGGAACGCGTCGATCAGTGACATCAAAGGGTCAGTGGCTCACGCCGAGCGTGCGCAGCGTGAAGTCGTAGATGGTCTGCTGCCGGTGCTCGACGAGGGAGGGGTCGTCGAACCCGTGGCGCGACTTGGCGTACACCATCATCTCGAACGCCTTGCCCGCTCGCTGCAGCGCATAGGCAAACTGCATCGAGTTCTGCATGTGCACGTTGTCGTCCATCTCGCCATGCAGCAGCAGAATCCGTCCCCGCGCGTTCGCCGCCGCGTTTCGGGGCGCGGTCCGCTGATAGCCGTCCGGGTTGTGCTGCGGCGTCTTCATCAGGCGCTCGGTGTACACCGTGTCGTAGTCGCGCCAGTCGGTCACCGGCGCCCCCACGACGCCGCCCGCCCAGCTCGTGCTGTGTGTCAGCGCGTACGCCGTCATGAACCCGCCGTAGCTCCAGCCTGACAGGACGATCCGCGAGGCGTCGATGTACGGCTGTTGCTTGAGCCATGCAATCCCGTCTTCGAGGTCGCGCAACTCCGGCTCGCCCAGGTTGCCGTAGACCGACCACTGCGCCTCCGTGCTGCGGCCGCCGGCACTGCGGTTGTCGAGAATCCAGACGATCACACCGCTCTGTGCCAGCAGCTGATGAAACATGTAATCGCTGCCCGACCAGCGGTTACGCGCGAGGGCCGCGGTCGGCCCGGCGTACGTGTACTGGTAGACGGGGTACCGGCGCGACGGATCGAAGTCGGGCGGCTTGATCATCAGGGCGTCCATCGGGAATCCGTCGCGCGCCCTGATCTCGACGAACTCCGCTCGCCCGAGCCGGTACTCGGCCAGGTCCTTCGCCGGATTGGCTTCGATGACGCGACGTTCGCGGCCGTCCACGCCGGTGAGCCGTGCCTGCGGCGGCGTGGTGGCGTCGCTCCAGTAGTCGATGTACTGCGTAAAGGCTGGATTGAAGTTCGCGCGGTGCGTCCCGGCCGACTGCGAGAGGCGAGTCATGCCAGATCCGTCGAGCCTGACGCTGTAGATGTCGGTATCGACATGCCTGCGCGCACCGGCGGCGAAGTAGACCACGCCCTTGGTTTCATCCGTTCCGTAGTACGTCCGGAACTCCCAGCGTCCCGAGGTGACCTGCGCCACCTGCGTGCCGTCGGCCTTGTAGTGAAAGAGGTGCTTGTAGCCGCTCTTGGCGCTGAGCCAGAGAAACGATCCGTCGCTCAGCCACAGCGGACTGCCCAGCGGATCGACCCAGGCTTTCGTCGTCTCGCGCAGAACCGTTCGCGCACGCCCCGATGCCTCGTCGGCGACGTTCAGGTCGAGCCAGGTCTGTTCGCGATCCTGCACCTGGAACGAAAGACCGCGCGCGCCCGGAATCCAGTCCACATCCACGATCAGCAGCTCGGTCCCCGAATAGGCAGAAAGATCGATCCAGGAAGGCTCTCCGCCCGAGACGCGCGCGACGCCGAGCCGCACGATCGGGTTGGGGTCGCCTGCTTTGGGATACGGCGTGATTTCGGTGATCGGTCTGTAGGGGATGTGATCGACGACGGTGTACTTGGGCACCGGATGCTCGTCGAGCCGCAGGAAGGCGACGCGGGTCGAATCGGGGCTCCACCAGTACCCGCGAAAACGTCCGCGGCCGTAGATCTCCTCCTGGTACAGCCAGTCGAGCTTTCCGTTCAGCACGTCGGCGTTGCCATCGCTCGTCAGCGCGACCTCGCGCGGTGCGGCCACGGTGACGGCGAACAGGTTGTTGCCTCGAACGAACGCGACGGACGCGCCGTCGGGGCTGAACGTCGCCTCCTCTTCCTTGCCGGGAGCGCTCGTCAGCCTGACCGCCTTGTCCTCACCAAATCCGTAGAAATACAGATCGTCGTCGATCGTCAGCAGAGCGCCCGTGCGCGCGGGATTGAAGATCAGGTTCGAACGCGCCAGCGTGGCGGCGGTGTCGCGGCCGACGCCAGGCGTCGACGTCAGTGCGGCTTCCATCCGTCCGGCGTCGAACAGAGCTGACTCGCGTCCCGAGGCGGCGTCCACCTTGACCCAGGCCGTGCGTCCGCCGCCGCGTTTCGTCAAGAGGTACGTATTGGCGTCCAGCCAGGTGATCGCCGGAGGCGGCGTGCCGCCGAAATTCGTGCTCGAGGCGGGATCGTAAATCGTCTCGATCGACAACCGCCGCTGGCCTTGCGCACCTGCCGTCGTGACGAGCGCGGCGACGGCGAACGACAGTCCGATCGTCCGGCGGAGTCGTGCAGTCATACGGGTTATTGTATGAGGACTGTGTGAGCCGCGACCTTCATGTTCTCGCGACGCCTGCCCCCGCGCGCTGACGTCAACGCCCTCGCCCGGGCGGTGGCGCGTTGCCGCGAGGAAGGCACGGATTTCATCGACCTCACCGAGTCGAATCCGACTCGCGCCGGCATCCCCTATCCAGACGACCTGCTCATCGGCCTGGCGACAACCGAGGCCTTGCGGTACGAGCCGAGCCCCCTCGGGATGCGGGTCGCCCGCGAGGCGGTCGCCCGCGACTGCCTCCGCCGGGGCGTCATTGTGGACCCCGCCCATGTCGTGGTGGCGGCGAGCACGAGCGAGGCCTACACCTGGCTGTTCAAGCTGCTCTGCAACCCGGGCCAGTCGGTGCTCGTGCCTCGCCCCAGCTATCCACTCTTCGAGCACTTGACCCGTCTCGAGGGCATCGAGACCGCGACCTTCGACCTGGAGTACCACGGCCGGTGGGAGATCGACATGGCATCGCTGGACGCAGCTCCGGACAGCACGCGGGCCGTCATCCTGGTGTCGCCAAACAATCCGACCGGGTCGTACGTGTCGAGGCGGGAGATTGAACAGGTCTCAGCCCGCTGTCGGCAGCGGGGATGGGCTTTGATCGCGGACGAAGTGTTTGCCGACTACGCCCTCGAGGTGAATGGCCCGCAGACCGACCTCGCCGCGCGAAGCGACGTGCTCGCGTTCACGCTGGGCGGGCTCTCGAAATCGGTGGGCTTGCCACAGGTGAAGCTGGGTTGGATCGCCGTGGGCGGTCCGGCCGCAGCACGCGACGACGCCCTGTCGGCTCTCGAATTGATCGCCGACAGCTTCCTCTCGGTCTCCACCCCTGTGCAGTTGGCGGCATGCACTTTGCTAGCTCGTGGGGCAGACGTGCGAGCGGCGATTCGCGATCGGATTCGGATCAACCTGTCGGCTCTTCGGGAGGTGGCGTGCGGCTTCACGGCGTGCGACGTGCCGGTGATCGAGGGTGGATGGTCGGCGATCATTCGCGTCCCGGCCATCCGATCCGAAGAGGCGCTGGTGCTCGGTCTCCTCGAGCAGCAACGCGTTCTCGCGCATCCCGGGTACTTCTTTGACTGTCGCCACGAGGCGTTCGTGGTCGTCAGCCTGCTGCCGCCTCCCGAGGCGTTTCGCGAGGCGGCGGCGCGCCTGTTCCGGTTTGCGACCGCATGACGCGCCGCGCGGGCGTGCTCGTGCCCTTGTTCTCGATCCCGTCCCGTCGAAGCTGGGGCATCGGCGAAATCGGCGACATCGAGCCGATGACGCAATGGCTGGCGGCCGCCGGCCAGCGAATCCTCCAGCTGCTGCCAATCAACGAGATGCCTCGGCACGAGTCCTCGCCGTACTCGGCGCTGAGCGCGATGGCGATCGATCCGCAATTCGTCACGATGGACCATGTCGAGGATTTCGTCGAAAGCGGAGGGGAAGCGGCTCTCGCCCCGGCCGATCGGGCGACGCTCGAGGAGGTTCGTTCGGCGCCCCGCATCCGCTACGCCGATGTCCGGCGATTGAAACGAGAAGGGCTGGCCCGTTCCTTTCGGCGGTTCGACAAGGTTGAATTCGGGAAGGGCACCCGTCGTGAGGCCGCCTTCAAGGCCTTCATCGCCGAGCAGTCGTGGTGGCTCGACGACTACGCCCTCTTCAGTGTGTTGCGCACCCGTTATGGGCGATCGTGGACGAGCTGGCCCGCGCCCTTTCGTTCGCGACGCGCCGACGCCCTGGCGATGGCGCGCGCGGAGCTCGCGCGCCCCATCCGCTTCCGACAGTACGTGCAGTGGCTGGCTGACGATCAGTGGAAGACCGCGCGCGGCCGTGCCGGCGGTGTCGCGCTGTTCGGCGACCTGCCGTTCATGGTGGGCGTCGACAGCGTGGACGTCTGGAGCCACCAGGACGAGTTCCGCCTCGATGCATCCGTGGGTGTACCGCCGGATGCCTTCAGCGAGACTGGCCAGGACTGGCGTCTCCCGCTCTACCGCTGGGACGTGTTGCAGCAGCGTGACTTCGACTGGCTGCGCCACCGCGCCGTCCGCAACGCCCACCTCTTCGACGCGTGCCGCGTTGACCACCTCGTGGGCTTCTACCGCACCTACTTCCGGCCGCTCGACGGGAGCCCGCCGCAGTTCTCCCCTCCGGACGAGCCATTGCAGGTGGCGCTCGGCGAGCAGGTGCTACGAGCGTTTCGTGAGTCGGGCCCCGAGATCTTCGCGGAAGACCTGGGCGTCGTCCCCGACTTCGTGCGCGCCTCGATGGTTCGCCTCTCGATAGCCGGCTACAAGATCCTCCGGTGGGAACGGCACTGGAATACGGAGGGTCAGCCGTTCAGCGATCCGGCCGACTATCCGGCGCTGTCGGTGGCGACCTCTGGCACCCACGACACCGAATCGATGGCGACGTGGTGGAGGGAGCTTCCGATCGAGCAGCGGCGGGCCGTGATGAACATTCCGTCGGTACGGGATCGCCTGCGCGTCGATGACCGCGAAGATGTCGAGGCGCCAGGGCTGCCGCCGGCGATTCGGACCGCGCTGCTGGAGGCGCTGTTCGCGTCGGGGTCCGATTCGCTCATCCTGCCTATTCAGGATCTGTTTGGCTGGACCGATCGCATCAACCAGCCGGCGACGATTTCAGCCCTCAACTGGACCTGGCGTCTTCCGTGGCTGTCCGACAGATTGCTCGTGGAGGAAGAACCGGTGGCGATGGCCGTGCGCGCAGCCGAGTGGGCGCGACGGTATCAGCGTCAGGGCGACGTGCGGCCCTGAATGCGCGCCCACGAGTCTTTCAACGTCACGGTGCGATTGAACACGGGCCTCCCCGGCCGCGAATCGGGATCGGCGCAGAAATATCCAAGACGCTCGAACTGAAACCGCGAACCGGGCGTTGCCGAGCCCAGCGCCGCCTCTACCTTGGCCCCCTCGATGCGCTCGAGCGATCCCGGGTTGAGGTTGTCGAGCGGATCGGCGCCGCCCGCACCGGGATCCTCTGACAGGAAGAGACGGTCGTAGAGCCGAACCTCGGCGTTCTGCGCATGCGCGGCCGATACCCAGTGGATCGTGCCCTTGACCCTGCGCGTGGCCGTCGAGCCCGTCAGCGACTCCGGGTCGTACGTGCAGCGGAGTTCCACGATCGCGCCCGACGCGTCCTTCACCACGCGATCGCACTTGAGGATGTAGGCATAGCGCAGCCGCACCTCGGTACCGGGCGAGAGTCGGAAGAACTTCTTGGCGGGCTGTTCCATGAAGTCGTCGTGCTCGATGTAGAGCACGCGCGAGAACGGCACGCGCCGGGTGCCGGCCGCCGTATCCTCCGGGTTGTTGGTTGCCTCCACTTCCTCGGAGCGATCCTCGGGGTAGTTGTCGATGACGACCTTCAGGGGGCGGAGCACGGCGAGCGCGCGAAGGGCGCGCCGGTTCAGGTCTTCGCGAACGGTGTGCTCGAGCAACGCGGCGTCGATGATGTTCTCTTTCTTGGCGACGCCGATCCGCGTGCAGAAATCGCGAACGGCCTCGGGCGTGTAGCCGCGGCGGCGGATGCCCGCGAGCGTCGGCATGCGCGGGTCGTCCCAACCCACCACGAACCCGCCTTCGACCAGGGCCCGCAGCTTGCGCTTGGTCACGATCGTGTAGCTCAGGTTCAGACGCGCGAACTCGATCTGCCGCGGCCGCGACTTGAATTCGCGCGCCGACCCCGCGAGCGCTTCCACGCACCAGTCGTAAAGCGGTCGATGGTCCTCGAACTCGAGGGTGCAGAGCGAATGCGTGATCCCTTCGATCGCATCCGAGATCGGATGAGCGTAGTCGTAGGTCGGGTAGATGCACCAGGCGTCGCCCGTGCGGTGGTGCGTCACGTGTCGGATCCGGTAGAGCGTCGGATCGCGCATGTTGATGTTGGGGGACGCCATGTCGATCTTCGCGCGAAGCACGTACCTGCCGTCGTGGAATTCGCCGGCGCGCATGCGCCTGAGCAGGTCGAGGTTCTCGTCGACCGCCCGGTCCCGGTGCGGGCTGTTCCGGCCGGGCTCGGTCAGCGTGCCGCGGTATTCGCGAATTTCGTCGGGGGTCAGCGAGTCCACGTACGCCAGGCCGTCGCGCACGAGCTGCTCGGCGTACTGGTAGAGCAGACCGAAGTAGTTGGACGCATAGAACATCTCCGCCCATTCGAATCCGAGCCAGTGGACGTCCTCTTTGATCGCGTCCACGTACTCGACGTCTTCCTTCGCGGGGTTGGTGTCGTCGAAGCGAAGGTTGCAGCGCCCGCCGAACTCGGCCGCGACGCCGAAGTCGATGCAGATGGCCTTGGCGTGGCCGATGTGGAGGTAGCCGTTCGGTTCGGGCGGAAAGCGCGTGACCACGCGCCCGCCATGCTTCCCCGTGCGTCGATCCTCGGTGACGATCTCGCGGATGAAGTCCTGCTGTTCGGGCGGGGCCGACGTCCCCGCGTCCTGATCCATCAGGTCATTATATTGAGTCTGCGTCGTCGGTCGTCGCGCCGGCGGGCAGGCCCATCAAGCCGAGCTCCTTCAGCACGCGAGGGACGGTGTCGATCGACTCGGCCGGCGGCAGCTCGTCGGCGGTCGTGACCTTGAGGTCCTTGAGACGACGCGCCGAGACCAGCACGCGTGATTCGAACGACCCGGCGGCGGCGTTATACGCCTGCACGGCGCCGTCGAGCCGCTTGCGCACGTCGTCGAGATGCCCGGCGAACGTGGCCAGGCGGTCGTGCAGGTCGCGACCCAGGTCGGCGACCTGGCGAAGGTTGTCAGTCAAGGCGTCCTGCCTCCACGAATGCGCCACCGTCGTGAGGAGGGCGATGAGCGTGATCGGACTCGCCAGCAGCACGCGCCGGCTCAATCCGTGCTCGATGAGGCCCAGATCGTGCTGGAGCGCGGCGCTGAACAGCGTCTCGCCGGGCAGGAACATCACGACCAGCTCGGGCGACGCGGGCAGCGCGTCCCAGTAGGTCTTGCTGCCAAGCTTCTCCATGTGATCGCGGACCTGTCGCGCGTGCCCCTGCAAGCGGAGCAGGCGCGTGTCTTCGTCGTCGGCGTCCTGGGCGTCGAGATACGCATCGAGGGGCGTCTTGGCGTCGACGACCAACTGCTTGCCGCCGGGCAGGTGGACGATGAGGTCGGGACGCAGGCGTCCGTTGTCGCCCAGGAGGGGCGGCTGCTCGTCGAAGTCGCAATGGCGCAGCATCCCCGCCGTCTCGACCACGCGGCGGAGCTGCATCTCGCCCCATCGTCCGCGGACGGCCGGTGTGCGAAGCGCGCGCGACAGCGAGTCGGTGGTCGAGCCGAGGGCCGTGATGCGTTCGGTCAGCCGCGCGTACGACTCGAGCCGATCCCGCTCGACGGCCGTGAGCGTGTCATCCACCTTGCGCAACGTCTCGGCGATGGGCCGCACGAGCCCGTCGATCGCCTTCTGTCGCGACTCGAACTGCAGCGCCGCCTGCTGCTGAAATCCTTCGAGCGACGTTTTCGCGAGGTCGAGAAACGCAGAGCGGTTGCTGTTGAGCGCGTCGGCCGCCAGCGCCTGGAACGTGTCGCGAAGCCTCAGTTCTGCGGAATCGAGAAACGCGGCGCGCTGCTCGGCGAGCTGCCGTCCGGCCGCCGCGCGCGCGAGCATCGTCGCGACGAGCGCCGCGATTGCGGCGGCAGCCACGGCGAGGATCCATTCCATGGGGAGATTGACTGGCAGTGTAACAGTTATAATTTCTGCTTCCCATGTCGTTGATCGCTCCGTTCCGTGCTCTTCGTCCCGCTCCGGCCTCGGCGGCGCGCGTCGCGGCCGTGCCGTACGACGTCGTCAACACGGAAGAGGCTCGGACGCTGGCCCATGACAACCCACTGAGCTTTCTGCACGTGTCGCGCGCGGAGATCGATCTCCCGAGCGGCACCGATCCGCACGCGGACACCGTCTACCGTCGCGCCGTCGAGAACTTCGAGAGGCTGAAGACGAACGCTCCACTCGTGATGGAAGAGGAACCGAGCCTGTACGTCTATCGCCTAGAGATGGGCGCGCACGCGCAGACAGGCGTGGTCGGGACGTTCTCGCTCGACGAGTACGAACACGACGCGATCAAGAAGCACGAACGGACCCGGCGCGACAAGGAAGACGATCGAACCCGCCATCTGCTGGAGCTGCGCGCGCAGACAGGGCCGGTGTTCCTTACCTACCGTGCCTCGCGAGAGGTGGGCGCCGCTGTCGAGGCGACCACTCCTTCCGCGCCGCTGTTCGATTTCGTCGCGCCCGACGGCATCCGCCACGCCATCTGGCGCGTCCACACTTCGGTGGTTCGCGACCTCGTCGCGGCCTTCGACCGAATCCCCGCCCTGTACATTGCCGACGGCCATCATCGGGCGGCCAGCGCCGCGCGGGCGCGGGCCCAGCTGCGCGGGTTCCAGGGGGCCGCCGGAGAGTGGGACACGGTGCTGGCCGTGGCGTTCCCGGACGACCAGATGCAGATTCTTCCGTATAACCGCATCGTCCGAGATCTGGCCGGGCACACCGCCGGGTCGCTGCTGGCGGCGCTGGAAGTTCGATGTGGGGTGACGCCGGGCCCGGCCTCGCCTGTGCGATCGGGTGAGGTGGCGATGTTTCTCGATGGCGTGTGGTACACGATCGCCCTGGGCGACGCGTCGGCTGCGCGCGAGGCGGCCGACCGTCTGGACGTGAGCCGGCTGCAGGACACCGTGCTCGCCCCGTTGCTGGGGATTGGCGACGTGCGCACCGACAAGCGCATCGACTTCGTCGGCGGCGCGCGGGGCACCGCCGCACTCGAAAACGCCGTCAGGTCGGGCGCGGCCGCCGTGGCGTTCTCGATGCATCCGGTCGGCGTGCGCGACCTGATGACGATCGCCGACGCCGGCGGCATCATGCCGCCGAAGTCGACCTGGTTCGAGCCGAAGCTGCGCGACGGGCTGCTGTCGCACGTAATTTGAACCGCCGGCCGTGAGCCTGCGTATCCGGGAGCATCCGATGCCGACTGTGACTCGCCTGTTCAATTTCTCCGCCGGACCGGCGGTACTGCCCCTTCCCGTGCTCGAAGAAGCCCAGCGCGACCTCGTGGCGTTGCCTGGCGTCGGCATGTCGGTGATGGAGGTGAGCCACCGGTCGAAGCCGTTCGAAGACATCCTGCACCGGGCGGTGGCCGACATACGCGCGCTCGCCGGAGTTCCCGATCACTACAAGATCCTGATGCTGCAAGGAGGCGCGAGCCTTCAGTTCAGCATGGTGCCGATGAACTTGCTGGCCCCCGGCGCGACGGCCGACTACGTCGACAGCGGGTCGTGGGCCGACAAGGCGATCAAGGAGGCGAAGAAGGTGGGCCGGGTGAACGTCGTCGCCACGAGCAAGGCCGACAACTACTCGCATCTTCCCGACGTGACCGGGCTGAAGCTGACGCCCGGGGCCGCATACGTCCACATCACCGGCAACAACACGATCGAGGGGACGCAGTGGCAGACCCTGCCAGAGGCAGGCGACGTCCCGCTCGTCAACGACACGTCCTCCGAGATGTTCTGCCGGCCGATCGACGTTGCCCGTCACGCCCTGATTTACGCCGGCGCCCAGAAGAACCTCGGGCCGTCCGGCGTGACGCTGGTGATCATCCGCGAAGACCTGCTGTCGCGGTCGGCCGACTCGTTGCCGACGATGCTGAGCTACCGCGTGCATGCGGAGAACGATTCGCTGTACAACACGCCGAACACGTTCGGCGTCTACATCCTCGGGCTCACGATGAAGTGGCTGCGGTCGCAGGGAGGGCTCGAGGCGGTTGCGAAGGCGAATCAACGCAAGGCGGCGAAGCTGTACGCGGAGATTGATCGGACCGGTTTCTACAGGGGCACGGCGCGGGTGGCGGATCGATCATGGATGAACGTCACCTTCCGGCTCGCGAACGAAGGGCTTGAGCAGGCGTTCGTCAAGGAGTCAACCGCAGCAGGACTGGACGGCCTGAAGGGACACCGCTCGGTGGGCGGCATGCGCGCGTCAATCTACAACGCGTTCCCAGAGGAAGGGATCGACGCGCTCGTCGCGTTCATGCGGGAGTTCGAGCGCACCCACGGCTAGGACGGCGTCGGTTTCGACGGTCGTCGCCGCCGTCGCCGCCGTCGTCGGCCCCGGGGCGGCTCGCCGGCAACAGGTGCCGGAGCCTCCGGTTCAAACGCCTTCGCGGCTTCGATGAAGCCGCGCCAGTGCTCGACGGTCTCGGGCGCCTCCCCATGCATGTCGAGCCAGGTGAGGGCTTCCGCAAACGGCCCGCGATGGAGCAAGGCCCGCCGCGCGCGCGGCGACATGCTCATGTCGGTGAGCCGTCGCTGAAAATTTTGAATGTGGCGAAGGCGCTCGATATCCCGTCGGGCCAGCGGCAGGATGCCGAGTGCGAGGGCAGGCTCCTTCCGTGGCTTGCCGTCGGGGCGAAACGCGACTGACGGAGGCCGAAGGTCGAACCCGATCGGCAGCAGCAGGGTGCCGAGCAGGAGCGCATTGGTCAGACGCTCGGGCGCGTCCGGGACGCGGCGACGGTAGGCATCGAGCGCACCGAGCGATTTCCAGAGCGCGTCGCCCGCGCGCCGCTGCAGGTCGGGCGCCAGCGGTCCGAGCAGCCCGCGTTCGGCGAGCATGCGAAACGCCTTCTCGGACGAGCCCGCGCGCAACAGCTTGTAGATTTCCTCGATGAGGCGCGCCGGCGCGCTTCGCGCCAGCAGATCGCGGTGCACCTCGATGGCGGCGTCGAGCGGCGGATCGATCGTGAAGTCGAGCCGCGAGGCCATCGACACGGCCCTGATCATCCGGACCGGATCCTCTTGCAGACGTTCGTCGGGGTCTCCAATGCACCGGACGACGCGCGCCTCGAGGTCGCGCAGGCCGCCCGTGTAGTCGATGATCGAGAAGTCGGCGATGTCGTAGAACAACGCGTTGATCGTGAAGTCGCGCCGGAACGCGTCCTCCTCCGGCGTGCCGAACGTGTTGTCTCGATGCTGCAGAAAATCGGCGTCGGCGGTGGCGTCGGTGGCGGTGCCGCCCGTGGCGTCGGTTGCGGCTTCGAGAGGAGGTCGAGACTCGGGCGTCTCGTCCGCCGGCAGCTCGGCCGCGCTGACGTGACGACGGAACGTCGCGACTTCGATTGTCTTCGTGCCGAATCGCACATGCGCTAGCCGGAACCGTCGCCCGATGATCCAGCAGTTTCGAAACAGCTTCTTGACCTCGTACGGATGAGCCGACGTTCCGATGTCGAAGTCCTTCGGCCTGCGGCCGAGCAGCATGTCGCGCACGCTGCCGCCGACGAGGTAAGCCGTGAAGCGGCTGGAATGAAGGCGATAGAGGACTCTGAGCGCGTCGGGGTCGATCAGGCTGCGTGAAACGGTGTGCCCGGATCGAGGCACGATCACCAAGTCGGGCATTGCGGGCATTGTACCAAAGCGTTCAGCTCCGTCTCTCTGACCTCGGCCAATCGCGGTGCTACGATGGCGGCATGCGAGGGCTGTGGCTCGTCGTGATCGCATGTGTGCTGGTGGCGACGCCTGTTGGCGCCGCCGAACCGCCGGCCCTCGCGCGCGCCCGCGCCTTGTACAACACTGGCGACTATGACGGCGCTGTCGCGGCGGCTGCCCAGGCCTCGAACCTGCCTGGCGCAGGCGATGCCGCGGCGCTCGTCGAAGCGCGCGCGCGTCTCGAGCGGTACCGACGCTCGTCCGACCCTGACGACTTGACGACAGCGCGCGATCGCCTCCGCTCGCTCCGGCCGTCGGCGCTGTCGCCGCGCGATCAAGTGGACCTGCTCGTCGGGCTCGGTCAGGCGCTCTATCTCGGCAACCAGTTCGGTCCTGCCGTCGAGCTGTTCGACACGGCACTGCGGCGAACCGCCACCGTGTCGGCGGTGGATCGGGCGCTGCTGCTGGACTGGTGGGCGACCGCGCTCGATCGCAGCGCGCAAGCCAGCTCAGCCGAGCGGCGGCCTCGGCTCTACGACGAGCTCGACGCGCGAATGGACGAAGAGCTGCGACTCGATCCCGGAAGCGCCCCGGCCAATTACTGGCGAGCGGTCGCCAAGCGAGGCAGTGGCGACATCGACGGCGCGTGGGACGCCGCGGTTGCGGCGTGGGTGCGCGCGCCGCTCGGCACGGCGACGGCGACGACGCTGCGGGTGGACATCGATCGGCTGGTCACACAGGCGATCATTCCCGAACGGGTCCGGACGCGCCCGCTCAGCGAGCAGGCTGAAGCGGTGGACGCGCTGCACGCCCAGTGGGAGTTGGTGAAGGAGCAGTTCGCGCCCTAGGGCGATCCTCGCGCCTGTGGGCAGCCAATCTACGGTTTGCGTGTCGGGTCGTACGTGGCACTGATCGTTCCCAGCCGCTTCGCGACCTCGAACAGCGTCGGGTAGAACTGAACAAACGTATTGTCAACCGCGGTGTTCGTCTTGTGACACGAGTAGCATGATGCGGTTGTTGGAAGAGGCGCTACGGAGGTGGCCAGACCCTGGGCACCGTTGAACGAAAAATACGCCCACCCACCATTCGGAAACCGTGCGCGATCCTTCACGGACGCTTCGATGCCCATCACGCCACCCTGCGTCCGACCACCGTTATTGATCGACACGTTCGTCTGGGCCTCTCGCACTTCCAGGATGAACATCGTCTTGTCTGGCCAGGCGCCCGACCGCAAGAATTGCCGATAGGCATCAGGGGTGACGAATACGTTGTCGAACATCTGGTGTTGGCCTTCGGCGACCTGCGCCGGCCCGTAGGTCATTCCCAGTCCGCTCGTCAGGTACACCCACTCGCGGTAGTCGGCAGGCCGCTCGAGTTGACCGCTGGGCGACCACGCCGGGGCGCCCTGAGGTGTGGTCTGTGCTCGTGACGAAACGCTCCACGCAGCACTGAGCGCGAAGACACAGGTAGCTAGAGCGACCGCCCGCGCCTTCAGCGCCTTGGCGAAGATCATCTTTACCAGAAATATCGCACGCCGAAATTGAAGGAGTTCGCGGTGTAGGGACGGTAGACGTACCCCATGACCAGCGAGCTGGGCTGGACGATGCCGTTGACCACGCTGGGATCGAACGCATAGTCGTAGACGCGGAACGGCTCGTACAGGTAGGAGAAGGTTGCCGCGAGATTTGTCGTCAGCCGGTGCCGTACGTCGATGCGAAGCTGCTGCAGCTTGTTGAACACGTCCGGCAGCGGATTGGGCTTCGCGATCGGACTGCCCGCGGGAATCGCATAGACGAAATTGCCGTTCGCGTGGCTGAAATCGTACGAGAACCGCACCTCGGTGTTGCCATCGATGCGGGGCGGCGTCGCGTAGATGGAGAAGTAGTGGATCGTCTCGGTCGAGTCGGCCGTCCAGTTGCGCAGGGGATCGTTGAATTGCTCGGGCGACGAATTTCCTTCGTGCGATTGCTGCAGTCCCTCGTACTGCTCGTAGTTGTAGGTGGCACCCGCGCCAAGGCCGTTTGACTGGTGGTAGTCGGCGCCGAGCGAGAAGGTGCGCCCGGTCGACTCCTGCAGCCCGAAGAAGGTGTTGGGGTAATCGTCGTGCAGGATCCCGCTGGAGGCGCTGAACGTCCAGGCGTCCGACGGGACGATGTCGATCTGCCCCGTGAAGCGGTTTCTCGTCCGGTCGGCCAGGTCGTAGTGGCGCATCTCCCGGTGCTCGCCGATGTCGATCAGGGCCTGCTCGTCCAGGCCGGATCCGGAGCGGCTTCCCAGCTCGTATTGGACGCGGAATGTGGCCCAGGAGGTTCCCACCGCGTCGGCCGACAGGCGCAACACGTCCTCGCCGCTCGACTGAACGATCCGCGCGTCGTAGCCGTTGCCGTTGTGTGTGTAGCCAACGGTCAGCGCGAGGGGGTTAATCCCGCTCCAGGTTGCGTCCGCGTCGAACGTGGTCCGGTCGTGGGCGTAGAGATCGGGACCGCCGGTTGGCGTCGTGGACACGCTCGAGTCGTAGCTGACGTACTGCGTGATGCTCGTCGCCGGCATCTGGTTGGAGTAGGTGTAATTGCGGAAGCGTGCGCCGAACCGCCAGTCGGTGGTGGGGTGCGATGTCAGATTCAGGTTCGTCGAGAGCACGTTTGCCTGGGCGTCTGCGCTGCTGCGCGGCAGCGCGATCGGCGCCAGCGCCGAATTGATGGTGAACGGCTGCAGCGGCTCGTCGTTGCTCCACACCCCATAGGAGAAGAACCCGGTGACTTGCGTCTTGTGCGCCAGCTTCGTGTACCCGCCGAAGCTGATCGTCTGCGCGGAGTTCGAAGGCCAGAGCGACATACGGCCGCGTCCAGGCGAGCCCGACGCGTCGTCGAGGCGCAGTGGGCTGTCCCAGACGAGCGGGTCGGCGAGATTGTCGAACCACGATCCCGTGTAGGCGACGCGCAGCATGTTCTTCATGTTCGTCCACTCGGTGCCGATCGTGAGCTCGTTGGCCCTCGAGCGGTAGGGGAGCGGCACCTCGACGTCGTTGCTGAAGCCGAAGCTGGCGCCCCACGGCAGCTCGCCGCTGTGCTCCTGCGTCGTGAAGCTGGCCGTGACGTCGACCCTCGGTGACGGCGTGGCCTTTACGTCGACGCGCCCGATGTCGCGCCGCTCGCGCAGGTCGAACTGCGGCGCGATCGGGACGTAGGCGTTCAGGTTCGTCTGGCCAGACTGGATCGCTCGCTGCGTCGCGTCGTCGAGGAGGAGCGTCCCGCCGCTGCCCGTATAGCCCGTATAGGGTGTCTTCGTGTCGACGCTGTAGAACTGCGGGATCTGATCCCAGAGGCCCGTGACCTTGAGGCGGCCTGTCTGCTCGTAGGTGGCGGCGTACCGCTGATCGCGCCAGCCGACGTTGTCGGCCGTCGCACGGAACAGCCAGTTGCCAGGCGCGTCTTCACGTGCGAACTTGAAATCGGTGAAGAGCACCCCGTCCCTGATGTCCTGGTAGCGCTGAAAACGCGCCGGGTCTCCATCGATGCTGGTGACGCGTCCGCCGAACTGGAATTGCTGCCACGTCGGTTCGAAGAGGCTGCGATCGGCTTCCGGAGTCGTGCTTGGCGCCGCCGGCGGCGCGGGCGTCTGCGGTGGAATCTGTGACGCTCCAGCCGGCTGCTGCCCCGATGTCGTCAGCGGTGGTGGCTGGGACGGGGCCTGCGAGTACGCCAGGCTGGGAATCGTGAGCACCAGCCAGCATGCGAGTTGTAGTCGCGTATCACGGCGCATGGGTTCCTCCGACCGCTACCGCATCAAGAACTGCCCGGACGGATGGTTCGAGCCGTGAACATTCGAATGGCAGTTCACGCACGATCGACCGAACATCCGGTTGCTCTTGTTGGTCGTGATCTGGTCTTTGTCATACAGCGTCGCCGGATGACTGCTCGCGACGTGGCAGCGCTGGCAGAGCATCGGCATACGGGCGACCAGCATGCGATCGTTCGACGAGCCGTGCGGGTCGTGACACGTGGCGCAGTTCTCGCGCACGGGTGCGTGCTCGAACAGCATCGGTCCGCGCATCTCCGTGTGACAGCTCGTGCACAGCTCGGCGACCGAACTGCCAACCTTGAGCGCCTTGACGTTGCTGATCGACCCGTGCGGGTTGTGACAGGTCGAACAAACCATCTTGCCCTCGCGCACGGGCATGTGGGCGACGGCGCGCTCAGTCTTGGCAACCTGGAGGCGGTGACACGTCGCGCACAGCTCGGTCTGCGTGGCTTTGACGAGCTGGTGTTCGAACGACTTCGGGCTGTGCACGCTGTGGCAGGTGGTGCACGCCAGATTACGGCTTTCGTGCCCGCTGCCCTCCCACCCGGCGTGATCAGCGCGGTTGTGGCACGCCAGGCACGCCAGATTGACCTCAGCGGGCTTGACCTGTCCGAACTTCAGGATGTGCCCTTTGTCATCATCGGCCACGTGCGCCTGGCCGGGGCCGTGGCAGCTCTCGCACCCCTGCGCGGCCGCTGGCGAGCGCGGATTGTTCGCCTGGGCGTGCTTCGTTCCTTTGAGCGAGTCACCCTCGCTGTGGCAGGTCATGCACATGTCGCTGCCGACATAGCCCTGCGGCGTGGCCGCCGGCGTCTGTGCAAACGAGGGCTGCGAACCGAAACAGACGGCGGCGCTACAGACGAACACCACCGCGAGCCATAGTCGATGTTGCACGTCCATCCTCCACGGCCGCGAGTGCGTGCTATCGCAGTTCATTCGGGTTTCGCGCGTTTAGTGCAGGGATTCTAGCGAGTCGTCTCCGAGGCCCGCAAGTAACAACATGCCGTAACGCGGTGTCCCGCCGATTACTGCCTGTCGTCACATGCCTTCCACGAACAGATGATCAACCGCGCGCGTAAGTTCATCAGCCTGTAATTCACGCATGGGTTCAGTCGCGGGCCGAAGACTTGTTCAAGGCCACGGCCGCCCGAATGAGCGCCTTCAGAGCCCTCTCGTTTGGCTTGTCGCCTTCGTGGAAGTCGATGGCGCGCCTGACGTTGCCTTCGAGACTGGAATTGAAGAGGCCTGAAGGGTCCTTCAGTGAGGCTCCCTTGGCGAAGGTCATCTTCACGTGATTCTTGTAGGATTCGCCCGTGCAGATGATGCCGTCGTGCGACCAGATCGGATTCATCCACTTCCACTCCTCGACGACGTCCGGGTCGGCCTCCTTGATGAGCGTGCGTATTCTGCCGAGGGTTGTCCCGCGCCAGTCCCCGAGTTCGGCGATTCGTTTCGAGATGAGCTCCGATGGCGACTGGCCCTGGCTCGCGCCCGACTTCTTCATGTTCTCATCCTAGAACACCGTTCCACGCACCCCAAGACCCACCCCGTGCCAAGGCACCACTAAAGCCAGAAGAGAGGGGTTACGGTTTCGCGTCGCGCCAGTTGTCGGCGATGCCGATCTCGACCGTGAGGGGAACATCGAGGGTCGCCGCGCCTTCCATGCGATCGCGGACGATGCTCACCGCCTCGTCGGTTTCCTGCCTCGGGGCTTCGAACAGCAGCTCGTCGTGCACCGTGAGGATCATTCGCGTGCGCAGGGATCTGGCGCTCAGGGCCTGATGCACGTCGATCATCGCGCGCTTCAGGATGTCGGCAGCGGTGCCCTGGATGGGCATGTTGATCGCTTCGCGCTCGGACTGGGCGCGCATCTGAAAATTGCGGCTCACCAGATTGGGCACCAGCCGTCGCCGGCCGGCCATCGTTCGCACCTCGCCCGTCTGCCTGGCCTCTTCGAGCATACGGTCGATGAACGCACGGACGCGCGGAAAACCGCGGAAGTAGGCGTCGACGAAGTCCTGCGCGGCCTCCTGCGTCACGCTGATGTCGCGCGCAAGGGTAAAGGACGTCTTGCCGTACAGCACGGCGTAGTTGACCATCTTCGACCGGCTCCGAAGCTCGTGCGGGTCGAGCCCGCTGTCGGCCCCGAAGAGCTGCCGTCCGGTGCGATCGTGGATGTCTTCGCCGGCGCGGAAGGCGTCGATGAGCGACGGTTCTCCAGCCATGTGCGCGAGCACGCGTAATTCGATCTGCGAGTAGTCGGCCGAAATGAGGACGTGGTCTGGCGCGGCGACGAAGGCTCGCCGGATATCGCGTCCGAGCTCGGTGCGGATTGGAATGTTCTGCAGGTTCGGATCGGAGCTGCTGAGGCGTCCGGTGGCCGCGACTGCCTGGTTGAACGAGGTGTGCACCCGGCCGGTCTCCGGGTTGACGAGCAGTGGCAGCGCGTCGATGTAGGTGCTCTTGAGCTTGTGCAGGCCGCGCCACTCGAGCACCAGCCGCGGCAGCTCGTGGTTGAGGGCGAGCTCCTCGAGCACATCGGCGGCCGTCGATATCGAACGCGTCTTGCCGGTCTTCTTCACGCCCGGCAGCTTCAGCTTCTCGAACAGCACGTCGCCGAGCTGCTTGGGCGAGTTCACGTTGAACGATTCGCCGGCGAGTTCCCAGATGCGCGCCGTGAGCTGTGCGAGCGACTGCTCGATATGCGCTGACTGCGTGGCGAGCACCCCGGCGTGAACGCGGACGCCCGCGCGTTCGATGGCGGCGAGCACGGGAATCAACGGCATCTCGAGTTCGCGATACACCGTCTCGAGGGCATGTGCCGCGAGCAGCGGCGACAGGCTGTCCGACAGCTGATGCGCGAGGTCGGCACGTTCGCCGGCGAAGGTCAGCAGGCTTTCGGGCGCGACGTCCGACAACGGAACCGTCTTGGTGCCGCGGCCGCGCACGGCTTCTTCGGTCAGGGCCTTGTAGCCCACGTGCTCGAGTGCGACGTCTTCGAGACGCTGGCTGGGCCTGGTTGCGTCGAGTAGGTAGCTGGCGAGCATCGAGTCGAATTCGACGCCGGCGAGCTCGATGCCGTGCCTGGCGAGCAGCACCTGGTCGACCTTGACGTCGTGCCCCACCTTGCGGATCGACGGATCTTCCAGCACCGGACGGAGGCGTTCGAGGGCCGCCGCCCGGTCGGCGTCGGCGGGTCCGCTCGCGGCCGTCAGCAGATCGGGCGCCGGTCCGGAAGCCGAATTGTCGAACGGCACGTACCACGCCTGTCGCGCACGGACGGACAAGGAGACGCCGACGGGAACCGCCCGCATGGCCAGCGGATCGCTCGGAATCAGGCGAAGGGCGAACCTGCCGGCCGCGCGCAGCGCGTCGATGATTCGGTCGAGCTCGTCGAGCGACCGCACAAGAACGTAGTCCTTCTCGACGCTCGTCGCATCGGGCGCGAATTCGTTGACGAGCGAGCGAAACGCCAGCCGCGTGAACAGGTCGTAGCAGCGCTCCCTCGACTCTCCACGATAGTGCAGCGTCTCGAGGTCGAGCGCGATCGGCACGTCGGTGTGAATCGTCACCAACTCGCGACTCGTCAGCGCGTCGGCGCGATGCGCCACCAGCGCCTCGCCTTGCTTTCCTTTGAGCTCGGCCGCACGGTCGAGGATGCTGTCGAGGCCGCCGTACTTCGACACGAGGTCGATCGCGCCCTTCTTCCCGATGCCCGGGACGCCGGCGACGTTGTCGCTCGTATCCCCGACCAGGGCGAGCACGTCCACGACATGCGCGGGCGGCACGCCGAACTTGTCGGTGACTCCAGTCGCGTCGAACCAGGCGCCGTCTTCCCGCGGGTCGTAGACGCGAATGCCGTCCTGCACGAGCTGGAAGAAGTCCTTGTCGATCGAGACGATCGCCACGTCGAGCCCCGCCGCGACCGCGCGCTTCGCGAGCGTTCCGATCACGTCGTCGGCTTCGTAGCCTCCGGCTGTGACGATCGGCACGCCGAGCGCTTCGCATGCCTCGTGCACCCAGGCGATCTGCTCGGCCAGATCGTCCGGCATGGCCGCCCGATTCGCTTTGTAGTCGTCGGCAATCTGGTCGCGGAACGTCGGTCCGGCCAGATCGAACGAGGCGCCGATGTAGGCAGGCTTGTGATCGGTGATCAGCTTGCGCAGCATCGTCACGAAGACGTACACCGCGTGCGTGGCGTGGCCTTCCTGGTTGGACAGCCCCTTTCCCCGGAACGCGTGATAGGCCCGGTACATCTGGGAACTACCGTCGATCAGGAAGAGCGTTGGGCGGGACATGTCGGGCGTGCGGCGGGGCGTTCGGTCAGTAAGGATATCATTCGAGCACATGCGTTCGTGGGTGCTGATCGCCCTCGTCGCGGCGGTGGCCGCCGGGTGCGGCGGCGTGCTGAAGAAGCAATACGAGTACGAAGAAGAGCTCTATCTGGCGCTCGACGGGTCGGCGATCGTCAACGTCAATGCGTCGGTGCCCGCACTGGTCGCCATGCGCGGCGCCGACCTCAACGTCAACCCGCACAGCCGCTTCGACCGCGACCGCCTCAGGGCGTTTTTCGAGGGGCCCGGCGCGAACGTGACGGCGCTCAACGCCTCACGCCGGTACGGACGCCGGTTCGTGCACGTCAGCGTTGCGGTCACGGATGTGACGGCACTGCAGCGCCTCGCGCCGTTTGCCTGGTCGTCGTACCGTTTCGATCGCACCGGCGATGTCTTCGAGTTCAAGCAACTGGTGGGCCCGTCAGAGGCGCGATCGGTCGGCAATGTCGGCTGGGACGGCAGCGAACTCGTGGCGTTCCGACTCCACCTCCCGAGCAAGATTCCATTTCACAACTCGCCTTCACGTCAGATCGAGCGCGGCAACATCCTGGTGTGGGAGGAAACACTGGCCGATCGGCAGCGCGGTGACCCCATCGACATCCAGGTCCAGATGGAAGCGCAGTCGATTCTGTCGCGGACTTTGCTGCTGTTCGGGGGGACGGTCGTCGCGGCGTTCGCGACGCTCGGCGGCGTGGTTTGGTGGGTCGCTCGCCGCGGGCGTAATGAGGAAGACGGCGTGATGAGGCGGACCTGAAGGCCCGCCTCTACCACCAGCCACTAACCACCAGCCACTAACCACCAACCACCAACCACCAACCACCAACCGTTAGAGATGCTCCAGCTCCTGCCGCATCTCTTCGTCGGTCTTCAGGTCGTTGGTCACCGAGAACGCACCGAACCCGGTTGCGAGTGAACGCGCCATCATCCGCTCCACGTTGCTGTTGACCACGCCGTCGAGCGTCACGTGGCCATTTTCAACGACGATGTGAATCGGCGGGTTGACCATCGACCCGTAGGTCCAGAACGTCGAGTTGCCGTAAATCGCGCGTGCGATCCGGAACCGCAGTTGGTCGTCGTAGGGCGACACGGGGAGAACCGTGATCTGGTTCACGACCTGTCGTACGCCGTCGACGGTGGCCACGCGCTTCTCGATGTCATTCCGCTTGTACGGCATCGTGACCTTGCCCGTGAGCGTGACGATGCCGTTATCGAGCTGCATGTGCACCGTGTCGAAGATCGAGAACTGCGAATAGGTCAGCACGCGCGCAGACACGTCGCGCGCCACTTGCAGCTCCTTGCGATCCGCCGCCCATGCGGGGGCGCTCAGCGCAAGGATGACCATCGCAGCACTAATAGCCTTGGCAAACATGACTAGCCTCCTCATACCGAATGTAGAGGCAAGGGGTTTGCCAGGTCTGATCGTCGGGACCATACGTGTTTCGCGCGGTTCGCTCCCGTGATGTCCACCGCAGCGGACACCCCTGCGGATGGGACGGACTACAGCAGGGTCATCGTCACGATGCCGAGCGCGATGAGGATGATCTGCCGGAGCGAACTGGCGTCGGTGCGGCCGCGGTGGAGGCCCGGGATCAGGTCTGCCATCGCCACGTACAGAAAGCTGGCGGCCGCCAGCGATAGGAAGTACGGGAGGAGTTTGGGAGTCAAGTCGAACGCAAGAAATGCGCTGACTGCTCCGAGGGCGCTGGCCAGGGCCGACAGCAGGTTGAGCCACAGCGCCTTGCCGCGCGAGTACCCGGCATGCAGCAGGATGGCGAAGTCTCCGATCTCCTGCGGGATCTCGTGAGCCGCGACCGCCACCGCCGTGCTGACGCCGAGAGGCACCGACGTCAGCACCGCCGCGGCGATGACGGCGCCGTCGACGAAGTTGTGGAAGGCGTCGCCGACCATCACCGACGCCACGGTGCTCTCGTGCACCTCGCAGTCGTGCGTATGGCAATGGCGCCAGAGCACGAGTTTTTCGAGGACGAAGAACAGCAGGATGCCGCCGAGCAGCGTCGCGAAGACACGGTTCGACGGCAGCGACTCGAGCGATTCCGGCAGGAGTCCCATCATCGAAATGCCCAGCAGGGCTCCGACGGCGTAGCTCACGAGCCAGGGCAGAAGGGCAGAGCGAAGGGGGTCGCGGATGAGCAGTACGCCAGAGGCGACCAACAGGCCGCCCACGCCACCGAGCAGGCTCAACCCGAGCGCGATCCAGAACAGAGACACGGGCTGCGATGATAGCCCGTGTCCGGGACTGCAGCGCCCGAGGCGCTACGACGCGACGTACCCGCGTCGCGCGCGTACCTGCAGCTTGCGATCCTTGACTTCAACCTTGATCGCGTGCCAGCGGCCGTCGTGGTGGCCGGCGCTGTTGTACCCGAGGTAGTACTGCTTACTGAGTTCGTCGGCGATGTGCGCCGTCGCGGCGTCGAGATCCCCGAACCCGCGCACGACCTCGGTGCGTCCGCCTGTGTCGTCGGTGACCGCGCGCAGCGCATCTGCGTTCACGCGTTCACCGCGACCCGTGCGGCCTCCGCCGAGCGGGGGAAACTGGATCTGCGGCGCGACACCAGGACCGAGCGGGAAGCGCCCTCCGGGGAAGCGACCACCGCCCGGACGGGGGAAGGGAAATCGCGGCGTGCTCGGCCGGCGGGGTGGCGGCGGCGTGAACGTGTTGACCGCGGTGCCATCCACACCGAGTGCGTAGACCAGTACCTCGCTCTCGCGGATCAAACCTCGCAGCTCGCTTACCGACATCCGACTGTTCGTGTCGTTGCCGTCAGAGATCACGAGGAGGGCCTTCTTCTGGTTTCGTCCGTCGGCGGCGATAGGCAGGGCGCGCGCGATGGCGTCGTACATCGCGGTTCCGCCACCGGCCACCACTCGTCCGACGGCCTTGCTGATCGAGCCGCGGTCGTACGTCCATCCCTGCACCAGGTCGGGCACGCTCGCGAACTGCATGAAGAACAGCTCGTCCTCTTTGCCCAGCAGGTCGAAGACGAATCGATCGATGGCCGAGCGCGCCGATGACATCTTGTCGGGTGTCATGCTGCCGCTCGTGTCGAGCAGGATGCCGAGACTGATCGGCACCCGTTCGTTGCTGAAGTTGGTGATCTCCTGGCGTTCGCCGTCGTCGTAGACGATGAAGTCGTCTTTGGTGAGGCCCGAGACGAAGTAGCCGTCTCCGTCGCTGACGGTGGCCGTGACGTTGACGAGGTCGACGCCGCTCTTGAACTTGAAGGCCTGCTCGCCCTGGGCAGGCTCCGGCGACTGCGCGTCCACGACCGCGACGGCCGCGGCGGCGAGGGCGACCAGGATGGCGAGCCTGAAGTGCATGGACGACCTCACCTCACGTTGGATGACGCCACGATGTTTCGCCGATCGACATGCCGGACGATCGTCTGCCCGGCACGGAAGCTCACACGATAGCGCGCGATCGTCGCGCCACCGGGCACGGCGACCGTGAAACTCGATTCGTCGCCGGGCGCGAGGGCCACCGGAGCGGTTGCGATCGCCACCGTTGCACCGTCGCGATCGAACCCGGTCACCAACGCCGTGACCGTTCCCTCCCGCCCGCCCGAGACAGGAGTCCGCACAATCCCGGAAACCGTCAACGTCGCGCCGTCGGCAGTATGGCGCATCGACACAAGCTCGAGTGGTTGCGAACCGTCGGTCGCCCGGGCCGTCGTCCGGCTCGCCTCGATCGTCCCGGCCACCAGCAGGGCGAGGACCATGATCGCCGCCACCCCAAGCCTGATGAGCCGATGGGCCGATCCTACGGCAATTCGCTGTGCCGTGTCAGTTCCGCCCCACAGTTCCCGGCCGCCCGCTCCGGCAGGCGGGGCGCTCGCGGTCATGGCCGCCGAAAGGGCGGTGATCCGCGCGCGCGTCCGTTCCTGCTCACGCCGGCTCATGCGCCACAGCAGCGCGCCCAGCCCGATCGCGGTGCCCAGCGACAGCGTCGTCAGAACCAGCAGTCCAACATCCATGGTCGGCTCCACTTACATTCGTCACCGCAGGCTGAAATCGACGGCAACTTCCACGACGACGTCCACCGGAACCCCCTTGCGTCGTGCAGGGGCAAATCGCCATTGCCGCACGGCAGAGGTTGCGCGCTCGTCGAGACCCAATCCGAGTCCCCGAACCACGCGCACCTGGCCAACTGTCCCGTCGCGGAGGATGACGACCTCGAGGAGGACTTCCCCCATGACATTGCGTCTGCGGGCTTCCTCGGTGTACTCCGCTTTGACCTCGCGCAGCAGTCGCGGCGCTTCAACCCCGCTGCCCGGTCGATACGGTCCGCCTCCCGCACCGCCACCGAGCCCATCGTCTAGACCGGAACCCACGCCTGCGCCATCACCGGTGCCTCGGTTCGAGCCAACGCCCTCGTCGCCCCCGGAACCCCTCGTCTCAGGCGCATTGGGGGTTGGCAGCACGGTGCCCGCCTGCTCGCGCTCATCCGCCGCCGTCTCGCGGACCGGCGCTGCAATCGCGTGCTCGATCTCGGGCGGTGGGGGTGGCGGGAGCACGGCGGGTGCT
>Ga0210380_10000068_pt1 | contig 59167 bp, 76 predicted proteins | sample PLM4_5_coexredo_FD_155476 | JGI IMG/M metagenome (GOLD analysis project Ga0210380, IMG submission 155476) | Groundwater sediment microbial communities from an aquifer in East River, Colorado, USA - PLM4_5_coex redo | ecosystem: Environmental > Terrestrial > Soil > Riparian zone | place: USA...
ACGCCGGGGTGTCGGATGTTGCTTGCAACGATCGAGGGCGACCGGGTACGGGTGCGTATTCGGACACGCCATGGGATGCGTGACATGCGGTTTCTGGCGGCGGGGAGTCAACAGCGGTGTGATGAGTGCGGGCATGTGAACATGTTCGATGTGGACCGTCGGCCGGCGATGTGATAGTTTAGAGCCAATCGAAGACCGGGTCGCAGATGCGCCCGCTGCGGAGCTTGAGCAGATGCTCGCTCCACGTGGGCATTTTTGTTGCCCGGCGATGGGCGCGATGCCTTCCTCCGGGCCAATCCCCAGGAGGTTGGGCGCGATGCCTGAGCCAGAGGCGACTGACACGACCGAACCAATCGCGCCAGACGCCACGACCGGGGAGCGACGCCCTGAGGCCGATGAGGCGATGCTGCGCGAGGCCGGCAAGCGAGCCATTGATGCGGAACGCAAGGCCAAGGCCGACGCCGAGCGGCGGGCCAAAGCCTTGCAGGACGAGGTCGATCGCTTGCGGCTGGCGGTCGCAAGCGACTCGGAAAAGGCTGTCCTTCAGGCACGGGCCGAGGCGCGAGCCGAAGCCGACGCCGAATGGCAGGGCCGGTTGGACGCGGCAGAGGTACGGGCGCGCGACGCGCTTATTGCTGGCGAACTGACGACCCAGGCGGCGCAACGGCTCGCTAATCCCCACGACGCGCTGGTCTTCTACCGCGCTGGCGAGCACGCCGACCTGATTACGGTCGATGAGGCCGGCAAGGTGCGCGGCGTCAAAGACTGGCTCGATCGCGTGACCAAGGACCGGGCCTACCTGCTGCGGGCCGATGGAACGCCACGGCCGGCCTATGCCGCGCCGACAGCGGGCCGCGGTGGCGCGCCGAACGCCAACGGACCGGGTGTCGAGGCGCTGGCTGACAACCTGCGCGCACGCGGGTATGGCGTGCGCATCTAGATCCCTCATGAGGAGTACAGATCATGGCTGCGGTTGCCAAGAGCGGGACGCCATCGCTCGCGACCCGACTTCCCGATGTGTCCTGCCAGGTGGGCAGTGGTCTTGTGGCTGGCGTGGCCATCGCCGCCTGGGACGCCTGCTACATCCATACCGACGGCACGGTCCTCCTGTCCTCCGGCGCTGCAGCCAATGCGGCGGCGAAGGTGCGCGGTTTCGCGGCCCACGCGGCGGCCATCGGTGAGCCGGTGACGCTGCTGCACAACGTGGACGTGCGCTACGGCGCTGGCCTGACCCCTGGAGCCGACCTGTTTCTATCGGCAGCCACGGCCGGCGCGCTGTCTGATACCGCAACGACCGGCGGCACAGCGCCGATTGGTCATGTTGTTGATGCGACACGCATCCGCGTGTGGTCGAGCCGCTACTAACAGGGCGGAGAGGAGGAACCTGCTATGTCATACGGGACGCTTACCGTCCTCGATACTCTGGCCGCCTCGCAGCAGAGTCTGGTGCAGTACGGCGTCGATCGTGCCTTCCAGGGTATCGCCGACCTGCTGGAGGCGTACCGCCGCATCAGCACCACGCTTGGTCCGATGCTAGAAGCCAGCACTGACCGGCAACGCCGCTACGGTACGGGTAGCGCCATGACGATGGACGTGCTTGACGAGTCAGGGCGCGCAGCGCCGCAGAAAGTCGCCGCCGGTGATACGGTCGGCTTCCCATTGCGCGGCTACGGGGTGGCGGTCCAGTGGACCGACCTGTTTATGCGTCGGGCGGGCACCGCCAACCAATTGGCTGCCCAGTTCACCGCCGCCTTCTCCGCCTACGAACTGGCCATTCAGCGCGAGATCAAGCGCGCCATCTTCTACCCAACCAACGTCACATTTACAGACTACCGCGTCGACGGTGTGTCGCTGGCGGTCAAGCGCCTGGTCAATGCCGATAGCGCCAACATCCCGCCTGGCCCAAACGGCGAGGTGTTCAACGGTGCGACCCATACCCACTACCTGGGCACCGCGTCATTTGTGGTCGCTGACCTCGTGGCGCTGGTGGAAACGGTTGTCGAGCACTACACGACCGGCGTGCCCGTCATCAATATCAACCGGGCGCAAGAGGCGACCATTCGTGGTTTCACCGGCTTCTTCGCCTACCAGCCCGCCCAGTTGGTTAACCAGGGCGCGGCGGTCATCGCCACCGGCCAACTGCTGCAAGACAACATCTACGACCGCGCCATCGGCATCCTGTCCAGTGGCGGCATCACGGCCGAAGTGCGTGTCAAGCCGTGGGTGCCGGCCAACTACATTCACGCCTGGATGGAAGGTGCGCCCGCGCCACTGGTGTTCCGCACTGACAACGACGCTGATGGCGCATTGCACATCGTGTTCGAAGGCAGTAACGAGCCCTTCAATGCCAAGGCGATCGGCGTCGAGTTCGGCATCGGGGTGTGGAACCGCACGAATGGCGCCGTTCTTCGGTCCAACAATGCAACCTACGCGGCACCAACAATTCCCTAGATAACGACCTGAGAGGGCGTCCTCTTGGACAGGAGATGACGATGCCAATGCCAACCCGTAACGCGAATGCTGCTACTGGCTTTAGCGAAAACCCCGACTTCGAAGAAGCGCCTACGCCACCGCCAGTCGAACTGGCGGACCGGCTGAAGCTGGCGCGCGAGGAAGTCGCCGCGATGAAAGACGCGCCCGTGCCCAACGACCCGGCCCGCCCAGACGAGACGTTGCCCGGTGGCGTCTACATCGTCAATGGCCAGATCGTCGATGCCTGGGGTCAGCCGATTGACGAGAAGAAGTAGACCATGCCGTACGACCTGACCACACTGGAGCGTTTGCGTGACGATCTCGGCGATCGGGACGCTCGGTTCTACCCGCTCGCGACAGACCTGACGCTGTTGTTGGATGAAGCGGCCGGCGACTACTGGTCAGCCGTGCGCCTGGGTCGCTACCGCATGGCGGCCGACGCGGCCAACGACACCAAGTTTGTGCATGGTCGCGACCCCAATGAACGGACCGAGAAAGTGAAGACGCTCATTCTGCTGGCCGACGCGGCTGGCCGGATGCGACCGGCGCCCGTCACCACTACCGCCCCGGTTGGCACGTTGGTTGCTGGCGGCATTACCTACCGCACGACAGAGACGGGTGAGGTCTAGTGGCGTTCTCAGCCGGCCTGAAATGGTCAACCAGCCCGACCGATCTGGCGACGAATGTCCGGTTGCACGGACAGGCGGTCGAGATCGCCGTGGGCGAGTTCACGGCGGCGCTGGCGACCTCCATGGAGAGCTACGCCAAGCAGAACGCGCCCTGGACAGATCGCACCGGTCAGGCGCGGGCCACACTGGTTGCCGCCGTCGAACGGTCTGGCCCGGCCTATCGCGTGACGCTGGCGCATGGCGTCTTCTACGGCATCTACCTGGAATTGAAACACGGCGGCGTGTGGGGCATCGTCCTGAAGACGCTCGCCCTTCATGCCCCCTACTGGGCCGCCTATTGCCGCGCGCGAGGGTTCCGATGATGGCGAGCCTGCGCGCCACGATTGCTGACCTGTTGCGGTCGGACGCGACGCTGGCCGGGTTGTTGCCGGGTGGCGTTTGGGAACGGCCGCTCGTTGCCGAACCGGGCGTGTCGGAGGCCGACGGCGCAACGCCGGGCGCGTTCGACCTGAGCGGGCAGTATGCCGGACGGATCAAGCCGTCGGCCGTGGTGACGCTGTTTGGGCCAGGCCAATCGTTCGCCGGCACGTCGCTGGTCAGTCAACTGGGTGGCCATCCGCCTGTCCGCTCGCGGGCGGGGATCATCACGTTCTACCAGCCCCGCCCGTGGCGCGATGCCATCGAGGCGGCGACGCGACGCGCGGAAGAGGTCCTGGACGGTCAGCAGGTGACGACCGATGACCTGGGCGTCGCCATCATCAGCGTCACCGGCACGTTGGGCGACAACCCCGGTGACGACGACCTGGCGGCCGAATTGGACCGGGTCAACCTGTCCGTCACCACCATGCGCGGGAGGCGATAGCCATGGCGACCCCTGTGACCGATGCGTCGATCGAGGCGTTGCGAGCTGCCGGCGACCCCGTGCGCGTGCGTTACGTCGGTCCGGCCAATGGTCGGGAACTGACGATCACTCGTGATGATGGCGAGATCGTCGCCTACGCCTGGCGACGCCACATCGATAGCAATGAAATCGACGTCGAAGCGGCGGATCTAGAAGCCGTCATGACGATCCCTGGCGACGAGTTCGAGATCGTCGACGAGACCACCGCTCCCGATGAGAGCAGAGGAGGCCACGATGCCAGCACCCGGTAGCTACCCTATTGACATCAGTGACATGAAGTACTCGCTCCTGACGGCCGACTCGGGCACGTCAGGGCCAACCTATTCGGCGGCCGTGGACATGGACGGCTCGCTGGAGTTGACGCTCCAGTTCCCGGCTGGCGACACCCGCGAACTGCGCGGTGATGGGGCGGTCAAGCAGCGGTCGGTCGCGGCCGGCGCCGTGACCTTCCAGGGTCGGATTGGCGGCGTGCAACTGGCGGTGCTGAACGCGCTGTTCGGCCACGTCGTGGTGGCATCGGGCACCACCCCGAACGCGCGCAACCGCCTCACGTATTTGACCGCGCCCACCAAGCCCTACTTCAAGCTCCAGGGCATGGCGCTGAACAACGACGGTGGTTCGACGCGCATCACCATCTACAAGGCCCAACTCGACAACAACTTTGTTGAGATCAGCCTGAACGATGGCGACTTCGCGACGGCGACGCTCACCGGCACGGCCTACCCGACCACGAGCACCACGGTCGTCAACGCCGTGGCACGCAACCTCGTGTTCGACATCGATCAGGACGAGACGGCGCTCGCCAACGCGGCAGCGGCCTAATCGAGCGGGGCGGGCGCGGGCGCGTCGGCCCCACCAGTGGACCTATGACGGCCGGTGGCAGCACTCCCCGATGGCGTCGCCGGCCGCACAGAAGGAGCGGCCATGCCAGCCCAAAAGGCCAACGGCCACGAACCAGCCGAGGCGATCCCGGTCGTGCGGCTGGCCTTTCATTCGGGCGAGCCTCTGACGCTGCCCTTCAGCGGCGTGACGGTGATGGCGCGCAAGACAAGCATGTTGGGCTTGATGCGCTACGGCATGGACTTCGGTCAGTTGCAGGCCATGGCAGCCCGCATGGCGATGGAGGGCACGTCGGGCGCGACACTCCTGGCTGACCCCGAGGGACGCACGGCCTATCTGAGTCTGTTGGACGCCTGTGCGCGGCGGATGCTCGTACGCCCCAAAGTCGTCGATCGACCGGAGGACGTGCTGGACCCCGACCGGCAGGTGTGCATCGACGATATCGACGAAGAGGATCGGCAGTACCTGTTCCTGTGGAATCAGGGGTTGGTAGACGACGCCGAAGCAGAGGAGGCGACGGCCGACACTGCCGCGTTTCCTGACGACGCCGGGAGCGAGGCGGCGGGCCTGGATGCTGTACCGGACCGCGAGCCAGTTCGGGCAACGGCCTAGCGACCTGACCGGGATCCCGGCGCGGCTGGAGTACCTCCGCTGGGACTTTGACGCCGCGATTGTCCTGATCGGCACGGCCCTGGAGAACCGGATGAACGAGCGCGACGAGAAAAGCCATGAGTTGCGCTACCGGCCCGAGCAGGTGATCGCCGATCCGATGTGGATGGGTGGCGCGCGCCAGCGACGGGCAGTCAACACCAGCGAACTCGCCGGCCTGGCCGCCCAGTTCGGGCGGGGCTAGGCGATGGCAACCGTACGCGGTGGGGGTGGCAATCTCGGCAACGCGGTCGGGACGATCACCATCGACGCCGCCGGCGTTCAACGTGGCGTGGACCAGGCCCTGCGGTCGTTCAAGCAGCTCGAGTCGGCCGGGGCGAGCGTTGAGCGCGGCCTCGTTGGTGCGTCGCGTGGCCTCGCGCAGTTGGAGCGGACCGCCAAAGCCAGTGCCGCCGGCATCGCGGCGGCCGGCACGTCAATGCGCAGCCTCGGGACCGGCGTCGTTGCGCTGGGGTCGACCGCCGCGACGGCGGGGGTGGCGCTGGGCGCACTGGCCGTGGCCGGCATCGCCGCCTTTGCCGCGCCGCTCAAGGTCGCCAAGGATTTCGAGCAGCAGATCAGTGGCATTGCCGCGGTGGCTGGGGCGTCCACCGAGCAGATGCAACAACTGCGCGGGTTGGCGCTGCAACTGGGCAAGGACACCGCGTTCAGCGCCTCACAGGCAGCCGCCGGCATCGAGGAGCTGGTCAAGGGCGGCGTCACCATTCAAAACGTGTTCAGCGGCGCGGCGAAGGCGACGTTGGACCTGGCGGCGGCGGGCGGCATTGGCTTGCCCGAAGCGGCCAACATCATCTCCAGCGCATTGGCGACATTCGCGCTGGGCGGTGAGAAAGCCGGTCATGCCGCCGACGTCATCGCGGCCGCGGCCAACGCCAGTCGCATTAGCGTCAGCCAGTTCGGCCTGAGCATGGCGCAGGTAGGCGTCGTCGCCGCGAACCTGGGCCTGACCATTGACGACACGGCGGCCGCTATTGCGCTGCTGGGCAAGCGCGGCCTGATCGGGTCTGATGCGGGCACGTCGCTCAAAACGTTTCTGGCGAACCTGGTGCCGCAAACCAAGGAACAGGTCCAGCTATTTCGGCAGTACGGCCTGTCGGTCAACAAGACGGCCGACGCCTTCTTCGATCTGAAGGGCAACGTCAAAAGCCTGCCGGACATCGCTGCTGCACTCAAGAAGGCGTTCGGCAGCCTGCCCAAAGACGAGCAGTTGAAGGTGTTCGACAAGCTCTTCGGGTCCGACTCGTCACGGGCGGCCATCATCTTGGCAACCGAGGGCGCGGACGGGCTGCAAGCGATCAAAGAGATCCTGTCGAGCATCACCGCCAGCGATGTGGCCAAGGTGCGGCTCGACAACCTGGCCGGCTCGATGGAGCAGTTCAAGGGGTCGGTCGAGACGGCGGCCATTCAGTTCGGGTCGTTGCTCATTCCGGCGGTGCGGTCCGGCGTGGACAGCGTGACTGCCCAAATCAACCGGCTGATCGATGTGCTGAGGCGTGTCGAGACGGTCGCGCCCGACCTGGGCGTGGCGTTACGGCAGGCGTTCAGCCGGTTGGGCGATGCCGGCGCTGATGTGGGCACCCTGGAAGGCGTGCTCAACGCCATCTTTGGCGAGCGGTCGGGCGTCACGCAGGGCATGATCGCCTTCATCGACGCCACGCGCCGGTTGGGGACGGACGCGGCGGCCGGGATCACGACCTTGACGACGGCGCTGGGGCTGAGCCTGACGCCGCTGCAGGGCTTCCTGACCGGCATTGACGAGCTCGCGTCGCTCCTGGGCGTGAAGTTGTTCTCCAGCAACTCCGTGGACGATGTCAAGACCGTTGGCACGGGCATGACCGCGCTCCAGAAGTCGGCGGAGTTGGCCAAAGGCCCGGTGCTGCTGTTCACCGATGCGTTCAAGCGCATGGTCGACACCGTCAAGGCCAGTCCGCAATTCCAGGCGCTGGCGACGGCCTTCACGAGCATCGCCACGGCCGGCGTGAAGCTCCTGGCGGCCGTGGGCGACATCGTCAAGGTCTTCCTGAAGCCGTTCATTCCGGCCGATGTGGCGGCTGGTGCGGGGAGCCTGGCCGCCGACCTGGCCAAGTTGGGCGAGGGCACGGCTGCCGATAAGGCACGGATTGTCCTGGACCTGTTGGGCAAGGCGGCGACCGCCGTGGCGGCTGGCCTCAAGGCGATCGCAGAGGTGGTGGACAGCACCGCCGACGCTCTGGAGCGGCTGGGCAAACGGATTGACCAGAGCGGCGCGGTCACCGCCATGACCAAAGCGCTCGGCGATCTGGCCAAAGAGGCCGTGCCATTGGCCGAGGCACTGCTGAAGCTGGCCGGCATTGATCTGTCGAAGCTATTCAAAACTCCGACCGCGACAGCAGATGGTCCATTGGCCAGTGAGTTGGCGCTTGGTGGAGCGGCCCAGGTCCAGGAGGACAGCACGGCTGTCCAACAGGGTGCGGCCGCGATTGTCGTGGCGTTGGGGCTCATTACTGACGCCGCTACCAAGACGCGGGCAGCAGTCAAAGATTTGACCGATTTCCTCAAGGAGCTCGACGTTGAACTCCAGAAGGGCAATAGCGTTGCTCGCCTTATTACGGCATTTGGTCAGTTGGGCGACAGCCTCAACACCGCCGCTGAGGGCAGCAGTGCGTTGGCGCGGGTGCTGCGTCGGGAGCTGTTCGGCCAACTGACCACTGAGCAGCAGAGCGGCGCCAAGCAGACCGCCGACGCGATTGGGCTGATTGCGCGCATTGTCGAGGACACGGCGGCCGCGATTGAAATCCTCACCAACAACCTCGTGGGTGGCACCACTGCGCTGATTGCGTTCTCCAAGGCGAGCCTCGCCCTCCACGCCGGTCGCTTCGATGAAGCCGTGATCGAAGGCGCGAAAGCGGTCGCGGCACTGGAGACGCTGGGCAAGAAGAACGCGGCCGTCGCGTTGCGCACCGAGGGTGGCAAACAGTTCTTTGCCGATATCGAGAAAGCCAGACGCGCCTTCGACGATCTGATCAAGACCGGCGATGCTGACTTCACGCTGCATGTCGAGACCGCCAAGGCGCAGGTGAATGTCGCGAAACTCAAGGGCGATATTGAGACCGTTCCAGTCGAGCGCGCCACAACGCTGACGGCGGTGACCGACGCGTACGAGCGAGCGGCAGCGCAAGCGGTCACCGCCGTAGAGACCATTCCGACGACCGTCACCACGACGGCCACGGCCGACGTGACGTCAGCGCTCGATGATGTCAACCAACTCAATCGCATCATCGCCTCGGTGCCACGGTCGTTCACCGTCACCGGCAATCTCGACACGACGGGCATCGAGGACGGGATCAAGCATGTCGGCAACCTGATCCCTCGCTCCCCCGCCAAAGAGGGACCGCTCTCCCAGGCTCCGAACTGGGACTTCATCATCGCCAACCTGCCCAGCGTGCTCCAGGACATCATCAAGCTGGTGCAGGACGCCGGCGAGCAGATTGGCGCGAAGGCGCAGATCGAACAGTTCGAGGGTCTGGCGCGGGGCATTCAGGCCGCAGCCGATGCCGTCGGCGCGACCATCACCGCCACCGCCAATATCGGCGCGTTCGTCAAGCCGAGCACCGAGGCCTTGAACGACGTGGCTGACACCATGAAAGAGGTGCTGACGCGGCTCCTGGCGCTGGGCGCTGGCTTCGGCCAGGGCGCGGCTGATCAGGTGACGCGGGTGGCCGGGGCGGCGTCGGCCGCCGTCCAGGCGTTGGGCGCGGCGGTCACTGGCTTGGCGTCGGTGCGTGGCTTCGTCGGCCCAGCGATCGACGAGATCCAGGACGCGCTCAATCACATGATCCTGCTGGTCGGACGACTGGCCGAGATGGGCAGCCAGTTCAACCCGGCCCAGATCACGATCGTCACGCACATCGCCAAGGCCGCCTCAGACGCCATGGCGGCGCTGGGCGTAGCGGTCAGCAACGCCACATCGGCGAAGGGATTCGTCGGGCCGTCGTTGGCGGATGTGCAGGACGCGCTGAACCACATGGTGTTCCTGATTGGCACGCTGGCCGACATGGGGCGGCAGTTCAGCCCTGACCGGCTGGCACTGGTGGAAGCACTGGCCAAAGCTGCCAGTGCCGCCATGGGGGCGTTGGGGGATGCGGTCAAGGGCGCATCGTCGGCGCGTGGGTTCATCGGGCCGAACATCACCGAGGTGCAGGACGCCCTGAACCATACGATCTTCCTGCTGGGCCGGCTGTCCGAGATGGGCGGCCAGTTTGACAGCCAGCAGCTCGCTAAGGTCGAAATCATCGGCAAGGCGGCGCAGAGCGCCATGAGCGGGCTGGCCAGCGCCGTGGAGACGATCGCCAAAGCGCGGGGTTTTCAGGCGCCGTCGCTGGGTCTCCTGGACAGCATCATCGGGCAGGTGCGGGCGGCGTTGGATGGGATGCGGGCACTGGGCACGAACTTCGGCGGCGACGATCTCAGCAAGCTAACGACGGTCGGCCAGACCATCGCGGCCGTGTTCGGTGGCATTGGCGCGGCATTGCAGCCACTCGCGGATCTGCGCGGTTTTGTCGCCCCCAGCCTCGACGATCTGAACAGCGTGTTCAGCCAGATCAAGGACGTTGGACGGCGCTTCCGCGACCTGGCGGGGCAGTTCACGACAGACCAGACGACGGCGATCAAGGACCTGGCCAGCGCCACGTCCAGCGCCTTCGGTGCCCTGGGCGCGGCGCTGGACGTGCTACCAAAACTGGTTGACTCGCGGCTGCCGGACGTGTCGGCCGCGCTCGGCACGCTGGCTGACTTCGTGGCCGATGTGGTGCGCCAGGTCGATCGGATTGCCGGCGCGGTGGGGGCCGACGCGACGGCCCGCGCGGCGCAGTTCGCCGATGGGGCAGGCAAGGTCGTGGGGCTGCTGGGGGCGGGTGTCGACGGATTGTCGAAGATCGGTGACCTGCCCGAGGTCGGACGCGAGCAAGCCAGCCGCTTCGCCGATGGCATCAAATCGGTGATCGTGGCCCTGGCGGCCGTGACCCGCGACCTGGTCGGCACGCTGGACAAGCAGGCCGTGGATGTATCGGAGCGCATCACCAAGGCGCTGGGCGTGCTGGGGGCGGCGGCCTCGCTGCAATCGCTGAACGAGTTCACCGCGCCGTCCAGTCGCAAGATCCGCCAGTTTGTGTCAGCCGTGCTGGCGACGGCGCTCGAACTGATTGCGCAGACCAGTGACCTCGCGCCAGAGATCGCCACGCGAGCGGCGGAGGTCGGCGACAAGCTGGGCAAGGCGCTCGGCGCGTTGGGTTCGGGCGTGACCGCCTTGACCGGCATCGCTGCCTTCCAACCGGGCAAGGATTTCGCGGCCAAGATCCAGGGTGTGGTGGGCTTCATTGGGCAGGCGCTGGTGGCCATGCGTGGCCTGTTGGGTGTGGTTGGCGACCCCAGGAGCCTGGTAGCCGTCGGCGACGTGGTGGAACGCATGGCGCGCGCCATTGGCGGCTTCCTGAACATGGCCGGCTCGGCGGTCAATACCGAGGCCATCAAACAGATGACGGCGCTGGTGCAGTCGCTCTCGGCGGCTGGTGGCGTGATCATCATGCGCACCGAGGTCGCGATCAGCATCACCATCGACGCGCACGTCCACGCCACGGGCGATAGCACCGCCAACGAGCAAGCCGCGAGTACCGTTGGCGGTCAGATGGCCGATGAGATCGAGGCGCGGATCTACCGCAACGTGGCCCTGGCCGTGCAGGGGAGGGCTGCCTAATGGCACTCCTCTACGGGTATCGATTACAGACTAGGCAGACGTGGTTGTCCATCTCGAATGGACTTTCGTTGCCATGCCGCCTTCACCGCTGCTGTTCGTTTGGCGATCGTTTCCGGGCCGTCTTTCCGGCCAGTGTGAAGGGCCGTCGCGTGAGCGCTCATTGCCGCCCTCAATTCGGGCGTATAGACGCGCTGGCGTTGTCCACGACTCATCCTCGCTTTCGTCGCCTCATCGACGACGTGTCCCATCGCGGCGGCGCTCATTTTGGCTTTGGTCTCTGGTGTGTGCTTCCTTCCCAACCATACCGCGCGGTGCTTCTCGCCTTTTCGCGCCTGAACATTTGGCGGCAATTCGCTGAAGGCGGGCGGGCGGTGGGTGTGGCTTGCCAAGTTGTAACAACGTTCGTCGCGCATTGCTTCAGTGAGCCAATTTTGCTCGCGTGTCGCAACGTCGGCCTTGTTCGTAATGACCTCCACGACCTCAAACACGAAGGCATCAGCCCCGTGCGCCAGCCATGCGCGCTGGAGCCAGGGGTTCTGATGGTCGCCTCGGTTCAGATGCCAACGGTGTCGCCACCAACGCGCATGAAAACTCGCGACGGTGCTGCCGATGTAGATGGTGCCATCGACCGAATTAGTAATCCGGTAGATGCCGAATCGGGTATCCTTTTCCTGCATCCCGTCCTCCAAGACGTGGGTGCCATGGTCGGGGCTGTTAGCGCAGCGCCCGGTCCTTCCATACCCAAAGTATACCCCAAAACAGGGCGGATTGCCTGCCTCCTTCCAAGCGTAGGAGGCATATAGTACATGGCATTGTTATTCGGTAGTACATACCACGTTGAGGACTATTTTAACAAGTCATCGAATCCAGGATGGCATAGCTGGCCCCTATCGCATTCCGGAGCCTCACGTGGGCCGGCCGACATTGCGCGAGCGGTAGAGGCCGCCAAGCGGGCGCAGGTCAATTTCGTGCGCGTGTCGCCGCAGTTCGATGCCATGGCTGACAGCACCGTGCCGGGCCGCGAGGCCGCCTTCTGGCTTGACCTCGCCAACTGGACCGGCTCCAATTCCGAGACGGGAATTGCCTGGCAGAAGACCGCTGACGGCGTGACACTCGACCTTGACGCCTGGGTCAACGCGTTCGCTGGGGCGGGCTTGCAGATCATGTGGGCCGTTGGCTACGGGGCGCTATGGTTGCCCTACGCTGCCAATGGGCCGAATGGCGAAGCCAAGGCGCTGGAGACCGATCCCAGCCCGATCAGTGGCCTGAACAATCAGCAGATGATGGCCAAATACTACGCCGCCTACGCGGGCGAGTTGGCCAAGCGCTATGGGAGTGCGGTCAGTTGGTGGGAGCTATGGAACGAGTGGACCTTCTACAGCAGTGGGTCGTTCAAGGGTTTCTACGATTGGAGCATCGACGCCTACCGGGAGATGTTCGCCAACGCGGCCTACGAGATCAAGCAGTATCAGCCGGGGGCGATTGTCGGCTGGAACTGCGAGCAGACCGACAAGATCGCCGGTTCAAGCAACTGGGGTGGTACGCCGGCCGATCAGTTCTTTCGGGCCAACTCCGGCAGCCCGTCGTACACCGATTTCAACTACCAACTTGGCCTCCATCCAGGCATCTACGTGCGGCCGGTCGATGTCTGCGACATCGTGATCCCGCACGTCTATCCCGACCGGGCCGGGTCGGGTCAGGTGCCAGAGAACTATCTCAACGCCACCCAGCAGATCGTCAACCGGATTACGATCGCCAACAACTCCATTCGCGCCCGGTGGAACCCGCCGGGCGTCAATGGCGGCGTCTCCAGTGGCAACGTCAACACCGCCAGCGCCTACACCTCAGGCATCGCCGGCAGTAGCACACGTGGCAACAAGTTCTTCGTCCTGGGCGAGTTCGGCTGGCACGCCGTCCCGGCGGGGCACACGACCTATACCAGCCGGCAGGTGTCCGAGAACAAACAAGCGGCGCTGACGGCGCGGGTCATTCTGGAGAGCATGACCAGCACCATTGGCACCAGTCCCGATGCGACGCTGCCGTTGCTGCGTGGCGCGATGCAGTACGACATGGTCAACGATGGGCCAACGCCGAACGCGGGTGCGACTCTCCCCAGCCCCAATGACGCCCAGTTCGACGAGCGTAATTACGGTCTGTTCCTCCATTCCACCAACTACGACGGCTCCAACAACCTGAACGGCGACGACACCTACAAGATCAAGCCGTCGGGTCAGATGTGGTCGAACCTCAAGCGGATGCTGGACCGGAGTGAGTACAAGGCGCCCACGCGCACGGTCTCTATTCTCTCCGGCACCACGGGTCGGATCCTGCTCGATTTTCCGGCCAATAGCGCCAACATCAAATTGTGGGTCGTCTGGTGCTACGACACGACCAACAAATATGGCGCGGTCGCGGCGCTCACCAGCAACCAAACCATCAATGTCGGCACGCGCAACGTCCAGAGCCTGAACCTGTACGGCACAGTGCAAACGAACCTGACCAAGGATGGCTCGAACAACGTCGTCGTGACCGCCAACGAAGAGCCGCTGTTCATCATCGACCAGGGCGTCGTGTTGACGGCTCCGAATGCTCCAGCCTCGTTGGCGGGCACGGTCATCACGCCGACGCGGGTCGATCTGACCTGGGGTAACGTGGCCAATGAGGACGGCTACGTCGTGCAGCGTCAGACCGTTGGGGCGACGGTCGGGTTCGTCGACATCAGTGGCAACCTGGCGGCTGACACGGTGGCCTACAGCGACACGGCCGCGCCGGCGAATGCCTCGCTCCAGTATCGCGTCCGGGCCTTCAACCCGAACGGCATCAGCGCCTACTCGAATGTGCTGTCGATTTCGACCGCGCCGCCGCTGCCTGCCGCGCCCGGCAACCTCCAGGCGACCGCCATATCGCCGACGAGCGTGCAGCTCAACTGGACCGACAACGCCACGTCTGAGACGGCCTATGATGTCGAGCGGGGCGTGGGCGCGGCCCCGTCGTCCTGGACGGTGCTGACGACGGCACTGGCTCCTGATAGCGTCGATTATCTCGATACGACCGCCAGCGTCAGCACGACCTACACCTACCGGGTGCGCGCCCGCAATACCGGTGGCACGTCAGCCTATGCCCAGAGCAACGCCACGACGACACTGCCGCCAGCACCGACAGCCCCCAGTGGCGTGACTGCGAGCCAGCCCAGCGGCAGCAGCCCCACGACACGGATCACCTGGACCAATGGCACGGGTCAGACCTCGCTGGAAGTCCAGCGCCGCGTTGGCGCGGGCAGCTATGCCGCCGTCAGTGGTCCGCTGTCCGCCGCGACCGTGACATTCGACGACACGTCGGCGGTGGCGGGCACGACCTATGACTACCGCGTGCGAGCCATCAACAGCGGTGGCGACGCATTCAGCGGCTCGGTCACGTTTACGCCGACGGTCGTGGGTGCTCCGGCGGCCCCAACCAACGTCGTGGCCAATGCCGTGTCCCCCACCAGTGTCGGTCTGACCTGGACGGACAACGCCACCAACGAGACCGCCTACGATGTCGAACGTGGTGTCGGCTCCAGTCCATCCTCCTGGACGGTGCTGACGACCGCGCTGGCGGCCAACAGCGTCGCCTACACCGACAATGGCGCCACCGCGGGCACGACCTACACCTACCGCGTCCGCTCACGCAACGGCGCGGGCACATCGGCCTATGGCACCAGCACGAGCGTCACGACGCCGGTCAGTCCCCCCAGCGCCCCAACGGCCACGACGGCCGTGGCGCAGTCGCCGACGAGCATTCAGGTGACGTGGACAGCTCCGGCGGGCGCGACCACGTACCAGCTCGAGCGCTTGCCTCCTGGCGGGTCGTATACGCTGCTGTCGAGTGGCGCGATCGGCACGCTGTCATTCCTGGACACCACCGCGTCGCCACAGCAGACCTACAGCTACCGCGTGCGGGGCGTCAACGCTGGTGGGAATGGCGCCTATGGACCGGTTGCCACAGCCACGACGCCGGCGGCCGCGCCAGCGACGCCGACAAACCTGCGTCTGGCGGGCGCGGTCAGTCCCAATGCGGTGCCGCTGGCCTGGGACGACATCGCCACCAACGAGACCGGCTACAAGATCGCTCGCCGGCCGGTTGGTGGCACGTTCGCGGACCTGCCGATCTCGTTGGGCGCGAACACCGTTAGCTACACCGACGCCAGCGTGACCCAGAACACGACCTATGACTATCAGGTGCGTGCGACCGGCAGCAGTGGCGACAGCGCTGGGTCCAACATCCTGACCGTGGCCGTGCCACTCGCGCCCCCAGCCGCGCCAACCAACCTCATCGCCAGTACTGTCAGTTTCAATAGCGTCACGCTCGCCTGGACGGACAATGCCGGCAACGAGAGTTCGTATCTGATCGAGCGGCAAGCGCCAGGCGAGACGGGTTTCACCCAGATCCAGCAGGTGGGCGCGGGCGCGACGACCTACATTGACCCGACGGTCGCCGCCTCCAGCATCTACAGCTATCGCGTGCGCGCCTCCAACGGCGCGGGCAATTCGGCCTACTCCAACGCTGTGACCATCACCACGACCAGCGCCCCCAGTGGCGGCGCGACGCGGGGCGTCACCACCGTGCGCGACGGGTCGTCGATCATCGCCACGCTGCTCTACCCGCCAGACGCCCGCTGGCAGTTACCTCGGGCGCGAGTCTACAGCCTGGCTCGCATCCCCACGCGGCTGCTGTACGCCACGATGACGCTGCGCTATGGGTTCGTGCCGCAGACGCTGATGAGCCAACTGCTGGCGCTACCGACCGACCGTGAGATCGACTTCTACCTGCCGGTCATGACCAACAGCACGAATACCGTGCGCTGGTCCTGGGTACGCGGCGTCTTCCAACTCCCCACCGACGACATCGCTCAGTTCACGCCTGACCAATGGGATTCCTGCACCTTCACGCTCACGAGCGCGCGGGAGGTGGGCTAATGGCACGAGCGAATGCCGAGTTCGCCGTCTACGTCGGCCCCCAGCGGGGCGATGTGCCGTTGCCATTGACCGCGCCGGGTGCGGACTGGACGCCAATCACCGGCTGGACGGATGTCACCACCACGGTCGCGGCGCTGGACTGCCGGGCCGACGAGCATCAGCATGTGCTGACGATCACGCTGGCCGGCTGGGCGCTGGATAGTGGTGTCTGGCTGCCTGACCGGCAGGTGATCGTGCGGTTGCGCGAATGGGATGACACCGCGCTAACGCTCGGCGCGTGGCGGGTGGTGTTTGCCGGCTATTGCTCGGGCGAGGCATCAGGCGAGGCACGCGGTACGGCCGATGGCGTTGACCAGTCCGGCACGCTCACCTGCGTTCAGGAGTGGGCCTATCTGGCGCTGACACGCACGCCGGCCGTCACCTTTGGCCGGCTCGAACTGGCGCGCGGCCGACCGGCCACGGCCAATACGACGCTGAGCGACCCCAGCCAGGAGGCGCCGCAGGAGTACGCCAGCGCCTTGACGGTCGATGCCAGCCAGGCGGTTGACGGCAACCGCGACACCTGCTGGATTGGCGCGGCTCCGGCCAATCCCAATCCGCCCGCGCCGTGGAACACCGGCAAAGTCGTCAAGGTCATGAAAGTCTATGACGGCACCGGCGGCGTCGGCACGGTCGGGGCGAATGGCGGCTGCCGGGCGATTGAGTTGGCCTGCAATGACATCGGTCATTTTGCCAGTTTCGAGAGTGGCTTTGACGGCTACACCGCGACGGGTGGCGGGCGCATCAGTCGGTCCACGGCCTGGAAGGTATCAGGCGCATGGTCGCTGGTCATGGATGGACCGGGCGGGACGCGCATCCCCGACGCGGGGGGGGCGACCTATCAGGTTGGCGGGCTCACCCCAGAGGCGGAGGTGGACGTCAGCTTTTGGATGGTGGGCTATGGCGGTTGGTCGAGTTGGGATGTGCTGATTGGCGGCGGAGTGCTCGAACCGTCCGCGTCACCACCGACGCGTGTGCGCGTGGAAGGCGCGGCCACGCAGGCGCGCCGCTTCATCATTCGCAAGCCGGCTGGCAAGCACGGCACGCTGTCCATCCGCTGGAAGTTCGTCGATGGCGCACCGACCACGCTGGGTGCGTTCGTCGACGACGTGCGCTTCATCGGTGGGGTGGACCTGGAGCAGTCGGACAATAAAGGTCTCTATCTCGCCTTCGACGACCGACGCGGCAACACCGGGCAAGTGCGCATGTCGCGAGCGCTCAACCGGACGCTGATTGGCGGCAACCGGCCAATTGTGCTGTGCGACGATGCCGAGTTGTTCCGGGCGCAGTTCGACCCCGGCGATGGCGCTGACGTGGTGCAGTGGCGCACGATTGGCAAGACCGGCAACGACGATAGCGACAATGGCCTGACGACGATGGACGTGGCCAGCAAGCGCGGGCGGCTGACGCTGGCCATGTATCGCCGCTTCCCCGATCTGCCAGGCCAGGGCGGCGCCATTTGGGACGATATGGCGCTTGAGAACCTGCCCGCCTTTCTACGCACCGAGGGCTTGCGCCGTACCGGCCCGCTGGAAGCCAACTTCGTGGTTGACAAGGCGCCGGCCTTTGGCGGGGCGGCCACCGTCGGCGTGGCCTGGCTCAAAGTGGACCTCGGCAGTTTTGCCGCGCCCGCGTTGACGGTCGCGCTGAGCACCTCCGGCGGCGTGCAGACGGTGACGCTCGATAGCACGGCCGCGCTCCCCCAGTGGGGCAACCTGTATATCGAGAATGAACTGGTCTGGGCGAATACGGTTGACGGCACGACGCTGAGCGTGACGCGCACCGCGCCGGTTGGGCATGCCGTGGGCGCGCTGGTCTATCCGCAGGTGGATGGCGTCAAGGTGACACTGCCATTGCTCGCCGCGGTTGGCATTCGACGACGGCCAGGCACACCGGCTCTCCGTGACTTCCAATTGATTGGAAGCACGCTGCCAGGCCCGCGCGCGCCCGATAGCCCCGACCAGAACGGCGGCGTCTGGGGTGGGCACGCCGACTGGTTCAATCTCGGGCAGATGCGCAACAACACCGAGACCGACGCCACGTTCCTGATTGGCCGCGACGGGCAATGGTATCCGACGGCCGTCACGACCGGCGCGACGCAGGGGTGGGGCCGGCAAGTGCGCTGGTTGATGCTGGTGATTGACCGCATGGCCGACGATGGCCGGCCCAAGGTCAACGAGTTGCTCGCGTGGGCGGCCGACCTGGCCAGCGGCGCGAGTGGCGAATGGGCCGGCACCAACCCGCCAGACCTGCGCGGCGTGGTCGGCCACATCCTGACCCAGCATGGCGGACTGACGCCAACCCAGTTCCGCATCGACCGGGGCGATGTGGCGCTCAATCTGCCCTGGGGCGCGCACTATGGCCAGTTGCAGATTGCGCCCGGCACGGCCGATGAAGTGCTGTCCGACCTGGAAGCCAAGGGCATGCTGCGCATCTACTGCGAGCCAGGCGGCACGCTAGTTGTCATCCCTGACCCGCTGGCGACGGCGAGCGCCTTCCGCGCGCCCGAGCGCACCTGGTTTGACGCCGACATCTGGCGCCTATCACCACGCCTGGCCGCCGCCCACGCTGTAGCACAGGTCATCGTGAGTGCCAGGAACGAAGACACCCAGACCAGCTACCGGGCCGCGTTCCCGCGCAGTTGCCAGCGCTACGGGCGTGTTGAGGACGTGTCCGGCGTGCTGTTCGGCACGCAGTCGCAGACGGTCGAGCATGCCATTCGCGTGTGGCGTCAGCGCAATGCCCCGGCCAGTGTCGGTATCGAGACCGGCAGCATCGCCCCCCTGACGCTCTATGCCCGCCACATCGTGACCACCACGGCCGCCGATCGGGCTGGATTGCTCTTTTCGGGCGCCAACTTCTACGTCGCTGACTACGGCTGGAGGGCGGAAGCTTCGGAAAATGGAATTTGGCTCACGATATCCGTGAGCCTCAACCAACTTGCCCCGTACGGTTAGCGAGAAACATCATGTCTGAGGCAGCAACCGCGCTCAAAGACCTCCAGGCCACCATTCAAGCCACCGTCCCAGCACGGCGGGTAAATGAGGCTGGCACAGTCGTAAGTGTGGATCGCGACGCGAACCAGTTCGCCCGCGCCGCGACGGTGCGGCTCTCGGACGGCCAGACCGATGTCGTTGTGCCGCTCTATGGCCCTAACCCGCGCACCGGTCAAGGCGTGGTGCTGTCGCGGGCGGTCGGTCGGCCGGTCGGGGCCGAATGGCAATTCGTCGGCGTGGCAGCGGGGAATGTGCCGCTGGCCGATATGGACGCCGATATTGCCATCCCGTCGCCGGCCTGGCAGGGCACGGCGCTGACCAGCACGGCGCTCCCGGCCACGGCCGGCGGGCAACTGGCGCAGGTCATCGTGCATCTGGTCGAGACGCCGCAAAAGTACGGGCCACGGGCGACCGAGATCCAGTGGCGCATACCGGGCGACACCATCTGGGCCAGCGTCAGTATCGAGGACCAGGCCAATACCGACGCCACGCTGGATATCGTACTGCCCGCCTCGTTCGGGCTGGGCGTCGCGGTGGACGTGCGGGCACGAACGCACACGCTCGGTACGGCCTACTCCATCTGGTCGGACGTGCGGACGATCGTCACCAGTGGCGACACGACCACGCCCAGCGCCCCAGGGGCATTCACGGTCGACCTGACACTGAACCTGACCGCCAAGGTCAACCTGCCACCGCCCAGCCAACCGCTGGTATTCGACCACTGGGACATCAGCGTGGCGGGCACCTCGGCCGGCGGGGCCGGGACGTTCGCGCTGCTGCCCCAGACCTACACGACGCGCACGCAGCAATTTCTCTGGACCGCGCCCCAGCCAGGCACTGTCTACATCCGCATTCGCGAGGTGACCAAGAGTGGCGTGGCCGGGCCGTGGAACCCGAGCGCTGCCTGGGCTGGGCCGTACGCCATCATCCAGAATGACACCATCGTCGATGTCACCCCACCCCCAGCACCAACGGTGCAAAGCGTGGTCGCGGCGGCTGGCTTTGACGCGAATGGCAACGTCAACGTCACGCTCACCATTACGCTGGTCGCCTACACGCCGCCGGGCGACTTCGCCTATTTCAGCTACCGGCTGCACAATGGGACGAATTACGAGGGTGAGCGTCCCAGTCCAAACAGTGTGATCCAGGTCGATCACGCGCGGCAGGGCGTGACCTATCAGGTGGCGGCCCGCGCCTTCGACACGAGCGGCAACAGTTCGGCCTATTCGGCCAACGTGGCCGTGGTCACGCCGACGTTGGCGCAGCCGCCATCGCCAGGCGCCGCGCCTGCGGTCACGCCAGCCTATCGCGCCGCCATCATCTCCTTCGCGCAGACGGCCAGCACGCCATCAACGGGCCAGATCATCGGCTACCAGTTGCAACGGTCGCCGAATACGGCTGACCCGAACGCGTGGTTCTTAGCCGCCACCATTCCCGCCTTTCCTGACGGGCAGAATGTGCGCTGGATTGATAGTGGGCCGTTGGCTGACGGCAATCGCCTGGGAGCCGGCATCGCCTACGGCTGGCGCTATCGGCCGGTCAACTCGCTCGGCGTTGCCTCGGCAGCCTGGTCGCCGTTCACCGTGGCGACCACCCTCAAGGTCGATGGCGGCGATCTGGTTGCGGGCAGTGTGACCGCGAACACGCTGGAAGCGACCCTCACTATCTCGGCGGGCAAGAAGATATCGGTCGGTGCTGGCGGCACGATTGAGAGCGGCAATGCCGGCGTCAAGATTACCGACCAGGGCATGGACGTTGTCGGTCAGGTTGTCCGCTTCATTCGCTCCGGTGTCGGCAACATCGGCTCACTCTACGCCTCGTTCGCCGGGAGCGATGGCGTGACCTTCCGCATCGAGGGCGGGCGCTTGCACGGCGAGGACATCCTGGACCCGCAGTCGCAGTGGCGCATTGACCCTGATGTCGGCCTGACCGGCGGCACGGTAGACGGCATCGCCCAGCCCGAATACCAGTACGGCCGCTACATGAAGCATTTGTATGGCCCGTTCGGCGGCGGGCTAACGGCGGTCGGTCGGCAGATCATGCTGCCGCACTACGCCTTCTTCAACCTGTCGAGCGCAGGTGGCGTCGTCAACAGTTGGTCGCCCAAGAATACGAGCATCTATGTCGTAAACGGTCCGGTCATCGCCTTCTATATTCGCGGCTTCGTCAACATCGCCAACGGCCAATTCTGCTACATCTACCAGCCTGACTGGGGCATAGAGAGCGGCATTGCCGCCAGTCCGACTGCTGGCAATACGGTCCTCATTCCCCTGCAATGGGTTGGCACGGGCGGCAACGGGACCGGCCAGACGGTTTCGATCTACGGCACGGCCGCGTTTACAGTCGGCCTAACCTGTCTCGGTGTCTCGGTCTAGGAGGGCGGTCAATGGCGCCGATCATCATCACGCTCGCCGATGACGACGTCGTGCTCCTGCCGGCTGGCAGCGGCCATCCGTGCGACACGTGGTATCTCGCTGTTCGGCGCTCGTTCGCGGATCTCTAGGAGGACCCGTGGCAGGCTTCGAGAGCTGGCTCTACACCCAGGCGCCAAGCATCGTCATTTTGGTTGCCGTCACCTGGGCCATCGTCGTGAAGGGCTGGCTCAACACCCACACCCACATCCTCGACCTCAAGACCTCGCATAAGCAAGAGGTCGCTCAGCTCGAAAAGCGGATTGACGCGGCGGAGCGCAATGCGGCGCTCTGGCAGGACATCGCGCGGCCAGCCGTCGAGACCGCCAGGCGCGCCGTCGACGTGGCCAGCGTGCCGGTAACGAAGGACGAATGACATGCAGACCATGAACCCCGACTACGAGGCCGTGCTCGCGCGGCAGCAGGCGGACGAGGAGGAGGTCCGCCTGCTGAAGGAGCAACTCCGGGCCGCCGAGCGCCGTCTGGACGAGATCGAGGCGTATCGACGACGCGAGACGGACTACCGACGGTTGCGGGCCGAAGCGGAAGCCCGTTTGCGCGGGGAGTACCTCCCGGCATGAACACGGCCACGACGATCGAATGGGTGTTCCTGGCGCATATGGTGCTCGGCCTGATCCCGGCCTGTTTCGTGCTGGCTGTGGCGGCGGCGCGCCTAAATCGTCGCCGCCACGCACCGCGCGATGCGGTCGTGAGTTGGCTCGCCTGGGAACGGCTGCTCGCGAGTGTCATCATGGTCGCCGTCATGCTGGTCGGCGCGGTGCTGGGCGCGCTCATAATCCTGGCCCCGGCGAATGGCCAGCCGGTCGCCAATGCGGTGGAAGACTGGGCGCGTGAGACCGCTCGTTTCGTCGTCCTGCCCGCCGTGCTGCTGATGACCTGTGGCTGGCCCTATTTGGCGTTGTGGATGTGGGGGGTCAATACGCGTCTGGACGCGGTTGATCGCGCCACGGAGCGCCAGACGATGCTCCGTCTCCATGCGGTGACCGACCCGCCCGTGACGAATGGCGCGCCGATGTCGCCGGCGACCGAGCGTGACCCCGATCTGTCCGAGCCGCTGGGCTAGCGGCGTCGTCAGGAGGTTCCTGTGCCGATGTCTGACCGCGAACTGATCGCCGCGTTGTCCGCGATCGTCTTGCCGCTGCTGGTGGCGACGGTGCAACAGCCCGGTTGGTCAGACCGCACGCGGGCGCTGGTTGGGTTCGCCAGCATCCTGCTCTGGACGCTGGCGGGCGCGATCTATCTTGGCGATGGCGTGCCGCAATCGGTCGACTGGCACGCCTGGGCGCGGCTGTTGCTGGTCAACGCCCTGGTCTCCTGGGGCAGTTTTCAATCGTTATGGAAACCCATGGGCGTGGTGCAGTTGGTCGAAGTCGGGACGAGCCCGCCGAGCATGGCCCGCGATCGGATGCTGGACGAGGCCGACCGCAAGGCCGAACCGCCACGGGATGAGGACTGACGTGACCGACCATACCGCCATCGCTGAGGCCATGTTTACGATCGGCGCGACGATCGTGGTCGTGTCGGTGTTGTTCGTGCTGATCGGAGTGTTCGTCGTGATCTCGATCGTCAAGTAAGCGAGGGAAGCCATGGCCAGTGCTAGAACGGACACCGGAGTTGCGGAATACGACGGGACGCGCTGGCGGGTGGTCCCGTATCTCACCGGACACCCACAGGACCCGAGTATTCATGAGTGTCCGGTCTATGCGGAGATCAATGAGGAACGTGGCTGGGCCTTCGCCATGCACGGTCCCCAGTGTCCCAGGGCCGTCGGTGTTGAGGCGGGGCAGCGCATCGCCCCGGCAGGCGTCAACCCGGTCACCGGCAAGCCACGGTTGCCGTTCGGTCTGCATGATGATGGGTACGAGTACGCCAAGCCCATCCCGTACGTGCATGGGTTTGTCCTGGAGTGGTTGCTGCCAGGCGAGAGCCTGCATGGTGGGCCAGCCTATGGGCATATCGAGGGTGGGGTGTTCATCCACCAGGTCGCCAAGGCGCAGGTCTGGTATTTGAAGACCTGGATGGCCCTGGCTATGAGTGGCGGTCGTGGTACCTATCGCGCTCATTCCATTAGTGTGAGTGGCAAGATTATCTTCATTCAGCGGCCGTTCATCGACGTGGCAGGCGCGCCGGCAACCAGTTCGGCCTGTAGCTCGTGGATGGACCCTGAGACGCGCCAGCGTCTCATTCCCGGCGCTCCGTCATCGATCAAGGTGGCTTACGTCGGACACTCGGAGTACCCGCGCTTTCCCGACGTGGTGATGAAGATCGATGACGCGCCGTTCAACCCGACGCGGTTCACGAAGCTGACCAACTGCTTGAATCGCGAGGGCATGTTCGCAATAGGACATGATCGCTGCCCGGTGCTGCACGGGATGCAGTCGCCCGACGACGCGGTGCTCAGTTCCGACTATGACCAACACGATATTGGCGACAGCCTGCCATCGGCGGACCTGTTGGCGGGTATCCAGATGGGCCATGCGGCATGACGCTATCCCGATTGCTCCTCACCAGGCGTACGGTTGGCGTGCTCTGGCAGATCGAGGGCGTAGCCGATGTCGTGTATCGACGGATCCCCCGCTGGCGACTGTGGGCAGAGAGGAGGCTATGGTGATGGAATATCCAGGGCGTCCGGCAGGGACGTGGGCCGGTCCACCGACGGCGATCATGCTGCACGGCAGCCGCAGCGGTAAAGCTGGCAACCCGATGGCGGCTGAGTTTCTCAGCACCTGCCGTTGGTGCGTGACCAACCCGGACGAGCTTGCCTGGCATTGCACGGTGGGCGACGGCGTGTATGCGGTACATCTGGACATGCAGCATTGGGGCTGGCACGCCAGAGAGGCCAGCCGGACCACCATCGGTGTCGAGTTCGCGCAGCCGACGGTGGATGATGCGATTATCGATAGCCAGGTGACGGCGTTCGCGGCCTGGTATCGCGCCGTGGTGCTCCCCGCCTGGCCGCATCTGGCCATGCCCAACCTGCTATTGCCAGCCCACTCCGAGACCGTGCCCGGCGTGCGTGATGGCAAAACCGATGTGTTCCCCAAAGGAGATGCGAGGAACGACGGGCTGCGGGCGCGGCTGTACGCGGCAATTGCGCCAGCCACGACAACCTACAACGTCGGTCCTGGCGTCCTCTCAGCCATGGCGCGGCATGGGGATGTGCCTATGAGCAACGAGGACTACCTCGTCAATCAACTGTCTATGACAGCGGGCCGTGATTCTCTCTACCTGTACCACGCGGATAGCGACACGGTGTTCAAGGCCGATCGTGCCTAATGCCCAGGCTCGTTATCGGCTGCTGCCGGTCAAAGGCATCTCTAGCTCGTATGGCGCTGATCGAACGCATGTTCTAAAATGCATCGCAGCGCCGTCTCATCGGCTACGCAAGGTGCTGCGACAGGTTGGCGAGTCAGGGACCGTGCTACACTGCGCAGCGCGTCCTCACGTGGCCCGCCACGCCTGGGATTCGGAGGACACTATGGCCCGCGACACCCTCACCATCCGACTTGACGGCAACCTGACGCTTGACGCCCTGAGTGTGGCGCTAGGCCACTTCCGAGGACTCATCAACGAACTGACGGCTGCGGTCAGTGAGGGTAGCCCAATCACGTGGCTGGTCGACGACCTGGAGGTCGGCAGTGCCATCGCCACGATTCGGGGCACAGCTGGTGAGCCCACGTCAGTCGAGCGAGTCGTTGCCGCATATCAAGCGGTTGGGCATTCCCTGGAAACGGGCCAGCCAATCCCATATGGCCCGCGCGTCGTCAAGGAAGCGACCGAACTCGCTGGTCTCATCAATGGCCGTATTCGCGCGATCACGTTCCAGACCGACGCGGCGGAGTCGGTCATTGAGAAATCGATTGATGTCGCCACGAACCCGGACCTTGTTGCCTATGGCGCAATCGAAGGCCGCGTTCAGAAAATGTCGGCGCGCACGCGGAATACGTTCACGCTCTACGACTCGCACTTCGACGAGGCGGTGCTCTGCTACCTCTCGCCCGGCATGGACCAGGAGATGCTTGGGGTCTGGAAGCAACGAGCGCGTGTCGAAGGTCTGATTGCTCGCGATGGGCTAACCGGGCGGCCGCGCCGTGTGACTTCGATCACGCGCGTCGAATTGCTGCACGACGTTCCTGCGGGCAATTACCTGGCAGCACGTGCCATTCTGTCGACTCGACCGGATGATCCCACCCCTGAGGTGATCATTAGGCGGATACGCGATGCCTCCTGACGCTCGTCGGCCGGTCGTGTACTGGGATGCGTGCTGCTTTTTGTCATATTTTGAGGGTCATGCGCAACGGATGCCCGCGCTGGAAGCACATCTCCAGATGTCCAAGCGCCAACAACTTCATATCTGGACGTCCGTGATGTCGACAGTCGAGGTGGCCTACGCTCCGATCGAGCGATCAAACCGTGCGCTTGACCCTGACAAGGAAGCTGCGTTGGATACCTTTTGGGCAGATCGTGAGGTTGTCTCGATCGTCGAGCTACACCCGGCCATCGCCCGCGAAGCACGAGCCATGCTGCGCCTTAAGATGCTGCGTGGCTGGACTGGAGTCCGTTCAGCAGATGCTATCCACCTCGCCACGGCCGTGTATTGCGGAGCAACAGAGATTCACACCTACGACCCGGACTTATTGCCATTCGCGTCTGAGTTAAACATCTACATCGGACCGCCGAAGCCGATTGATCAGCAGCTTTCTTTTTAGCTGTCTGACACGCAGTCCTCCCGGATCACTTTATTAATCACGCATTGTGGTGATCTGCCAGGGGCGGAGGTGCACCTAGGTCTCGCCGCCGATGCCGTCACGGTTGGTGTCTCAAATGCGCAAGGTCAGCCGCCGAGCGGTAGCGATCCCTGCCGACCGCCGACAACTTTGGCGCGGGGAGCTGGCCGGAAGGTAGCGCCGCGCTGGCTGGTGAAGGGATAGTCGAGCTTCTTGCCGGCCAACAACTCTGCAATCGTGACGATCTGGAGACGGGGGTGCTCGGTCTGCCAGCCCTCTGACCAGTAGTGGCCAGCACCAGCGGCCTCGGTCCGCATCGGCAGTGTCGGCGGCTCCAATGTGATCAGCGCGCCGATCGCCGCCTGCTCACGCTCGACGACGTGGCCCAGGTCGCGCACGTCACGAACGCTGACCGCGCCGGATTTGACCGACAGGATGACCTGCTTGGCCGCGCCCTGGTCATCGTAGAAGAAGAGGCGGCCGTCGATGCCCTTGTCTGCGCCCTTCTTGACTTCCGCCAAGCGCGCCCCGACCAGGCCGAGCGCCCACCACTGGAACTGGTAGCGGTCCTGGAGGGCCAGGGCGTGGGCCTCGTGCTCGGTGGTCGGCTCACCAATGACGGTGTAGCTGGTGGTGATCTCGTCGCCGTAGGTGTCGAGCAGACGCGTCTTGATGAGCGTGATCGCCAGGTTGGTCACGTCGATACCGATCCAGCGCCGGCCAAGTTTCTGGGCGGCGTCAATGGCGGTGCCGCAGCCAGCGAATGGATCGAGGACGGTGTCGCCGGGGTTGCTGCCGGACAGGAGGATGCGTTCGAGCAAGGCTACCGGCTTCTGGGTCGGGTAGCCGAGGCGCTCGGCGGCCTGTGGTGCGATGGGTGGAATGTCGGTCCAGAGATCCTGCAACGGGATGCCGGGCATTTCATCCAGGTAGCGCTTGTAGGACGGCGTTCCACTTCGACTGTAATAGAGCCGGCCTTCGCGCTCGAAGGCCGTCATATTGGTGCGCGAGTAGGCCCAATACCGGCCGCGATATGGTCGCGCCGCGACATACTCCCAGCCTGGGCGCGGGCTGCCGTGTTCGTCGTCAAGGTCTGCGTGCCAGGTTGTGTCATCGCCGATAGACCGCTTAACCCACCAGTCGTACTCGGTGTCGCCGCCAGGCTTGGCGGCCGTCAGATCAGATAGGCGATAGCGGCGGCTCGTGCCATTCTCCACGTGCCGGTAGAAGTCGTCGATGTAATCCTGGTCATACGGCGTGTACACAGGGTTCCAGGTCCACTCAGCCGTCCTGGTGTAGAACAGGATGGTGTCGTGGATGTGGCCGTGCAGTTTGCGGCCCTGCTTGGTGTCGCTGTGGGCGCTGCTGCGCTTCCAGACGATCTCGCTGCCGAACCGCTCTGGACCGAACACGGCGTCCAGCAGCAGCTTGAGATAGTGGCTGGCGGTCGGGTCGCAGTGGAGGTAGAGGCTGCCGGTCGGCTTGAGGACGCGGTGCAGTTCAACCAGGCGCGGTGCCATCATCGCCAGATAGGCCATCATATTGCTGTCACCCAGCAGCGTGTAGAAGGCACGCAACGCGTCAGAGACGGGGCCGCCCTTCTTCACCGTCGCCTGGAAGATCGTCACGGCGCTCTCGTCCCAGCGCCAGCTATCCTCGAAGGCTTTGAGCTGAGCGCTGGAGCGTGCGCCATCCTGCTCGGCGAACAGCACGTTGTAGGTGGCGTTCGAGTTGAAGGGTGGGTCGAGGTAGACCAAATCGACGCTGCCGTCGGGCACGTAGCGCTGCAGCACGTCGAGGTTGTCGCCGTAATAGAGGCGGTTGTCGGCCATCGTCGTCCACCACTCGTGTCAGCATGGATGTGGCGGCGACAGTGTAGCCGGACCATGACACCCTGTCACGAGAAGTGGATTGCGAAGTTGGCCGGTGGCTTCGCAGCATCGTTCTTCCTGTTCTTGTGGTTGGTCATCGTCGCTCGCCCTGGCTACCGTCCTTCGTCTCGGTCTTGCCACCGCTTTTAGTCTCGGTGTCGAGTAGCCTGGGATCGACCGGTGGCGGCGGCGGTGGAGGCGGAGAGCTCGGGGGCTTCTGGGTGGTCGGTGGCAATTTCCTCATTCCCTTCTAGACTTGTGTGACGACGACACCGAGCCAGATAGCCAACCAAATGGCCTCGATCGCGAGGACGATCAGTGCTACGAACGTCCAGCGAGCCTTGGCCTCGATTATCGCTACGTTATGCTTATATGCTTTCGCCATCGTTCTGGCGACCACACCTTTGACTTTGGCCGGCTGTTCATGGCAGTAGTTGAGGACCAGGGCCTTCGGCGTCGGCGCCCGCGAATACGTGCGTGGCCGATAAGCGAAGACGACGGCAATGACGATGATGGCGTAGAGAGCGACCGCGCCAGTGGCGCCGACCGAGATCGGCAACATTTGATTGGCGGCGAGCGTGTTGGGCAGAATGATTTTCATTAGGGCTGCGGTGCCACCGACTAACAGGCTGGCAGAGGTAAGCGCGGCGAGTGCTTTCGCGTCAAGGGTCGCTATTTGTTGATCTTGGGCCTGTGTGCGCGCCTGCACGGCGTCATAGACGACATCGACGCCGGGGTATTCTTGAGTCGTCTGTGTATCGTCCACCACGTGGCTGCCTCCGATTTAGATCAGCCACGGTCGTGGGCTTTGAGCCACGCTACCCCAGTTGCTGTCAATATGGCGACACCTATCTCTGGAAATCTGACCAGGCCATGAGTCTGCAAGTACAGTTGCGCCTCCCATGGTTCTCCTGGCTGTAAACCCAACTCGGCAATTGCGTGATGCCAGTCGGCGGATGTGCCCCCTGCCTCGCCAGCGAGTTCACCGATCTTTCGCAATGCCCGTTCATCTAGTCGCTGTTGGTCTGCCGGTGACAACTCTGACTGGTTCGGGTCCATTATCACGGCACTATCCTCCTGCTACACTGCCCACCGCCCGGTCCTGGCCAAACAGGCTCGGGCTGGCCGCGCGCCTAGTTAGTTAGGCCGCGGCCCTCCATTCCCCCAATGTGGTCCCGAATCGAAGTTGCACGAACGCGTCCAGGTCGGCGCGCGCGACGCGATAGCCGAGCTTCGTGCCGCCGATCATCGTGCCATGCAGTGCGCCGGTGCGGAGCCAACGTCGCACGGTTTCGACGCGCACGTCGAGCAGCGCTGCCACCTGTTCGGCCGTCCACCATTGTCGCTGTGTGTCCATGGCATCACCTCCTATTAGCCCGAGAGTATAGCGACAACTTCACGACAATGCAAGCAAAACGCTTGACAATGATACGAGAAAGTGCTAAGATACATCTATCAAAGGACGGGCAATCGAGCCGGTCCCAGCAGTCCAGGAGGACACCGATGCACACCAATATCCACTGGTTCAACTCGCTAGAGGACCGGGGCGAACCCGACGACGCTGACGAGATGACGGCTGAGGACCAGGATGCATTCGCAACCGAGATGCGGGCGATGCTCATGGCCGATATGGAGGCCGCGCGGCTGGCTCACCTGGAACCCCAGGACATTGACGACCTGCCTTTCTAGGACACACGAAACGGCCGGCGTCCACTGACATGGACCCGGCCCCGGCCAATGGGCGACCACTAGCAGAGAGAGGATATCACGATGGCAACCACCTTCCGCGTCCGAACCGAATCCCAGATGCAAGCGATGTTCGACCGGGCCACGACCAAGAGCGATGAACAGGCTCGCGTCGGCAACCTGCCGCGCCTGGTGCGCTACAACGAGGATGGCGAGCCGATCTACGCCGTCACCAGCCGCACGACCAGTGGCAGTGTCTATCTGGTGCATGTGGACCGCGCCAATTATCTAACGTGCGAGTGTGAGGCGACCGGCTGGTGTTGGCATCGCACCCACGTGCAGCGGGCGCGGGGTGGCGAGATTGGCACAATTGACCTGGCAGCCCTGCGGGCGCGGGTGTTGCACATGACGCGAGACATCTACCGCTAGGACCATGGCGGGCCGGTGATGAGCCGGCCTGCTTGACCGCTCACGCACGTGCACTCACAAAACAGGAGAAACCGATGATCCAGAATATCGCCGATGCACGAACCTTCGACCCGGCCCGCTATCTGACCCAGATCAGTGGCCGCGATTACCTCGAAGTCAAATTTCGCCTGTTGTGGCTGCGGACGGACTATCCCGACGCCGCGATTGAGACGGAGTTGATCCGTGACGATGGCACGACGGCCCTGTTCAAAGCGCGAGTAACACTGCCGACCGGTGGCAGCGCGACCGGCTGGGGCAGCGAGACGATCCACGACTTTGGGGAATACATCGAAAAAGCTGAGAGAAAGTCGCTGGGTCGGGCGCTGGCCGCGCTCGGTTTTGGGACGCAGTTTTGCCAGGACTTCGACGGCGATGGCGGCCGCGCGGTCGATAGCCCAGTGCCGTTTCAGTCACGGCGCGAAGCCGATGGCGACGGGGCCAGCGACCGGCAGATCAAAGCGATCTACGCGATTGCCCGCGCCCAACAGGTGAGCGACGGCGAGCTGGCGACGTTATGCAGTCAGGAGTTCGGTCACACGCGACCCGAGGCGTTGACCCGGCGCGAGGCCTCGACCTTCATCGACCTGCTCAAGCAGCAGACGCCGGCAGCGACACGGTAGGTATTCAGGTGGCTAGGATGGTTCCAGCCGCCACGCTTTACAAGGGCAGGTGTAAAGCATGTCTGAGCGCACCACGGTCATCACGATCACCGTCACCACGCCGCGCGACGCGACCGACCGTCTGACGATCGTCGTGGCGGCCGATTACGACCAGGCGTTCATCGACGGCCTCAAGCGTTCGGTGCCCGCCTACGACCGCGCCTGGGATGAGGCGGCGACGGTCTGGCGCGTGGCGCCGCAACATCTGGCGCTGCTCCAGGTGTTAGCGCTTGGCTTCGACGCGGCCTGGCTGATCAACCACGACGGCCGTCGCCGAACGGACCTGAAAACAGGCCGCGCCTATGAGCAAGGGGCGCTGTTCTAGGAGCCATGCATGTGCCAGGCGTGACACGAAGTACTACCAGAATTACTACCAGCGGTCGCCTGGTATTGAAAATTCCCCGTGGGCCCAGCAGGATTCGAACCTGCAACCTCGGAATTATGAGCTTGGTCGTCACGCCTGCCAGACCATGACATGTCGGTCAGATTGCCTTGATCGCGCGGGCAGGAACGGGTGCCAGCATGGCAGGCTCGTCATGGTTTGCCCCGGTTTCACGCCCCGAATTACTACCAGCATCACTACCAGCTAACCGGTCGATGACCGCGCCGATCCGGTCGGCGGCGTCGTCCTCCATCTCATGTGATAGGTGGCTATAGGTATCGGCGGTGAGCGCGAAGGTGGCGTGCCCCAGGATGCTCTGAATGGTTTTCAGTGGCACGCCCTCAGCCAGCATGAAACTGGCGGCACTGTGGCGAAGATCGTGCGGCCGGCGATGGGGCAGGCCAGCTTTGACGCGGAACAGGTGGAACTGGCGATTGATGTTGCGCGGCTCGAATGGCGTGCCGACCGATGTGGGAAATACGAGGTCATGCGCGCGCCAGCGTGGACCAGCCAGCCGACGCAGCCCAACCAGGCGCTCACGGTGGGCTATCAGGACTGCCACGAGCGGCGCGGGTAGGCGGATGCGCCGGGCTGCCGCCTCGCTTTTTGGCGTGTCGGTATGAAGCCTGGTTTCGCCAGGCGCGACGTTGACGCGGTAGGTCTGCTGGGCAATGGTGAGGGTGGGTCGTGGGTCGTCCAGGTCGAGGTCAGACCAGCGCAGACCGGCCAGCTCACCCAGCCGCAACCCCAGCGCCAGCGCCACGCGATACAGGGGCGCCTGGCGGTGATCGCCGATCGTCGTCAGCAACGCCCTGGCCTGCTCGACCGTGTACGGCTCGACCCGTGGCCGAGGCGCGGTGGGCCGGTCAACGCGATCGGCCGGGTTGCGGGCCAGCATCTCCCAGCGGACGGCCCGGTCAAGCGCGGCGTGCAGCACGGCATAGCAGAGCAAGATAGTGGAGGGCGCCAGGCCCGTGGCGCGCACCGTCGCCAGCCAGCGGTGGACGTGGTGCGGACTGAGGCGCTGGAGGCGCAAATGCCCGATGGAGGGCACGATGCGTAACCGGACCTCGCGCGCGTAGCGCTCGTAGGTACGCGGTTTCGCCTCAGGTCGCACCACGTCAGCGAGCCACAGGTCGAGGAACTGGGTGACGGTGCGGCGGTCGGGCGCGACGGCATCGCCGCGGGCCTGCTCACCCAGCCGACGCACGCGGGCCTGCTCGGCCTGCTTCTCGCTCGCGTGCCAGGTCGTGACCTGACGCCGCCGGCCATCGGGCATGGTGGTCGTGATGGCGCAGCCCCAGCGGTCGCGGGCCTGGTCGTGGAAGACGCTGCCGAGGCCGTGAGCGCCGCTCATGAGCGTGCTTCGGCAATCACCTCATAGCGGTCCATGGTCGGCGGGTCCGAAACTGAAATGCTGAACGGCGACCGACCGCCCGGCGGAATGGTGTCAAGCTTCGCATAATCAGATTCGGTCCGAACGACCTTGCCTTGCGCGTCATACAACGTGGCATGGACCCGCACGCGGCTAAGCGGCTTGGCCGTAGTGTTGCGCACTTCGCCGTCGATAATGAGCCATTTGAACACGTTCTGGTGGGTCGAATGACTGACAATCTCAATGGCGGGCACGACTGTCGCTGGGGCGATTGGCGATGGTGGAACAGGCGTCGCCGCTGGGAGCACGGCACCCGTAGCCTGGACGGCGACCGCGACAGTCGAAGCGACATGCGGGGTTGGCATGGCCGTCGTCGAGCGTCCCGATCCCGCATACACCACCGCATTGACCACGATGAAGCCGATACACACAAGAATGACTATCCAACCTTTTGACATTGGCCCCTAACCTACTCCCCGAAGTTGCAAAATCATCACGGCTTCCAGCGCGAACGCCCCCGGCGGCAAACGCAACTCCCCATAGTTGGATTCGAGCACCCAGAGTCCATTGCGACTGACCAGCCGCTTGAGATAGCGCTCGTTGTCGATGATGACCGACACGATGTCACCAGGCATGGCGCGACGCAGCTTACTCATTCGCAGGTGATCGCCAGGCTGAATTCTCTTCGTCAGGCAGTCGCCGGTGACGACGAGGATGAACTCATCCTCATCAGGCTCGTCTTCAGACAGGCGCTCACCGTCCGCTGTAGAGGCGGCGGCGGCTTCACCACTGAAGCGGAGCCAATAGGCATCGCGGGGCACGATAGACGCTCCGGTACGGGGGCGTTTGTCTAAGCCGATACTACGCTCTACCGTGCTCATTCGTTCCTCAAGATTCTGTATCGCGTTCACCTGTTCCCGAAGATCCTGTATGACGTCCACCCCCCAGTCTGGTGGTAGCCCGACTGGTCGTGGGGGAATGAGCGACGCCAGAGGCTTGTCGAGATCGTCAAGCGACACATCGAGAGCCGCTGCCAAGCGGTGCAGCTCTGGATAGCGTGGCTGTTTGGTTTGCCCACCCTCAAGGCGCGACACATAGGACGGACTGACCTTGGCGGCAGCCGCCAGGTCCTTTTGTTCCCATCCCCGACTTTCACGGAGCAGTCGGACGTTATAGCGCGTCTGTTCTAAATCCATGCAACCAATATAGAGATCGAAATGCAGATTAGCAATCATGGCCCGAACCTCTTGACCAAATGCAAGCGAAGTGTTACCCTGCAAGCAACAGAAATGTTGATCGACAAGTCACGGGGGTAGCACATGAACTTCCGGGAATTAGTTCGGCGGTACCAGTTCTACAACCCCGCGACGGGCACGTTCGACGCGAACCGGAATAGCCAGGACTACGCCGCAATCCTGGGCGTGCATCCGTCGCAACTGAGCCGCTTCTACGCTGGCCAGACGCGGGACTCGAGCGCCATCCTCCGTGGCTTCCTCCAGGCGTTCCCCCATATCGCCACCGAAGTTGGGCCGGCGCTGCTGGCCGAGGTGGCGTAGGTGGTCGCCACCTCTGATCCAGCCAGCGCCACGCTCGCCGCTGCCCAGGCGCTGGTCGCGGCACTCGAAGCGCAGCAGACGCTGACGTCCGCGGCGACGCCACTGATCGAAACTCGCTGGCTCCGGCCGCGCGAGGTGGCGGCGCTGTTGAGCCTCTCCGAGCGGACCATCTATCGCTTGATCGACCGCGGCGTGCTGCCGGCCATTCGGGTCGAGTCGATCGTGCGCATTGATGAGGCGGCGTTGCGAGACTGGATGGACCACCAGCGGGCGACTGGTCATGGCGTGCTCTCTCTGTCACGAGCTCGGAGCGGTGCGGGCACGCCCGTTCCAAGCGCGACACATCGACGCGCCAGCGCGGCGCGGTGATCGCTGCCTTGCGTGGCCCCAGCAGTCGTCGCATCGACCGGGCAGAACCGGAGGACATCATGCATCGCCCGGCCAAAACCGGGCACCGGAGATCCACAAACAAGGGCACATGTTTCGGGCCGAGTGATGGCGTTGTCGTTGTCACCGGCCACCGTTAGGGCCGGCTCGGGTCAACGGTCCAGTTGGCACATAGCACCGAGCCGGCCCGTCACCCCAGTGTAGACCGAACGATATACGACCGACCGCCCGCGAGCCCTCGCGGCGTGCCGAGAGAGATGATGACGATGCCGACCCCCGAACCCACCACCAACGCATTGATTGACACGGCCAGCGACCTGACGCGCCTGATCGACGAGCTACGCCAGCGCAACGTGCTCGACCTGGCGACGTATCGCCGGCTGAGCGACGGGCAGCGACGTATCGCGCGCCTGGCCTGCCGCATCGACGCCCAGCGCCGCGCCGCCAAAGGGCTGCTCGATAGCGGCCGCGTCCCGCGCGATGTCGCCGCCACGCTGGTGGAGACCGAGTACGACGACGCCGCATAGAGAAGGCCGCTCATCGCTGCGAACGATGGCGGCCCGACACAACCCAAACAGGAGAGTCTACCCATGAGTGCAAACGTTCGCAATCTGACGATGGCATCTCGCATTGACCAGCAGACGACGCACCCGCTGTCGCGACTGGCCATGGGCGCCGCTTCGACCTTCGACCAAGCGATGTTGCTGATCGAGGCGGGTATCGAGCGGGAATTGGCCGAAGCCCGCGAGCTGGGCGACGCGCAATGGCTGGCGTCGCTGCGGCGACATGGCATCCGCGTCTCGCGCGCCCGCCGCATCTACCGCGAACAGCAACGCCAGTCTGACCTGGCGACCATCGAACGATTCCGCCAGGCCGAGCTTGGCGACTTCGCGCAGGCGTTGGAGCAGGCCAATTATTCGCGATTGAGTTGGTGACGCCATGGAGAACTGGCGTGACCAACCACCGACCTATCTGGACAGTCATGACTCCGCGCGGGCGCAGTTGGCCTACTGCGTGCCGACGGACCTGCTGGACGCCGCCACACGCCAGGCCCACACCAATCACGGGCCCTGGTTCGCGGCCTTCTGGGCAGCGACCGAGAATCATTTCGCGAGGCAACGGGCGCAAGAAGAGGCCGCCACCCGCGTCTGGCGGGCTCGCTGTGCCAGTGCGGTCCGCCGTCTGGGCGATCAGGTCGAACGCGCCAACGCGGCCGAACGCGCGGTCGACACGCTGCGCGGCATGGTCGATCAGGACGGCGTGCGCTTCCTGGAGCGCGAGCGCTACATCCTGACGCTGCAACGCCGCTGGCGCATCCTGCGGGCGGGACAGCGCCGGCTGAAAACCGAGTGGTTCTGCGGCGGGATGCTCGTGGGCGTGATGTTCATGGAAGTGCTGCGCTGGCTGGTGGCCCCATGAGCGACGCGACGATCACCACGACGCTGGAGTCATTCACCCCACTGTGGATTGAGGTTGTCGGGCCAAACGTGCGGCCTTGTCTGCTCAACCTCGAACGGGCCAGTTCGATCTCGCTGTTCGAGGACCGTGACGGGAAGGTCGAACTCTGTATTTGGGATGGCTCCAACCAACTGGAGAGCGTCCATGGGGAAGCGGCCCGTGCAACCTGGCGGGCCATTCGCCAGCGCCTCGGATTGGGTGTCGACGAGGTGGCCCCATGAGCGATCACGTGCCGGCCCTCGACGCGCTGCTGCAGATCGGCGACGTGCCATGAATGGAGGTGACGCTCCAAGCACCCGCGACTATTCCCCAGCCCGCAACCAGGCGCTGCGCGATAAGGCGCGGGCGAAGAGTCTCGAACAGGTCGCGCTCAACAATCTGCCGCGCCTGGTGCGTGATGACGTCGCCGGCGAGGCCTGGTCGGTCCATTCGCGGACCAATGGCGACGTCTGGATCGTGACGCTCGACCGCGACACCGGCGAGATGTGGTGCACCTGTCCAGCCGGCCAGTGCTGGCATCTGGCGCATGTGCAGCGGGCGCGAGCGGGCGAAATTGGCTTCTGGCCTCTGCCGCGCGTGGCGGCACTGTAGTTACACACGAATTACACAGGAGTTACGACAATGCCAGTGATTACCAAGGTTGAATCGAGTTTTGCGATTGAGCCAGGTCAATACATTCTGCGGTTGCTGAGCTGCGACATCGTTGACGGCACCAACTATCGGACGCAGTTGCCCGAGGACCAACTCAAATGGGTGTGGGCCATCGAGCGGGTGTTCGAGCTGGAGCCGACCGAGAAGCAGTTAGAGCACGTCGGAGAAGAAGCCTGGGAATGGACCTCGCCGCGGTTCACGCCCAACAGCAAGGGCTGCGCGAGGGCTGAGGCGCTGCTCGGTCGGCAGATGGCGATCAATGAGGAGATCGACACCGACCGCCTCATAGGCCGGCGCCTGAAAGCCACCTACGCGCCATTCACCAGCCCGGTGACCAAGAACGTGAGCGTGCGCATTCTGGCCGTCCAGTCCTATCAGGAGACCGCCGCCAAGCCCGCGCCGATCGTCACGCCGGTCGCTGAAACCGTCGACGAGGCTGGCGTGCGCGCCTCACTCAAGGTCGCGATCGAGCGCGTCGTAGCCGCCAAAAAGTGGTCGCTGGACGACCTGAAATCGATGACCAAAGACATTTGGGGCAAATCGAGAACGACCGACTTGACCGCGCAAGAAGCGCAGGTCTTCCTCGAAATTCTGAATGAGCAGCACGACGTGCACTACGACCAGGATGGCAAGTTCGTGCTAGGTCTCGCGTTCTGATGGATCGTGGCCGGGAGGGGATACCTCCCGGCCACATGTTTGGGGAGTGACGATGCTGCCCACGATGCGTCGCACCAGCCCTGGCCTCCTGGGGCTCGACCTTGAGATCCGCCGCCTGAGCAATCACGCGCTGTGGTCGCAATTCGTGCTGTTGTGCGAGCACATTGAGTTGCGACGGACGGGCAGCCTGGGAGCCGCGCGCTACCAGTTGATCCTCGCTGAGCTTGAGCGGCGGTCGACTCGATGCGCGTAGACGATCTGGTGACGCGACTCGACGGCGTGAAGCGCAAGAGTAGCGGCGGCTGGATTGCGCGCTGTCCGGCGCATGAGGACACGCAGCCGAGCCTGTCGATCGACCCTGGCAGCAACGGCAAGATCGTGATGCGCTGCTTTGCTGGCTGCGAGGTGACCGCGATCGTGGCTGCCATGGGCCTGAGCATGACCGACTTGTTCGATGACGCGCCTGAGCCGGTCGCGGTGGCGAGCAACGGCCACGCGGTGACCACCTGGTACGACATTCGCGACCAGGCCGGCGTCGTCGTGGCGCGGCACAAGCGCGTCGACCAGAGCGGCGCGAAGAAGATGAGTTGGTGGCTGCCAGAGGCGCGACAGCCGGGCCTGGGCGGCCTCCGCATCAACGACCTGCCGCTGTACGGCATGGAGCTGTTCGACGAGTGGTCGACGACTGAGTCGATCATCGTCTGCGAGGGCGAGAAGGCCGCGCTGGCGTTGCAGACGGCGGGCGTGCCAGCGCTGGGCACGGCGACGGGCGCGAACGGGTGTCCTGATATTTCCATACTCACGCCGCTGGCGGGGCGCACCGTCATCCTGTGGCCGGACAATGATGCGCCAGGCCGCATCCACATGGAGCGGGTTGGCAAACGGCTGACGGAGGCCGGCGCGACCTGCCGATGGTTCACCTGGACCGACGCGCCGGCTGGTGGGGACGCGGCTGACTACCTGGCGACACGCACCACGGCAGCGCTGCGAGTAGAACTCAGCCACGCTTCGCGCTGGCCGGCACGGCAAGAGGACATGGCCTCGGCGAAGCAGGCGCCAGCGCCATTCAGCGCGGTCGATCTCATGGCCAAGCAGTTTGCGCCGCTGCTCTGGGTCGTCCCCGATCTCTTGCCCGAAGGCGGCGCAATCCTGTCGGGCAAGAGCAAGCAGGGCAAATCGTGGATCGCGCTGTCGCTGTCGGTGGCAGTTGCCTATGGCGGCCGGGCCTTTGGCAAGATCGCGGTCGAACAGGGCGAGGTGCTGGTTCTCGCGCTGGAGGATGGCGACCGTCGCCTCCAACGCCGGCTCCGTATCCTGTTGGCCGATGCAGCGCCGCCGGTCGGGTGGTTCGGCCAGGTGACCTGGCCAACGCTCGACAGGGGCGGACTGGACGCGCTCGACGCCTGGTTGACCGCACACCCGCGCTGCCGCCTCGTCATTATCGACACCTTGAAAAAGTTCCGGCCCGTCGCTGATACGCGCCAGACCCTCTACAACACCGATTACGACGCCCTTGGCCCATTGACGGAACTCGGCCAGCGTCACCGCTGCTGCGTGCTGACCATCCATCACAGCACGAAGGCGGCGCACGCCGACTTCGTCGACGAGCTGAGCGGCAGCATCGGTCTGTCAGGCGCAAGCGAAACCATCCTTGGCTTCCGTCGCGATCGTGGGTCGAAGACGGCGACGCTGCTCCTGGCTGGCCGCGACCTGGACGAAGAGCGCGAGCTATCGCTGCAATGGGACGGCCTGACGGGGCAATGGGTGCTCGTGGGCGACGCCAAAGAGGTCGCGGCCGAGAAGGCGCAGCAGGCGACCGCGATGCATCAAACGTGGCTGCGCGAGACGTTGGCGACGGGGCGCAAATGGAGTTCGGAATTGTTCGAGGCGGCCAAAGTCGCCGGCATCGGTCGCGACGATGTGTTTGCCGCAAAGGATGTTGTCGGAGCCCAGGCTCGCAAGGACGGCCACGGCCAGTGGTACTGGGAGCTCTCGCGATGATGCAGAACCCACGACAGTTCCGACAGTTCCGACAGTTCCCTAAAACAGGGGGGATTTTGGGCATCGATGAAAAAGACAGTTCGAGACAGTTCCACCGTTCGATCGCTCGAACTGTCTGGAACTGTCGGAAACCCGCATGGGCAAAATCCCCCCTGTTTATCGGAACTGTCGGAACTGTCGGAACTGTCGCACGAACTGAGGGCTGAAGGAGACGCCATGAGTAGCCAACCCGCTAATCCGTTCACGGTGTCGCGCCCGTGGACCGAGGACGACAACGCTCGCCTCCGCGACCTCTGGGAGCGCCAGGGAGCCAGCACGGCCGCCATTGCCGACGCGCTCGGTCGCACTGCCAAGGCCGTCCAGCTCCGCGCCTACAAGCTCGGCCTGCAACGGCCACCCGACGCCCCGAGTCGACAACCGGCCGTCGCGCTCATGCCAGCACCTCCGGTGATTCCGTCGCTCGTGGTCAGTCCCGCCCCTCCCACCCCGACTCCTGCCGACGCCGAGCGTGCCGACGTCGATTTCGAGTTCCTGCTCGATCCTATTCGCCGCCTGATGCGCCTGGGCATCGACGCCGAACGCTTGCGCCGCGTCACCACCCAGCAAGCGGCGCTGATCGTGGCCTATCAGGAGGCCCTGGACGGCGACACCGTGGTCAGTCGCCCGTCGCCGCCGGTGCTGTTGCGACCTGACCCGAGCCACACCTCGGCGATCGCTGATCTCCAAAGTGAACTGGACCATGCGAACCAGAACCGCACGGCGACGGAACACGCCCTGGCGGTGCTGGAGACGGCCCACGCGGACCTGGACCGCACCCACGCCGACCTCATGCAGGAGCTCGACCGCCGCACCTCCGAGCGCGATCGGCTGCTGTCCGAACGGGCCGCGCTCAACTACCTCGTCGCCGCCCTCGAACAGGAACGCGACGCTCTGGCCAAGCAACTCGCCACGCCGTCAGCCACAGGGGCAACCGGCGGCGCCGATGACAAACGCGAACTGCGCCGGGCCTGGCTGGTGCTGGCCTGGACGCAGAAGGCCGTGGGAACCGGTCGCGCCATGCACCGCCTGACCATGGCCGACGAGAGCGAATTATCCCAGGAGGCCCACCGCTTGGCCGAGGCGGGTCGGTTGGTGGCGGATGGGACCGATCCGCTATGAACCCAAACAGCGCGGGCCAATGGAACGCCCACCGCCAGGAGAGCGCGTGTCTGGCGTGCTGGGAGATCAACCGGCGCTGGCCACTGCCCGGCCAATGGGCATCGCCCTGGACTTGCCGGCGATGTGGCGCATCGTTGCCCACACCCGCGCCAGTCGCATCGACGGCCGCGAACCCATTGCCGGTGGCTGATGTCCAGCCCCGGCTGCTGTAAACAGGAGGACACCCCCACCATGGTAGACACCGTGACCATCACTGGCGCTGGCCGCACGGTCACGCTCGACAACGACCAGTTCGCGCGAGCCGCCATGCTCATCGGTGGCGACGCGCTGCCGGCCGGCCCCCGCGAACTGGTGACTGGTGGAGATCCTGATGCACGCTACCCGGTGCCCTCGGTGCAGCGGTTCGTGGACGATCGCGGCTCACCAGTGGAGTTCATTGACGCGCCCGAACTGGCGGCGATCGCCGTCGCGCTGATGGATGCACGGGCGCCGCTGTTCAACCCGGTGCGCGGCTTCAAAATCGGCTACCTGTGGAAGCTCAAAGGCGGCGAGGAGTCGGGCAAAGCGAAGTTCGGGCAATGCGCTCGCACCTCGGGCCTGGTGCGCTATTTCGGCACGGTCGACTTTGTCATCTGGCTGGCCGCCGACCACTGCCGCAACGGGGCGCTCACTCGCTGGCAAGTGGAGGCACTGGTCTGCCACGAGCTGCTGCACGCCACGATCAACGAGAAGGGTGCGCCCGCGATCGCGCCGCATGAATTCGCTGGGTTTCTCCGCGAACTGGCCTGGTACGGCTCGTGGCAGCGCGACCTCCAGCGCATGGTGCGCCAGGCCCAGCAGTTGCCACTGTTCGACGGGGACGCCGATGGGGATGACGAGTGAGCGAGACGACGGGGATCAGCTGGTGCCACCATACATTTAACATTGCCTGGGGCTGCAACGAGGTCAGCGCGGGCTGTGATCGGTGCTATGCCCGGACGCTGGCCGAGCGCTACGGCTATCAAGTGTGGGGAGCACCGCACGCCACGCATCGTCGCCTGTTTGGCGATGCTCATTGGCGCGAGCCGCTCCGATGGAACGCGGCCGCGGCGAAGGCCGGCGAGCGACGGCGCGTGTTCTGCTCGTCTATGGCTGACGTGTTCGAGGTTCACTCCGACCTTGATAGGCCGCGTGAGCGTCTATGGGATCTTATCGACGCGACACCCTATCTCGACTGGCTGCTGTTGACCAAGCGACCGGAGCAGATCAGCCGGATGCTCCCTCAGGTCTGGCAGACGCATCCCTGCTCAAACATCTGGTTGGGCACGTCGGTCGAGGACCAGGCGGCAGCCGACCTGCGTATCCCGCGCCTGCTGAGTGTGCCTGCCGTCGTGCACTGGCTGAGCATGGAGCCGCTGCTGGGTCCGGTGGATCTGTGGTCGCCACGCTACACGCTTCCCAGCCACTTTGGCAGTGCCTTCGACTGGGGGAAGGGAGTGTCGTGGGTCGTGGTCGGCGGCGAGAGTGGCGCGGGCTTTCGGCCGATGGACCTGGACTGGGTACGCCTCATTCGCGAGGACTGCCGAGCGGCTGACTGCGCCTTCTTCTACAAACAGGGCGCGAGCCGCCTTCCCGGCCGCGACACGATGCTGGACGGTCAGGAGTGGCATGAGTGGCCGGCGACCGACGCCTCGCGCCAGGCGGTGCCGTCATGACCATGCTCACCCACGATCAGCGTCCGTTTGGCGCGCTCCTCGCCGATCTGCGCTTGCGACGCGGCTGGTCACAGAGCGTGCTGGGCGCCGAGGCCGGCTACGACAGCAGTTTCATCTGCAAGTTGGAAGCGGGGAAGCGCGAGCCGTCACGCGATACCGTTGGCGCGTTGGCGGCGATCCTGGGTCTCGATACGCACGACACCTGGCACCTCTTCGTCGCCGGCGGTTTCCTGCCGCCCGGCGCGTGGGTCGTGGGCGAGTATGCGCTCCTGCCGGTGCGTGACGCATGAACGAGCGTGTCGCCGAGGCGTATCAGGCGATTATTGACGAGTTGGAGGCGCGGGTGGCGACGTTGGTGCAGCGGGAGACGCGACGGCATCACCTTGTCACCATCATGGCACCGCAGAACCTGGCCGAGCGACAACAGACCGCCGAGCGCATCGCGGCGCTGGAGGCGGCGGCGCGGGCGGTGGTGGACACCATGACCCACTGGAAGGATGGCACCCTGGTCTGGTGTAGCGCCTGCGACCCGGACGAGGTGAGCAGGGGCCATCAGGTGAGTTGCCAGATCGGCGCACTGGCCGCGCTGCTGGACGGTGATGCATGACGGCAGCGGTGATCACCCGGCCGGCGCTGCGCTACTACGGCGCTAAGTTCCGGCTGGCGCCCTGGCTGATCTCCCACTTCCCACCGCATACCTGCTACGTCGAGCTGTGCGGGGGGTCGGCGGCCGTCCTGCTGACCAAGCCGCTGGCGCTCTACGAGGTCTACAACGACGCTGACTACGCGCTGGTGCGGTTCTGGCGCGTCCTGCGGGAGCGGCCCGACGACCTGATCCGCGCGATCGACTGCACGCCCTACAGCCGGGCCGAGCAGCGCGCCAGTGCCGACCCCACGGACGACGACCTGGAAGCCGCGAGGCGCCTGTACGTGCGGGCCTGGCAGGAATGGGGGTACGCCACCGGCCCCTGGCGAGCGGGCTGGCGCTTCCAGCATTCGGCCAATCGTGGGAAGAGCGTTACGGCTGACTGGGACACGACCGCGCACTTGTGGGCGATCGCTGCCCGCCTGAAGCGCGTCCAGTTGGAATGTGACGACGCCGTGCCGGTCATTCACCGCTTCGGGCGGCCAGGGACGTTCATGTACGCCGACCCGCCCTACGTCGCCGACGCGTGCCGCGATCCCGTCAAGGCGCGGCACGCCTATGGCGTGGCGTTCGACGACGACGATCACCGGCGCCTCGCCGCGGCCCTGCGGACGTGGGGCGGCATGGCGGCCGTGAGCGGCTATCGCTGTGCCCTGATGGACGAGCTCTACGCGGGCTGGCGCCGGGTCGAGTGCCAGAGCCTGACCCTGGTGTCGACCGTGGCGATGGAATGCCTGTGGCTGTCACCCGCCGCCATGGCAGGTCGGCGGCAAATCGGCATGGACTTCGGATGGGAGGGGACGGCATGACGCACCTCTGGCACCTGTACGAGGTCTGCACGGTCTGGGTTCAGGGCATGGGCGTGGGCCACTGTGCGGCATGGTCCTGGACGCTGGAAGGGGTGAGCCTGCCATGGTGAACGAGGCGCTGGAGGGACAATCATGAGCCTGCTGATGGAACGATGGGACGCTGCGCGCGTGAAGGCGGAGCGAGCGCATGGTCAGGTCTATAGCGTCCCGACCGATCGACTGAACCACTGCCATGCCTGCGGGAGCGCTTGGCCCAAAGAACGCTATCCGTGGTGGCCGCTTCGGGTGCGCGTCATGTGGCGTCGTGGGCCGGCTCAGCCACCACGCTGGACGGTTGATCGCTGGGGCATCGAGGAACCGCCACCGCTGGATGCAATGCCGTTCCAACGCACGTTCTCCCGCGTGCTGAAGGTGGGGCCGGTGTTCTTCCACGTTGGGAGCCAGCGATGATGGAGCGACTCACCATCTGGCGCATCGGCCATCACTACACCCTCGCACGCCTTCGAGAGCGATTCGTGCTCGCGCTCGTCTGGCGGTTGCCCCGCTGGCTGGTCTACTGGTGCGCGATCCGGCTTATGGCCCACGCCACGATGGGGCGCTACGGCGATCAGGAAGCGCCTGCTCTACTGGCGATGGATGCCCTCGAACGCTGGCGGGAGGGACAGGATGGCTGACTCATTTACCATCACCATCGGTGGCGTTGAGCGGCGACTGATGGCATTCAGTGCCGCCGAGGCTGTGTGGCGAGTTGTTGAGGCGTTGCCCGAACAGCCAGCGAGTGGAACGCGGGTATTGGTTCAGCGAGAGGGACCAGACGGACATGCCTGGTTACTGCGCGTCGTGGTGAATCGGACGAAGGCAGGGCGGGAGTATATCCAATTCCGTGACCCGGAGGCCGAGCGACGGGAACGGGCGTTCCGGGCGTGGTGGCGGGCGCGGCATGGGGAGGGTGTCGCATGACCGAGCCTGAGCCCGTGGACGTGGCTGAGTTGCGGCGGCGGCTGGCAGCCATGCCAGCGGGCCGGCTCTATGTGCTCGGTGCGCCGTGGGCGATCAATTCCGGGCCGCCGGTGATCCTGTTGGGCAGCGATGACCCGCACGCGGCAGACGTCGTCCTGTGCGGCCAGGACATTGACGAGTGGCCTGCTGACGAACGCGGCCCGGACTACACACGACAGGATCGGGTTGCCGACCTGGCCGTCGCCGCCGTCAACGCCCTCGGGCCGCTGCTCGACCGGCTGGAAGCAGCCGAGGCGCGGGTCGCCGAACTGGACGCCTCAGCCGAGGTGCTGGCCAGTGTCATTCGTGCCGGCATCGCGCGCGTGGCCGCCCTGGAGACGGCGCTGCGGGCGGCCATGCGTGCCTGCGACCGGATCGACCACGACGTCAGCTACCAGACCGTGATCTGCGCGCTGGTGCCGGTGCCGGAATGGCGGGCGCTGACGGCACTGCTGGAGGAGGAATGATGTCACGCCGTGACCACTGTCCCAGATGCGGCCGAGAGAAATGGCGCTATCTGGGCACCGAACCCGGCCCGCATCTGTGCTTTGCCTGTGTACGGGAGATCGAGTCGTCCGCCACGCCTGAGCGCGCTGGTGCGCGGGTGGCGGCGCTTGAGGTGGCAGCGCGGGCCATCCTGCCCGCCGCCCATGCCGGTATCCACTTCGCCTTTCACGAGGGCAACGCCGTGGGTGAGGGCACACGCTACCGCGCCGCCTATGACGCGCTGAAGGCACTGCTGGAGGAGGCGGGCTGATGGCCACCCTGAGCTACACCGTCCTCACCTGTGACGCCGACGGCTGCGACGAGCACCTGCCGCCCCTCCCTGGCGGATCAGGCCAGGTCCGGGCCGTCGCTCGCGCCCTGCACGGTTGGCGCCGCTTCTACGGATCACATGGGCTGCCTCACGACTACTGCCCCACCTGTGGCGATCTCCGGCTGCGCGAGATCGTGGCCGCCAAGAGCGACGTGCTGCTCCGAGCCATGGAGGTACGTCGATGAGCACGCCCGAATCGATCACCGCCGCCGACTATCACCGCCTCACTCGCCGGCCAAAGTACGGCAACCGAAAGGTGGAGGTTGACGGCATCGGGTTCGACAGCCAGCGCGAGGCCAACCGCTACCGTGAGCTGTGCCTGATGCAAGCCGCCGGCGAGATCGCCGACCTGGCCGTGCAGCCGAAATGGCCCTTCGTCGTCAACGGCGTCGTCATCGGAAGCTACCGGGCCGACTTCGCCTATCTGAACCGTGTAACCGGCCAGTTCGTGGTCGAGGATGTCAAGTCGGACGCGACGAAGACGACCGCGTATCGGCTGCGAAAACGGCTCCTGCTGGCCTGCCATGGGCTGCAGGTGGTGGAGGTGTGAGAGGTGTCCCCTACTCTCTTAACACACACAAAGACAGTTCCATTCTTTATCACGCGCGCGCACGCGCGCGAGGACACGTGACACATCCACACACGCTCACACACGAAGGACTGGTCTTTTTTTCTGTAATCGCGCGCGAGGAGGGCGCCACACAACGAATAGGTCGGTTCGTCGCGGGAGCAGTACCGGAAATGGAGGAAGGATCATGGCGACACTTACGGCGAGTCAGCAAACACAATCGGTGATCGACCGGGTCAAGGATGGCAACCTGTTCACCGAGTGGGAGACGAGTTACGACACCAGCCAGAACACGGCCTGGTATCAGATCGACCTTGGGTCGGCGCAGGACATTGGCAGCATTGAGGTCTACTGGCTGACGCCGGCCAACGCCCGCGACGTCGATCTGCTGGTCAGCGAGAACGCGGCCGACTGGGAATACTTCAATCGCGGTCATGCCTACGACGCGGGCACCGGCTCGGCCTTCTGGGAGAAGTTCTACGGCTTCGCCCACGCCCGCTACGTCCGCTTCGAGTTCCGCAACAAGACGCGTAGTACATCGCCGCACCTGGGCGGCATCGGTGAACTCAAAATCTTCGCCCCCGGCCACTGAGCCAGACAGGAGACGCGCCATGCCCACCCCGATGAAGTTCGGCACGACGCTGACGATCACCGGCTACACCGCCACCGACTACGCGCTCATGGTCCGCTCGGCCAAGTCGCTCGGCATGAGCGCCATCCGCATCGACGTCACCTTCAAGACCGCCGCGCCACTCGGCGGCACCAAGGACCAGGCCTACTGGGACGCCCTGCTCGCGGCCGGCAGTCTGACCTCGGGCCTGGACTGGACGGCCGCCGACGCGGCCGTCAACGCCATCTACGACGGTGGACTCGAGCCCCACATCCTGCTGGCCTACGGCACCGACTGGCTGCCGCGACCGATCACCGTCGTCGGCGGCGCGGCCAAGGACACCGAGAACAGCACCAACCTCAACAAGTTCGCCAAGGCGTTCGGCCTGTTCTGCTACGCGGTGGCCGACCGCTACAAGACCAAGTGCGCCAACTACGAAATCTGGAACGAGCCGTCGCTGTTCACCTCCGGGTCGTCGCAGGGCTTCTGGGATTGGTCCGACGTCGGCTTCCGGCAGGTGCTGGCCGAGGCCGCCTATCAGGTCCATCGGGGCGACTCGGCCTGCAAGGTCAGCTTCGACGTGCACAACCCCGACAAGCTCGCCAACTACGGCGCGGGCGCGACCTCGATCTTCGCCGGCCGGATGCTCAAGATCGACGACGGCGGCGGCGACAACAAGTACACGCTCCAGTACGACAGCTCCAAGACCAACATCCGGCCGATCGACTACGTCGACGCCGTCTACGCCCACGCCTACCCCGATCGCGGCAACGACACGCCGGAGAACATGTTCGACTGGACCAAGGTCCCACCCGACGATCTCTGGCGGCGGCTGGTGCCGTTCAACCAATGGCTGCTCTCGGTCTGGGGGCCGGGCACGACCGGCAACGGGCAGACCGGCGCGGGCCAGAACGTCGCCACCCGTGGCACCAAACGCTTCGGCGTCAACGAGGTCGGCTGGTACTCCCGGCCGCGCTGGGTCACGACGACCCTGGCCGGCAACTGGGTCACGCCGCGCAAGCAGGCGGCGATGGCCGCTCGCGCCATGCTCCTCGCCATGCCGCACGCCGCGACCGCCAACGCCACCGGCTTGCTCGACTACTACATGACTTACAACCTGGCCGACTTAGCCGCGTCGACGACCATCACCGACGCCGACAAGGAGTTCAACTATGGCCTCTTCGAGTACAAGATCGACAACAACGCCGCCGCCAATCTCAGCACCAGTGGCGAGCTGCTCAAGGAGAAACCGGCGGCCACCGTCCTCCGCAACCTGTGGGCCATGCTCGGCCAGGCCGACTACACCGCCGCCCAGAACCAACTCATCAGCAGCCGCCGCGTCTTCGTGCAACGCTACGTCAACTCGACCAGCGGGATGCGCTTCTGGGCCGTCTGGAGCCCCGACAACGCCGCGCCGGTTGGCGACGTCAGCACCAGCGTCGTCACCACCGTCAGCCTGCCGGTCGATGCCAGCACGGCCTACCAGTACAACCTCGAAGACAGTACCTTCGCCGAACTGACGATCAGCTCGGGCGCGGTGTCGCTCAGCAACATCGGCGAAATGCCGATCCTCGTCGTCGAACGCAACGGCGGCCGACCCTTCGTCGCGGCCATCTCGGGCAACACACACGTCACCAGCCTGCCGGCGGCCAACGTCGACGCGATCGCAGGCGGCGACGGCATCATGGCCACCAACTCCCTGTATCTCAAAGGCGGCCGGTCGTACAGCTTCAACGGCGGCTACGGCTGGGACGCCCCACTCTACAAGGCGATGGCGAACGACACGCAAAAAGAGGACACCGGCGCGTTCGTCGAGCATATGACCAAGATCGTCTCCATCGAAGGCGGCAACCACCTGGGCCTGACCAGCGACGGCACGGTCTGGTACCACGGGCCGAAGAACGGCAACCTCTGGCAGGGCCGCACCGGCTCCTACGACAACTACAGCGGCACCTGGGGCTGGATACAGGTCTACAAATCGGCCGGCGTCTTCATCACCGACGCCACCGACATTGCCCTCGTGCCCGGCACCTTGATGTACCTCGACAGCACCGGCCAGGTCTGGTACTGGGGCGGCATCACCGTCACGAGCCCGCCGAGCGGCACCACCGGCGTCGCCTCGGACTACCCGACCAAACTCAAGAAGACGTCCACTACCGACTTCAACGGCGTCGCCAAGATCGCCGGCGGCAACGACTTTGACAGCCCGGCGATGTACACCTTCGCGTTCCTTATGACCGACGGCAAGGTCTACACCTACGGCTCGTACCGCCTCGGCCAGGCGGCCATCGGTGCGCTCGGCAACTACTGGGACTACATGGACTACCCGCAGCAGGCGCGTATCAGCAACACGCCGACCTACATCACAGGCGCGATCGCCATCGAGGTCAACGGCGGCAACCTCATGGTCCTCGACACCGCCGGCAAGGTCTGGGTCGCCGGCAACAACAGCGAGGGCCAACTGGGCGACAGCGGCAACACTGCCGCCACCGGATCGGTGCTGACCAAAGTCAAGGCGTCGGGCGGAGCCGACCTGTTGGGCATCACCGAGATCGCCATGCGGATGACCGGCAACGGCCACAATACGATGTTCGCGCTCAAGAACGACGGCAACGTCTACGCCTGGGGCTGCAACCGGGGCCAGGGGCTGGGCGACGGCTCGACCCTCGACACCACCTTCGGCGTTGTCCACGCCACCCCGGTCGTGGCGATGCATAACGTGCCCACCGCCGTCGCTCACCTCGCCGCCTGCGGCGTGATCGGCTCGCCGCAGTACATCACCGCCTACGGCGGCGCGACCATCCTGCGCGAGACAGGAGGAAGCGGCTCGGCTATCACGCTCTAGCAGAGAACAGGAGCGAGCAAACACACGCGCCCCGGCTTCGTACTAGTGGCCGGGGCGCGTGTGCGTCTCGTAGGGTCGGGAGTCGGTCGATGCGAAGGCTATGGGCTGTGGTGGTTGTGGCGTTGACGCTGGGGCTGATCGGCGCGTCGCCCATTGAGGCGGCGACGGTGCCGTCGTTGTGCGCCTGTCGCGACATTGGGTTCAAGACCATTCGTAGCTACCCAGGCGGACACATCGACAATTACGACGGCGATACTGGCGGGGCGCGCATTGGGCAGTATACGGGCGTGGTCATCTACGTCGCGGACAAGTACGCGGCGGGCGAAGTTGTCTTTCGATCATATGGGCGCGCCCTGGATGTGCTAACGGGAAGCGTCACGGACGGCGGCACGGTCAAGCACTTTGGCGATGGCAGTTTCGAGGTCCGTTGGCCTGGCGTGCGGACGGGCGCGCGCGATCCAATCGCATTCACGCTCGCGGTGCGTGACGACGCGGGCTACGCGTGGGCTACCCCCATGCAGAAGATTGTGGCGCGCGTCGTCGGCGGGCGCTGCCTGGCTGATCTGGACATGCAGCCGGACTGGTAAGTACGCCACACGGTATACTGTCGATCGTGGTGAGGAGTCTGATCCACGATCGACAGGGCGAGCATGAGCGGACGCTCACAAGCGCAATGCCGGACGCCTGACTGTAGCGGCGTCCTGGGCTTTTGGGTGGCGGGTGAGTTCCTCCCGGCCGCGCATATCATTGGTGCTCGTGACTTCTATATTCGCAAGAGTGGTCAGATCCATATCCGTTGCTCGCGCTGCAACACCTGGCACCTGATCGAGACAGACGAGACGCGCTCACAATTGGTACTCTCGACCGCACGGTGATAGCATGCGACTACGCGTGACGGCTGTAACGGCGGCGCCCGACGAGTTCGGGGCCGCCGTTTCTGGTTCTCCAGCGGCCCGTTTGGGGAGGCCGCTATGCCTACGCCCGAGGAGATCGCTGCCAGCCAGGCTATCTGGGCAGCATGGGAGGCGGCGGGCCGGCCGTTCCCCATCCCCGACGTGCCTGAGTACCTGAGCATGGCCGATCTGGCCGCCAAGTACGGCACCTACCCGACCGTCGGCGGTCCGGTGCCGATCCTGCCCGGCCACGTCAAGGTGACCGATTTCGTCTGTCCGGTCACCGGCGAGGCGGCCGAGGGCTACCTGGAGTATGGCGGCGTGCTCGTCAGCAGCAAGCTGGCTGGAGCCATCGCCAACCCGGAGCACCCCAAGTTCGACGACGCGATCAAGGAGCGGGCCGCCAGGTCGGCCGCGTTCCGCGAGCGACGCCGCGAGCTGGAGGCCGAACTGGACGCGCTCATGGCCGAGGAGGTAGCTGGATGACCGGAGCACTGGGCACGCCGGTTCATACCCGTGAGCGGCTCGACGTGGCGGCCACCGCGGACCTGACCAGCCCTGGCCGGTTATACACCCAGTTCCTGCTCGATCGCTACGAAGGCGCGCACCGGGCGTGGCTGGAGTCGACCACGGCTCGCTACTGGGCCGAGATTGTGCACCTGTGCCGTGAGGGGCTGTGGCAGGACGCGGCACGGTTGCGGCATAAGGTCGAGGCGGTCGAGCGCTGGCACTGCGAGCATGGCGGGGCACGCTGGGGGACGCTGGCGTTCAGTGGCAACCTGGCGCTGAATGAGGGCTGGGACAACGACTGCTGGCTGCTCATCATCGGCGCGGCCTCGCAGCAGGCGTACAACAACGCCAATGCCCGGCTGGGCGTGGGTGATAGCAATACCGCCGCCAGCGCCAGCCAGACCGACCTGCAGGCCAGTTCAAATAAAACCTACAAGGCAATGGCGGCCAGCTTCCCGGCGGCTGGTGGGGCGGCCACCCGGCGGATGGATTTCAAGTCGACGTTCACCACGTCGGACGCCAACTATGCCTGGGAGGAAGTGACCCTCGACAACAACGAGGGTACGCCGACCACCATGTTTCGCAAGGTGCAGTCGCTCGGTACGAAGACCAGTGCCGCCGCATGGGACCTGACCGCCCAGGTCACGATCACCTAGCGTGGGCACGTTCGCGGACCTCTCGGCGATCATCAACCGAGCGACGGGCGGCAACTCTGGCAGCCCGGAGCACATCTGGGCGTTCAAGAATGCCCGGGTTGGTGGCGCGGCCGCGGTCGCCACCATAGCCGGCCGCTGGACGAGCCTGTGGCAGTACGAGGGCAGCCCGGCGCATGGCGCGGCCCCCGGCGCGGTGGCCATTCCTGATAACACGACGAACGGCGGGCTGAAACAGACCGACCCTGGCGGCGGCCGTCAGAAATACCTGTTGGGCGTGGCGGCGTCGGCGTCACAGCCGGGCGTGCTCGTCCTGTATGATCGGCTGCTGCATCTATCCGGCCTGTCGGGCACGACGACCAGCGCGCAGACGGTGGGCGGCACGCTGACGCGCTACACCAACGGCCAGGGCAACCAGATCTGGGCTGAAATCTATACCCAGATCGGTGGCACCGCGACCACGATCACGGCGAGCTATACCGATCAGGACAACAACGCCAGCCAGACGACGCAGGCGGTCGCGTTTGGCGCCACCAACGCCCGTGAAGCGCAACGGATGCTGCCGTTGTCGTTGGCGGCAGGGGATAGTGGGGTGCGGGCCGTGGCGTCAGTGACGGTGCTGGCGACGACGGGCACCGCCGGCGACTTTGGCATCGTGGTTGCGCACCCGCTGGTGGCCATCCCGATCGCGACGGGTGGGCTCGGCATGGCTCGCGACTTGATTTCAGGCATTCCCTCATTGCCCGAAATTCTGACTGACGCCTGTCTGGCCTGGGTGTGGATCCCCAACGGCACATCAGCCCCGGAGATCATCGCCGAAGCGCACTTCGCGGAGGTCTAGCCGTGGCGATTGCGGACGTTGCCACGTATAAGGCGCTGATTACCAGCCCGGCGCAGGTGATCCCGTTGAGCAAAAACGGGCCAGTGACGACCATCGGTCGACTGATGTCGTTCTGGCTGTCGGCCACTGACGCGGGCGTGGCCCCGACCACGGCCGTGGCTCCTGACAAGAGCACGGCTGGGGCGTTGGCGGGCTTCCTGAACTACGGCACGCAGTACGTGGCCCAGATCGAGGCGGCCAGTCTGGGAGGACGGCAGCATTACCTGATCCTGGTTGACCGGCTGTCGCACCAGGGTGGGTTGTCGGGGACCTCGACCAGCGCTCAGACGACGAACCTTCCAACGGCGGCACTGACCCGCTACACCGATGGCGTTGGGGTCATGGCCGCGTTGGAGATCTACACTCAAATCGGCACGACGGGCGTCACATTCACCGCCTCGTACACCAATCAGGCGGGCACGTCTGGTCAGACGAGCCAGGCGGTGGGCATTGGCGCGAGCAACGCCCGCGAGGCGAGCCGGCTGTTTCCCTTCTCACTAGCAGCCGGCGATAGCGGCGTGCAAGCGGTGGCGTCGGTCACGTTGTCATTGTCGACCGGTACGACGGGCAATTTCGGCGTGACGCTGTTCAAGCCGCTGTTGGCCGTACCGTTCATTGGCGGCCATGGCAACCTGTGGGATGCGGTGGTGGGCGGTATGTGCAACCTCCCGCCCATTCAGGCCGATGCCTGTCTCCAGTGGTTGTGCATGTCGTCGGATACGGCCTTCCAGTTCGCGGGCAAAGTCTCGTTCATTCAGGAGTAGGTCATGCCGTCTGGCCTGCGTATCGCAACCTCTACCTGGCCGTTCCCGCGCCTTTTCGACGCCGGGGCGGTCGAGCTTGGCTGGTTGCCGCTGGAAGCCGCGTCTACGAGCACGGCAACGGCGACTGATGCGCTGGCCATGGCTGAGAGCCTGAGCATCGCCGCCACGGTTACGGTCACCGATGCGCTGACGCTCGCTGACAGTCCGAGCATCGCCGCGCAGCTCACGCTGTCGGAAGCACAGAGCCTGGCCGATGCGCTGACGGTCGATCAAGGCAACGTGCCGATAACGCTGGCGGAGGGGTTGACGCTGGCGGAGACGATCCCGGCACTGCTGGCGGCCGTGTCGGCGACAGAGGCGACCACGCTCTCCGAGGACTACCGTGTCGCCGCGGCGGTCACGCTGACGGATCCGCTGTCCAGTGGCGAGATGGTGACCGTGTCGCTCCTGGTGTCGGTCAGTGAAGCGCTGTCGGTCTCTGACCTGCTCGAACCCGCGCCGTTGCTGCTGTCGATCGAGGCCTATGCGTTGGCCGAGGCGTTGACCTACACCGCTGTCATGACGCTGCTGACCGTGCTGGACGTGGATGACGTCATGCTCGTGATTGTTGGCCCAGCCGGTCCCCAGCCGGTCTACTGGCTGCATCGGGGCTGGGGTGGACGAGGGGCGTCGACCGGCACGCGGGGCGAACAGCAGGGCGGTTGGGGCAACCGGGGCAGCTCGGCTGGCTGGAGGGGATCATGAGCCTGACCGCGCGGTGGGACCGTGACGATTTTGAGGCGCCGGTTGGCTACACCTACCGTAACCGCCTCACCATCACCCGACCGGAGGATGTCGGCTACACCCTCGCGGGACATTCGTCGGTGCTGCGGGTGCGCGCGCGGGGCACGACCGTGGACCTGATCGCGCAAGCGCTCGTGGCGGTGGGATCGCCCATGCTGGCCACGGTCAATGGTGTGCCGAACACGCTCGTGGCGGTGTATGACCTGGTGCTGACGCCGCTGCAAATCGGCACGTTGACCGAGGGCGAGACGTATAGCACCGTGGTGAATCTGACTGATAGTCGAGGCGAAACGACCGCGGTCGCGCACGGCTATCTCTACGTCGGGACGGTGACCTGATGCCGAGCCCTCTTCGCAAATACACCCCGCAGCAGGTGATTGCCGCGCTGACCGAATCGCGGGGCATGGTCACGGTCGCGGCGAAACGACTCACGTGCGATCCATGCACCGTGCGCAAGTATTGTCACCGCTACCCCGCCGTGCGTGAGGCGCTCTACGAAGCGCGCGAGACGACAACCGATGTGGCCGAACTGGCGCTGTTCAAGGCGATTGAGGCCGGCGAGTCGTGGGCCGTGACGCTCTATTTGAAGACGATCGGTAAAGAGCGTGGCTACGTCGAGCGCACCGAGCAACGGTATAGCGGTGACGCCAGCAATCCCGAGCCGATCCCATTTACCATCACCATCCAACGGAGCACCGATGGTCGCGACCACGACGCCTCCTAGCGTCACCTACGCCTACCGCCGGCCCTGGCTCTACCCTATCCAGGAGCGGGCGATCTTCGACCCTGCCCGCTATGTGGTTGTGGAAGCGTCGACGAAGAGTGGAAAGACAGTTGGGTGTATGGTTTGGCTCGCAGAGCACGCCATCGCCGGCGGCGGTCCTGGTCGCAACTACTGGTGGATCGCCCCCATCTACGCGCAGGCCAAGATCGTCTTTCGGCGGATGAAACGGGCGCTGCCGCGCGAGGTGTTCACCGCCAATGAGAGCGAGTTGACCCTGACGTTGCTGAACGGTGCGGTCATTTGGTTCAAGGGCGCCGACAATCCAGACAGCCTGTACGGCGAGGATGTCTACGCGGCCGTGATCGACGAGGCCAGTCGGGCCAAAGAGGAGGCCTGGTATGCCGTGCGGTCCACGCTGACGGCGACACGCGGTCCGGTCCGCATCATTGGTAACGTCAAGGGGCGGCGCAACTGGGCCTACCAGATGGCTCGGCGGGCCGAGGCCGGTGCGCCCGACATGGCCTACTTCAAGATCACGGCGGCTGACGCGGTCCGGGGCGGCGTCCTGGCGGATGATGAGATCGCCGATGCCAAGCGTCAGTTGCCCGATGCCGTCTACCGCGAGCTGTACGAGGCGGAGCCATCAGACGATGCCGGCAATCCGTTTGGCTATGCCGCTATTGCCGCCTGTGTGGCCGACCTCTCGCCGCACCGGCCTGACGCGTGGGGCTGGGACCTGGCCAAGTCGATCGACTGGACGGTCGGCATTGCGCTGGATGAGCGCGGTGCAACGTGCCAGTTTGAGCGCTGGCAGGGGCCATGGGAGATCACTACCAGCCGCATTGCCACGCTGACTGGCGACGTGCCGGCCCTGGTCGATAGCACCGGCGTGGGCGATCCCATTGTTGAGCGGCTTCAAACGGTCAATCAGGCGACCCAGGGGTTTCGCTTCTCGTCGCACACCAAGCAGCAGTTGATGGAAGGCCTGGCAGTGGCGCTCCAGCAGCGTGAGATCACCATTCCTGATGGTCTGATCGTCACCGAGCTGGAGGCGTTCGAGTACGTCTATTCGCGGACCGGCGTCACCTATGCCGCGCCAGAAGGCATGACCGACGACTGCGTCATGGCGCTCGGCCTGGCGGTCGCCTGCTGGCGTGAGACACAGGGACGCTCTGCCCAGTGGGGGCCCGCCGTCACGCTCTATGGCCGGACCCCGGCGAGAGGACGCGAGTATGGTGCTCTCTAGTAACTGGTTCCGCAACGACAGCCGACTGAGTTTCCCATTCGATACCTTTGGCGGGCAACGCCTGGCTTCCCCAGCCGCGCTCTACGCGCTGATGGACGCGTATTACACGGGCGCCGTTTGGGCCGATAGTGGCGTGCAGGCGGACCTCACCGAGGGCATGAACGATTTGACGGCCGGTTTTCGGGTCCGTGGTCTGTTCAATCTGGTGAAGCCGATCGTCGATTTCTACCGCGATTACACGCAGCAGGGCCTGGTCGGCGTCGAGGGTGACGACGGTGTTGACGCCTGGTTCGAGACTGAGAACCAGCGCATCGTGCCAGCGCTGTTAGATGTCTACCACTGGTCATCGCTGGCGACCGAAAAGCGCAAGCTGTCGGCGCGGGCGGCGCGGTTGGGCAATGTTCTGCTGGTCGTGTCGGACCGGTTGGACCCTGACGTGCCGGAGCGCAGCACGGTGCGAATTGAGGTGCGTCATCCGGGCGAACTGATCGGCTGGGATTTCGACCGGGTGGGCAATCTGACCTATGCCGTGCTGGAGACGACCGAGCGCACGGTCAACCCCACCACCGGCGAGAAGACGAGCTACCTCTATGGCCGGGTGTACACCAACGAGTTCTACGAGACGCGCAAGGACGGCCAGGCGTTCGCCTACCCCGACAACCCGACCATCGGTGGCAAGCCAGTCTCACGCTGGCCCAACCCGCACGGCTTCGTGCCGATCCGCGTCTGCCAGCATGAAGAGACGGAAGGCGAGTTTGGGGCCAATGCCTGGTATCCGATCGTGGACGCCCTGAACGAGCTGAACTTGCGCGCCAGCCAGGTGGGCGGCGTGGTGGGTCAGCATTTCAGCCCGGCGTATGCCCTCGTTGGCGTCAATCCACCACGCTCGCCCACGACTGGCGCGGTACAGGACGTGGCGCGAGACGGCTTCCTGTACCTGCCGGTTGGCGCGTCAGCCTCGCCATTGGTGGCCAATCTCCAGTATGAGGGCGTGCTGGCCTACATCAACCGGCTGTACGCGCATGTGGTCGACATCAAACCCGAGTTGACACTGCCCGAACTCCTGAAAGCCGGTGGCAACCTGACCGGCGTGGCGGTGCAGAAGATGTTGACGGGGTTGCGGGTGCTGGGGGAAACGGCGCAAGCCAACTACGACGCAGAGTTGGTTAAGGCGCTCCAGATGGGGCTGTCGATGGGCAAGAATATCGCCGGCAGCGGCCTGGACATCTGGCAGACCCGTGGCTATGGCGACATCGGCGACTACCACGAGATCGACCCGGCCAACAATTTTGACGCGAGGGTCAGGCGTCCAGACATTCTCCCATTGAGCCATTTGGAAGAGTTGCAAGTAGCTCGTGAGGAAGCGGCTTTAGAAGCAGAAATCGCGCTGATTGAGAACAGTGGCCAACGTCCTACAGTCGAAGCGATGTCAAACCAGGACGCTACCCAGCGAGATCCCGAGCAGGCCGATGTGTCACCGAAGGCAAAGGCGAATGTTGCTTAGGACGACCACGCCGCAGCAGTCCAGCACACGATCGGGAGCAGCACTGTTGATTCGCCTTGCTCGACCTGACGGTGAATGGCGTCGTGCACATGAGACAAACGTTTTGAATCCGGCTTCGCCGTGCGAGGCACTGGCAGGCACGGGAGCAGAAGTGGCCACATCCTTTGCCAACTTGCGAAGGCAGGCGCTCGAAATCTGTGCCGCATCGCTCACACGTAAAGACAACGCGCTTCCGGGGACCACCCATCCGTTGTCGCATTTCAGTGCTATAGGTGTAGCCTCGCAAACCCTTTCCGTTCGTGCTGTTACACAGGCGGTTTTGGCCGAACAGGGTGATCAATTCCGCCTCACGGTCATAGGCGTCATTTCGGTCTGTGGTTCGATAGACGACGGTAATCGTGATCGGACCGCGATCGCGCACGGCACAGCAGCGTGGGCAGCGACAGCCCCGTTTGGCATCACTGCGATGAAGACCGAGGCGTTGCGCGGGTCGCAGCTTTGTCATCCCGACGTAGAAGATGCGGCCGCGAGCATCTTCCAGGGTATAGACACAATGCCACGTCGGCATAGAATCATCCCGCATCTCAAGCTCCTAACTTGGGGTGCCACGCCACCGGACGTTTGCAGCGTCGCGGTGGCCTCTTTATGCCCTGATTATACTGTATTTCAGGCAGCGGAAGTGGCGCTAGAGGCGCTGATTGCCAATGGGGGACAGGCGCCACCGGCTCCCCCAGCGACGCCATCGAACGCCCCCGGCGTGACCGAACAGCCCGTGTCGCCAGGTGGGCAGTCGATCGATCACGCCGTGGCCTAGTTTAGGAGGATGCCCCGTGACTGATGACCTGTACCGTGTTGGGTTCGCCTCCAAGAACGCGCCGTTGGTTGAGCGCGGCGAGCGCACGCCCGTGGTCTACCTGGTCTGGGCTCTGAGTGCGGTCGGGCTGGTGACGGTGTGGCTGGGCAGCGCCTGGCTGGTGTTTCGTCTCGTGGGCTGGATCGTCTGATGGATACCGATATGGTCTGGTTCGTTGGGTTGGACCTTGGCGCGGAGATCGTGCTCGGTGACAACGGGCATATAGCTGGCGTCGCCTGGGCCAATCCGGTGACCGCGACGCTGGTGGTCAACACGGCGGCCGGCGTGACGCGGATGCAGGTCGCGTTGACGAATGAGGAACGGCGCTCGCTGGCGAAGTTCGGACGGCACGTGTTCGAACGGGTGCGCGACGACCTGGCGCGGCAGCCGGAGCCGGCTGAAGACGATGCCGATGAGGCGCTTATGTCGGCATTGGAGACAGTCGGACTGCGGCCAGAGAGTCGGTAGGAGACCCCATGGCGGCGGAAGCGTTCACCTCCATGCGTGCCAGCCCGGACGAACGGTATCTCTGGCGTTGTTCTACGCCGGGGTGTCGGATGTTGCTTGCAACGATCGAGGGCGACCGGGTACGGGTGCGTATTCGGACACGCCATGGGATGCGTGACATGCGGTTTCTGGCGGCGGGGAGTCAACAGCGGTGTGATGAGT
>Ga0210380_10000069_pt1 | contig 58990 bp, 48 predicted proteins | sample PLM4_5_coexredo_FD_155476 | JGI IMG/M metagenome (GOLD analysis project Ga0210380, IMG submission 155476) | Groundwater sediment microbial communities from an aquifer in East River, Colorado, USA - PLM4_5_coex redo | ecosystem: Environmental > Terrestrial > Soil > Riparian zone | place: USA...
GGACTACGACAACGACGCGGCCCTCGACCTGTCGATCGCCAACGGCCACGTGCTCGACAACGCGCCGCTCTTCCGGTCGTCGTCGCGTCATGCCCAGCGGAAACTGCTCTTCCGCAACCTCGGCGGGCGCCGGCTGGCCGAGGTGGGCCGCCAGGCCGGCGGGGCCTTTCTCACCGAGAGCGTTGGACGCAGCCTGATTGCCGGCGACATCGACAACGATGGCGACCTCGACCTGCTGCTCACCAACAATGGCGCGGCACCGCAACTCCTCCGCAACGAGGGCGCCGGCGCCAATCAGGCCGTGACGATCGCCCTGCGCGGCACCCGGAGCAACCGGGACGCGGTGGGGGCGGTCGTGGTCGGCACCGCGGGCGGCCGCCGGCTGACCCGGGTGGCGAAGGCCGGGTCGAGCTACCTCGGCCAAAGCGACCTGCGGCAGCACATCGGGCTTGGTGGCGCCGCGCGGCTCGAACGGGTAGAGATCCGGTGGCCTGGAGGGAGCACAGAGGTGGTGCCGGACGTGGCCGCCGGAGCGATCGTGCAGATCGAGGAAGGCCGGGGCGTGACCGGGCGGCAGTTATACGCCCGATGAGCATACTTAGATGCGGTGATTGACAAACGCCGGGTGCGGTCCGATCCTCACAGGCGCGGGGCCGCGCAATCCGATTCGGATAGCGAAATCGAATTGATAGGCGTGCGTCCCCACAGCACCACGGAGTGCGGTACGTGAGACACGCGCGCAGGCTCAGTCGCCTGGCGGTGGCCGTCATCGCGGCCATCGGTTGCTGGACATGGGTCGAGGCCCGTGGCCAGGGCACGCCCACCGGCGCGGCGTCCGCGCGCCCGGCGCCTGCCGCGTCCCCCGCCCGTCCCCCCCAGGCGCCGGCCACGCCGGTTGCGCTGCCGGCGACGCACCGCGCCACGATCGATCGGTATTGCGTCACGTGTCACAACGACAAGGCCAAGACCGGCGGGTTGTCGCTCGAGACCGCGGACCTGGGTAACGTCGCCGCCAACGCCGACCTGTGGGAGAAGGTGGTCCGTAAGGTCCGCGTCGGCATGATGCCTCCGCAGGGCGCCCCGGCTCCCGAGCCGGGTGTGCGTGCCTCCCTCGTCCGGTCGCTCACGACGACGCTCGACGCGCACGCGGCGGCCCAACCCGATCCGGGCCGTCCCCTCGTCCATCGTCTCAACCGCACCGAGTACGGCAACGCCGTCCGCGATCTCCTCGCGCTCGAGATCGATACCGCCGCCTTATTGCCGGCCGACGATTCCGCCTACGGTTTCGACAACGTCGCCGACGTCCTCGGCGTCTCGCCGGTGCTGCTCGAGCGCTATATGAGTGCGGCCGGACGGGTCAGTGCGCTGGCGGTTGGCGACCCGGAGATCGGTGAAGCCAGCGAAAGCTTTCGCGTGCGGCAGGACGCGTCGCAGGATCGTCACGTCGAAGGGCTGCCCGTGGGCACCGTGGGCGGCATGCTTGCGCGAACGACCGTGCCGCTCGACGGGGAGTACGTCATTCAGCCGCGCCTCTTCCGCACCAACCTCGGGGCGATGCGCGGGCTGGAGTACCCACACCAGCTCGAAATCACCGTGGACGGCGCCCGCGTCCACCTGGCGACGTTCGGCGGTGACGAGGATTTCAAGGCGTCGCTGAAGAATCCGACGCTGGCCGGCGACGACGTCGACGGGCGGGCGCGCGCCCGCGTCCGTCTCACCGCCGGACCGCACACGATTGGCGTCGCGTTCATCGAAAAGCCGGCCACGCAGAACAGCTGGCGATTGCAGCCGTTCGTTCGCAGTTCCCACGACACGTTCGACCCGACGGGGTATCCGCATCTCGACGTCTTCTCCGTCACCGGGCCGTACAACTCGACGGGATCCGGCGACACGCCGAGTCGCCGCCGTATCTTTATGTGCCGTCCGGCGACGGGTGCCGAGGAAGAGCCGTGTGCCCGCCGGATCCTGACGACGCTGGCGCGGCTCGCCTATCGCGGCCAGGCCACGCCCGACGACACGACCCGGTTGATGGCGTTCTACGCCGAAGGGCGGAAGGGCGGTGATTTCGAGCGGGGCGTCCAGCTCGGGCTGCAGCGGCTGCTGGCCAGCGCCAAGTTCGCGCTGCGCATCGAGCGCGATCCCGCCAACACCATACCCGGATCGGTCCACAAGCTGTCCGACCTCGACGTGGCCTCGCGGCTCTCGTTCTTCCTGTGGAGCAGCATTCCCGACGATGAGCTGCTGCGCCTCGCGGAGCAGCGACGGCTCACCTCGCCGGCGGTGCTGCGCCAGCAGGTGCGCCGCATGCTCGCCGATCCGAAGTCCGATGCCATGGTGTCGAACTTCGCGGGGCAGTGGCTCTACCTGCGCAACCTGAAGAACATGGTGCCGCTCTCCACCGAGTTCGTGGACTTCGACGACAACCTGCGCCGCGCGTTCGCCCGCGAGGCCGAGCTGTTCTTTGCCAGCGTGATGCGCGAGAACCGCAGCGTGGTCGATCTGATGACGGCGGACTACACCTTCGTCAACGAGCGCCTCGCCAGGCACTACGGCATCCCGAACATCTACGGCAGCCATTTCCGCCGCGTGACGCTGGCCGATGAGGCGCGGCGCGGACTGCTCGGCAAGGGTGCCGTCCTGATGGTGACGTCGCACACCGATCGCACGTCGCCGGTGGTGCGCGGCAAGTGGGTGCTCGACAATCTGCTCGGCGCGCCGCCGCCGCCGATGCCCGCCAACGTGCCGCCGCTCGACGAGAACGGGCAGCAGGCCGGGCGCGTGCTGTCGATGCGCGAGCGCATGGAAGCGCACCGGCGCAACCCGGTGTGCGCCAACTGCCACAAGATCATGGACCCGATCGGACTGGCGCTCGAGAACTTCGATGCGGTCGGGGCGTGGCGCTCCGTCGAGGGCGGCACCCACGGCGCGCCGATCGACGCCTCCGGCGTCCTGCTCGACGGCACCAAAGTGGACGGCGTCGTCTCGCTGCGGCAGGCGCTGCTCCGCGATCCCGAGATCTTCGTCGCCACCGTCGTCGAGAAGCTCATGACCTATGCGCTCGGCCGCGGCGTCTCGGCGGCCGACATGCCAACCGTGCGCGCGATCGTGCGCGACGGCCGCCAGCAGGACTATCGCTTCGCGTCCGTCGTCGACGGTATCGTCAGCAGCCCCGCGTTCCTCATGCGCCGCGCACCCGGCGGCGAGGATCACTGATGGCCATTACAGGAGCCCGTCATGTTCATCACGAATAAGGCGCTCTCGCGCCGCACGATTCTTCGCGGCATGGGCGCGACGCTGGCGTTGCCGATGCTCGAGGCGATGGTGCCGGCGTTCGGACCGCGCGCCGCCGCGGCGGCGACGCCGGTACGGCGATTTGGCGCGATCTTCGTGCCGCTGGGCGAGCGCCCCGGGTTCTGGGAGCCGGCGTCGATCGGCAGCAGCTTCGAGCTGGCGCCGATCATGAAGCCGCTCGAGAAGTTCCAGGACCACATGACGATCGTGTCGCAGCTCTGCGACCCGCTCGACGGGCATGCCACCACGGTGGCGGCGTGGCTGAGCGGGGCCATCCCGAAGCGCACGCTGGCCGAGAACGTCCACGCCGGCGTGACGGTCGATCAGGTGATTGCCGACCAGATCGGACAGGACACGCCGATGCGGTCGCTCGAACTGGCCACCGAAGACTTCACCGGCTGGATTGGCGGCTGCGACCCGTCCTACAGCTGCGCCTACATGAACACCATCTCGTGGAAGAACGCCACCACGCCGATGCCGATGGAGATCAACCCTCGCAGTGTGTTCGAGCGCATGTTCGGCCGCCCGGGCACGGTGGCGCAGCGCAAGGCGCGGATGGCCACCGACCGCAGCGTGCTCGATTCGCTGCTCGACGAGCTGCGTGGCCTGGGCGAAGGGCTGAGTGGCCCGGACGCCAACCGCCTGAACGACTACATCGAGAACGTTCGCGAGATCGAGCAGCGGATTCAGAAGGCGGAGAAGCAGTCGGCCAGCAACGTCAACGTGCCCGACGCGCCGGTGGGCATCCCGGAGGAGTTCGAGGATCACGCCGCGCTGATGTAGACCTGATGGCCCTCGCCTACGAGGCCGATCTCACGCGCGTGGTCACCTACATGAAGTCGCGCGACGCCAGCCAGCGCGTGTATCCCAAGATCGGCGTCACCGAGCCGCATCACGCGATGTCGCACCACGGGAACAACCCGGAGAAGCTCGCCAACCTGGTGAAGCTCAACACGCATCACGTGGCGCTGTTCACCAGGTTCGTCGAAAAGCTGGCGGCGACCCCCGACGGTGACGGCTCGCTGCTCGATCACACCGTCATCCTCTACGGCAGCGGCATGAGCGAGAGCGACACCCACAGCCGTCTCAACATCCCGACGCTGCTCGTCGGCCATGGCGCCGGACTGCTGAAGGGACACCGCCACGTGGCGGCGCCGAAGGAGACGCCGATGGCGAACTTCCTCCTCGATCTGGCGAACAAGTTCGGGTCGACGGAGACGTCGTTCGGCATCAGCACCGCGCGTTTCGAGGTGTAATGCCGCAGCGGAGTACCGCCATGCGCACCAGCTGGGCTCTCACGATGATCCTCGCGTCCGCCTCGTGGGCGGCCGCGGCGACGCCGCTCATCGAGGCGGTGAAGGCCGGCGACCAGGCCGGCGTGCGCACCGCGCTGCAGCGCCGCGCCGACGTCAACGCCGCGGAAGCCGACGGCATGACGGCGCTGCACTGGGCGGCGCGCAACGACGACGCCGCAGCGGCGCGAGCGCTGCTGCGCGCCGGGGCGAAGGCCGCGGTCGCCACCCGCTACGGCATCACCCCGCTGGTGCTGGCGGCGCAGAACGGCAGCGCGACGATGCTCGAGCTGCTGCTCAAGGCCGGCGCCGATGCCAAGGCGGCGATGCCGCAGGGCGAGACCGTGCTGATGACGGCGGCGCGCACCGGGCGGGCCGAGGCGATCAAGGTGCTCGTCGCGCATGGCGCCGACGTCAATGCCCACGAAGGCTGGATGGGCGAGTCGGCGCTCACCTGGGCCGCGGCGGAAAACCACGCGGACGCCGTCCGCGCGCTCGTCGAGGTCGGCGCCGATGTGAACCTGCGCTCGAAGGTGCTGCAGTTCCCCGAGTTCAAGTGGACCACGTCGGGGATGGTGAGCACCGCGCTTCCACGCGGCGGATGGACGCCGCTCATGCACGCCGCGCGGCAGGGCTCTCTCGATGCCGCCCGCGCGCTGGTGAACGCGCCGGGCATCGATCTCAACCTGACGGATCCCGATGGCACGACGGCGCTCGTCGTGGCGATCATCAACGCCCATTACGACGTGGCCGCCGCGATCCTCGACAAGGGCGCGAACCCCAACATCCCGGACTCGACGGGGACCACGGCCCTGTATGCGCTCGTGGACATGCACACGCTGGCGCCGATGCAGGGGCGTCCGGCGCCAAAGCTCGTGGACACGCTCGATGCCGAAGCGCTCCTGAAAAATCTGGTCGCCCGCGGCGCCAATCCCAACGTGCGCTTGCAGCGCCCGCTGCTCGGGCGGTATCACGGCTCCGGCGACGCCAGTCTCGGCGAGGGCACCACGCCGTTCCTCCGCGCCGCCAAGGCGGTGGACGTGTCGATGATGCGCGCGCTGCTTGCCGCCGGCGCCGACCCCACGATCACGAAGAAGGACCGCACCAACGCCGCGATGCTGGTCGCGGCCGGCCAGGTGTTCGGTCTCGGACCTGCCACCGGCCCCGCCGTGACGAGCCAGACCACCGTTGACGCCCTGAACCTCTGCCTCGACAACGGCATCGACATCAACGCGTTCAACACGACGGGCCAGACGGCGCTGCACATCGCGGCCGGGCGCGGCCTCGACGACGTCGTGAAGTTCCTGGCCGGACATGGCGCCAAGCTGACGCGGACCGACAAGCAGGGCCGGACGCCACTCGACGTGGCGCTCGGCGTGGGTGCCGGGGCCGGGACCCGGGGCGCCGGGGGACCGCGTGCGAGCACGGCGGCGGTGCTGCGGCAACTGATGGGACTACAGCCGGCGCTCTAGAATCTATCGATGATGGATGAGTCGCTGCGGCGCCGGGGGCGCCGCCATTGGTCTCAGCGGGTGTTGGTCTCCATCGGGGCTGGCGCGGCCGTGATCGGCATGAGTGCGGTGGCGCCAGGTGTGGCGGCGCAACAGGCGGCCACGGGCGGCCGCTCGGCCTGGGATGGCGTGTTCACCGACGTCCAGGCCGATCGCGGAGAGCGCGAGTACGGACGGACCTGTGCCCATTGCCATGGGCTGTCGCTCGAGGGCGACGGGGCGCGCGAGATTCCGGCGCTCGTCTCGGATCCGTTCCTGCGGCACTGGCGGGGACGTCCGGTAGAGGCCCTGTTCGACACGCTGATGCGGTCGATGCCGGCCGACGACCGCGGCACGCTCACGCCGCGCGCGACGGCCGACATGATCGCGTATCTGTTGCGCGCCAACGGCGCGCCGGCTGGTGAGATGCCGTTGCCGTCGGATCGCGAGGCGCTGGCGGCGCTCGTCATCGAGCGGCCGCCGTCGCCGTAAGGGGTGGATATGAGCCTTCAGCCGCGATCGATCGGAACTCGCACGGTGCTGGCCGGCCTTGCTGTCTGGGGCCTCGCCGCGGTCCTGTCGGGGGGCGTCGTGCGTGCCCAGGAAGGCGGCCGGAAGATCTGGGACGGCGTCTACACCGAGGCGCAGGCGGCGCGCGGGAAGCCGGCCTACGAGACGAGCTGCGGCCGCTGCCACAACAACGAGCTCGCGGGATCGGAGCGTGCGCCCGCCCTCAAGGGCGACGGCTTCTGGGCGCACTGGGAGAACGACTCGCTCGATCGCCTGTTCACCAAGATCCGGGACACCATGCCGCAGGGCGGCATCGAGAGCGTCACCGACGCTGGCAAGCTCGACATCCTCGCCTACGTGCTGGCGAAGAACGACGCCACGCCTGGAAAAGACGAGCTCAGCCTCGATAGCAGCAAGCTCGATGCGATCACCATCGTGCGTCGCGGCGGGAACACCGGCGGCGTGTCGAATTTCAGCCTGGTGCAGGTGGTCGGGTGCCTGACGCGCGGCGCCAACAACGAGGGCTGGACGCTGACGAAGGCCAGCACGCCCGTCGTGACCAAGGAGGAATCTCCCGCGGCTCCGGCCGTTGCGGCCAGCACGGCGTCGCTTGGCACGCTGCAGTTCGACCTGGCGAGTGTCGTCGGGACGTATCAGGCTCCGTCGCGCGTGGGCCAGAAGGTCGAAGCGCGCGGCCTGATCTACCGCTCGGACACCGAGAACGTCATCAACCTGACGTCCCTCCACGGCCTGAACCAGGCCTGCCAGTAGTTCTTTCCGCGTCCGCCGATCCGTCGTCGTGGGCCGGGTCTTCACACCCGGCCCCACGCTCGGAGGTCCGCGCGACCCGCCGTCACTGGGACTCCGACTTCGGCTAGGATTGCACGCCACCGTGGCGAACGCCCGCAGCTACCGGCTCCTCAGCGTCGACATGCTTCGCGGCCTCGCGATCGTGATCATGGCCATCGATCACGTGCGGGACTACGTCATGGTCGGTGGCGAGAACGATCCGATGACCAATCCGGACATCGGCGCCGCGCTCTTCGCCACGCGATGGATCACGCATTTCTGCGCGCCCGCGTTCGTGTTCCTGGCCGGCACGAGCGCCGGCTTGATGACCGTGCGCAAGACCCGGTCCGCGTTGGGCGCGTTCCTGTTCACGCGCGGCTTGTGGCTGATCGTCGTCGAATGTGTCGTGATCGCCACCGCGTGGAGCTTCGCACCGTGGGGCATCGAGCAGGTCGGTGGACTGATCGTCGTGCCGATGCAGGTGATCTGGGCCATCGGCGCCAGCATGCTGGTCCTGGCGGGCGCGCAGTTCCTCGGCCAGCGCGCGTGCCTCGTCATCGGCGGCGCGATCCTCGCTGGTCACAATCTGCTCGATCCGATATGGCCCGCCACCAGCGGCCTCTTCGATACCACCCAACCACTATGGGCGGCGCTGCACGCCCAGATGGCGACCGCCGTTGGGCCGTTCTTTCTTGCGTTCGTGTATCCGTTGGTGCCCTGGATCGGCGTCATGCTCCTCGGGTACGGGACCGCACCCGTGTTCCACGAGCCAGCAGAAAGGCGCGATGCGCGGCTGCTCGCGTGGGGGGTGGCGGCGACCGGTGCGTTCGTGGTGCTGCGGGGGCTCGGCGCGTACGGCGATCCCAACCCCTGGCGGGTTCAGGACGGTGCGATCGGCACGGTCATCGATTTCCTGAACGTCACGAAATACCCGCCCAGCCTTCTCTACCTGCTGATGACGCTGGGGCCGGCCGCGGTTCTGTGTGCCTTGGCCGACCGCGTGCCCGATGCCATCAGGCAGCCGCTCATCGTGTTCGGCCGCGCGCCCTTCGCCTTTTATGTGGCCCACCTGTACCTGATACACGCGCTTGCCGTTGGCTTGGGCGTCGCGCAGGGCTTCGAGGCGCGCCAGTTCCTGACGTTCAGTTTCTTCTTCCCCAAGGGGTACGGAACTGGGCTGGCCGGTGTCTACGTCGTGTGGGTGCTGGTGATTGCCGGGCTGTACCCGCTCTGTCGATGGGTCGCTGCGGTCAAGGCCCGTCGCCGGGACTGGTGGCTCAGCTACCTTTGATTCGTCGCTGATGGATCACCGGCGGTCAACGGCTCAGCGACGGGTGTCGAGCAGTTCGTAGATCCGCTGCACGCCGATCAGCGGCACGCCCGGGGCGGTAATCCCGGGGAAATGATCCCGGTGACGGGTGAGGTCCGCGCGCTTCGACGCTTCCTCCGCCGACACGCCCTGCTGCTTCAGCCGGCTGACCTCCGTCCACACGTCGCGCATGTAGGCCTGGAAGTAGTCGATCTTGGCCTTGTCGGTGAACGCCTCGCCGTGCCCGGGTAGCACCGTGGTGAAATCGAGCTTCTTGAGTGCGTCGAGCGACGCCACCCACTCGTCCGGATAGGAATCGCTCATGTTCGAGAGCGCGGCGGTGAGGAAGTCGCCGGTGACGATCACCTTCTCACGTGGCAGATAAACGACGACGTCGCCGGCGGTATGGCCGCGGCCCAGGAACTTGATCTGAATCTCGCGGCTGCCCCGGAACAGCGTCATCTCGCTTTTCAAGGTCACGTTGGGCGGAACGGTCCGCAGTTCTTTCTGTGACGCGAGGTTGTTTTCTGCCGACGTCAGCTGCGTCTGCAGCTTGGCGCGCGCCGCGGGGTCGTTTTCCGCGGAGATGCGCGTCCGGAGCTGGCTGATGCTGTCGGGCAGGCCGGTGAGATATCCCTGATAGAGCGGCATCTGCAGCGACTTGCCGCCGGTGAGCATCTGGCGCGTGAACTCGTGGCCGATGATGTCCACGCCGGGGGCGAAGATCTGGTTGCCGTGCGCGTGATCGAAGTGGAAGTGGGTGTTGACGACGAAGCGCACCGGCTTGGGCGTGAGCCGCTTCACCTCTTCGAGCAGCACCCACGCAGCCGCGGGCGAGACGTGGTCGTCGACGATCATCACGTCGTCGTCGTTGACGATCACCGCGCCATTGCCGACGACGGCGAGTGCGCCCGTGCCCACGGCGTGATACACGCCGTCGGCCACCTTGTTGAACCGGAACGCGTCGCCCTGATGGCCGGTGCCGGCCGGTGTGCGCGACTGCGCGCGCGCGCCGCCCCGGTCCTGCCACAGGGCCGCTCCGAGCAGCAGCGCACCAATCACGAGGGCGAGGGTCAGTCGTCGCATGAGATCTCCTGAGGTTTGGTCGCTGCGATTATTTCTCGAATCGAATCGCTGGCCCAGGGATTCGGGCGGTCCGAAGAGCGCCCGCTACGTTCGATCTGTCCTGAGCCTTCGGCCGAGAGCCAGCCAGAGCCCAAAGCCAAGAGCCGACAAGAATCAGACGAACCCGGGCCATTTGGTCCTGAGACGCTTCATGGTGGCGTTCCGGCCTGTCAGCTTCAACCGCGTGACGATGTCAGCTGCTGATTCCATCAGCCGGCTGCGCCACCAGGGCTCGTTTCGCGACTCGGCCCAGGCGCGCGCCAAGGGCTCCAGACACGAATCGTCACCGATACGAGCCGCCGCGGCGAGGAAGTCGCCCGGGAGCGGGGTGCGCGCGCGGTCGAACGATTCGCGGAGGTCGTAGACCGCCACCCGGCTGCCGCGGTGCGCCAACGCCACGTGCGCCGCGCCGCGTACCCGCGTCCACTCGTCGCGGCGGTGGCCGGCTGGCTCGCCCAGCTCGCGCTCGCGGGCCCCGGTCACCGCGGCGTGCAACGCCGACAGCGGGGCGGTGGTCGCGTGTTCGCCGAGCCAGGCCCGCAGCGCCGGCGGGTCTTCGAGCGCGGGCTGCGCACCGGTGTCGATGGGCGCCCGCTCGCGGATCGGCGCCACGAGGTCCGGCGGCAGCTCGGAGAGGGCATCGAGCGCGGCCAGACGCACGGCGGCGTCGCGTCGCTTGTCGAGGGCCGTCGCGGTGATGGCGTCGAGGACCTGCGTGCCGTCCTCGCGGGCGAGCCAGCCGCGCAGCACGGCCACAGCGGCCAGCGCGACGCCCGTGTCGGCATCGGGGAGCGCCGCCCGGGCCAGACCGATGGCCCGCTCGTCGTCGAGACCCTCCAGCGCGGCAAGGGCCGCCGCCCGTGCCGGTGCTGGCGCCGTGGATTGAATGAGCTGCGACAGGTGAGGCAGGGCACGCGCGCCCGTGACGCGGAGGCGCGCCACCGCGGCGTCGCGCACCGTCGCGTCGGCCCGCGAGAGGTCGGCGACGAGCCGATCGATCTGCCCCGGTTTGCCGGGACGGACGTCTAGACGTCGTGTAGGTCCGGAGCCCATACCATTGCGTCGGGTTCCGTCAGGGACCTTCACGACGTCCCGCCGCGCCAGAGGCGGGGCAAGAAGACGCCACTAGCGAGGCGAAGCCACATCCGTGTGGTCCGAGGCGCAGCCTCGCTAGTCCTCGGACTGGCGCTTCTTCCCGAACATCCACGCGAAGCCGATGCTGATCAGGTAGAGCACGCACATCGGGCCGGCCATGACGATCTGACCCACGGGGTCGGTGCCGGGCGACAGCGCCGCCCCGATGATGAAGATGATGAGCACCGCGTACTTGAAGTTGCGCAACAGGAAGCCGGCGGTGATCAAGCCGAGGCGCGCCAGCAGCAGGACCACCGTGGGCATCTGGAACACGAGCCCGAAGATGAGCACGAGCTTCATGTAGAGCGCGAAGGCGGGCTCGATGCGCGGCATGAACGTGATGGTGTCGGTGGAGAAGCTGGCGAAGAACTTGAACGTGATCGGAAACACGATGTAGTGGGCGAACGCGGCGCCGCCGATGAAGAACGCCGACGACAGCAGCACGAAGGGAATCGCCAGCTTCTTCTCGTGCGAGTACAGCCCGGGCGCGACGAACAGCCACACCTGCGACATCACGCCGGGCGAGGCGATGAGGAGCCCGGCGATGGCCGCGATCTTGACGTACAGCATCAAGGCTTCGGTGGGCTCGGTGTAGATCAGATGCTGGCCCGCTGGCAGCATGGCCCGCATCGGGTCCATCACGAAGTTGAATAGCTGCTGGTAGAAGGCGATGGCGATCGTGAAGCCAACGAAGATGGTCGCCATCGACCAGACGAGGCGTCGCCGCAACTCGTCGAGGTGATCGAGAAACGACATCTTGCCGCCCGATTCCTCGGGGGCATCATCGTCGTCCCAGTCGTCGGGATCGCGCTCGGAGACCGACTTGGCCCCCTTGCTCGGGAACGGCACCAGCGCCATTGAGACCTCCGACTACGCGGAGGTGCCGGTGGGTGTGCGGCTGACGGGCTCGCTCTGGGCGTCGCCCGCAGGCGCCGCTGGCTCCGTGATGGCGTCGCGCATGCTGTTGGCGGCGTCCAAGGCCGAGCGTTGCTCGGCTTCGGTCTTCACCTTCTGGTCCTTCGTCTCTTCCATCCGGATTTCTTCGTCGAGCGTGTGCCGCAGTTCGTTCGAAGCCTTTTTGAACTCGCCGATGCTCTTGCCGAGCGACCGTCCGAGTTCAGGCAGCTTCCGTGGCCCGAAGATGATCAGCGCGATCACCAGGATGATAATCAGTTCGGGCATTCCGATGTTCCACATACCGCTGTGCTCCTGACCTCGGCCGGGCCCGGCTACCTGGGCTTCGCCGACCGGGAAATTCCTTGCAAGTACTTCATCGGATTATAGAAATCCGATCTGGACGGGGTCAAGGTAAGCGTTGTACATTCAATGTTATGGTCCGTTACCGGTCTCTGTCGACGCTCGCAGGGGTAGTGGTCGTGTGCGCGGTGCTGGGCGGCGTGCTGGGGCGCAGCTCGGTCGTGGCGCAGGACCAGGTGGCCGAACAGTACAAAGTCTTCTCCGCGGCGCTGAGCGCCGTCGAGTCGGTGTACGTCGGCGAAGTCCAATCCGACCGTCTGGTCTACGGGGCCATCTCGGGGATGCTCCAGACGCTCGATCCTCACTCGAGCTTCATGGACCCCAAGAGCTACGCGCAGATGCGCGAGCGTCAGGAAGGCCGCTACTACGGCCTCGGGATTTCCATCCAGGTGGTCGGCGGCGACGTCACCGTCGTCAACGTGTTCGAGGGCTCGCCCGCCTACCAGCGCGGCATGCGCCGTGGCGACGTGATCGCCAAGATCGAGAACGACGACACCAAGGGCTGGACGAGTGACCAGGCGGTGGGCCGCCTGCGCGGACCGCGCGGCACATCCGTGTCGGTGTCGCTGCGCCGGGGCGGCTACGACAAGCTGATCGACCTCAAGGTGCTGCGCGACGAGATCCATTTGCCCACCGTGCCCGCGGTGTTCATGCTCGACGCCACCACCGGTTACGTGCGCGTGACCGACTTCGGCGAAAACACCGACCAGGAGCTCGGCGCGGCGCTCTCCGCCCTCAGCAAGCGCGGGATGAAACGGCTGGTCTTCGACCTGCGCTACAACCCCGGTGGCGCGCTCGATCAGGCCATCAAAGTGGCCAACCGCTTCCTGCCGCGCGGCGACATGGTCGTCTACACGCGGGGCCGCGTGCAGAACTCGGACCAGGATTACCGCGCGACGGAACAGAGCGATTACCTCAAGATTCCGATGATTACGCTGGTCAACCGCAGCAGCGCCAGCGCCTCGGAAATCGTGTCGGGCGCCCTCCAGGATCACGACCGCTCCCTCATCGTCGGCGAGACCACGTTCGGCAAAGCGCTGGTGCAGTCGGTCTACCGCGTCAACCAGAGCGCGGGCGCCGCGATTACGACCGCGCGCTACTACACGCCAAGTGGTCGCTTGATTCAGCGTCCGTGGGACGGCACGTTCGACGAGTACCTCACCTACACGCTCCGCGAGCAGGACGCCAACAAGGCGCACAAGCCCGACGATCTGAAATACACCGACGGCGGCCGTAAGGTGTACAGCGGCGGCGGCATCGAACCGGACCGGCGCTTCGACGGGCCTGTGCAAGGCTTCAGCCCGACGAAGTTCGGCCGCGCCCTCTACGCACGCAACATCTTCGACAGCTTCGCGCAACGATTCTCGCGCAAGGGCGACACGCGCATCGGCGCGGCCCTCCCGGGCGCACGCGAGCTGGCGCCAGATTTCGTCGTGTCCGACGAGATGCTGGAGGAGTTCAAAGCGCACGTGATGAAGACGGGCCTCAAGTTCGACGACGCCGGCTGGCAGCAGGACCTTCCGTTCATCCGCGCGATGATTCGGTTCGAGATCGACAGCGACCTTTTTGGCGTTGCCGTGGCGTCGGAGAACCTGGCGAAGGCGGACCCGCAGCTGCAGTTCGCCATGGGCCTGTTTGGCGAGGCCGATCAGCTCCTGCAGCTGACTCGGCGGAACCAGTCCACCCGCGCTGCTGCGCGGTAAGAGCCTTTCGATGAGGCGGGTCGGCGCGGCCCGCTAAGAACGCGGACCGCGCGCAGTGTCTGGCAAACCGGCTCAACGCCGGTTCGCTGTCAGACCCGCCACGTTCATCTGGAAATCCCCAGGCGGCCCCTGGGGCCAGACACCCAAAATGTTGTGGTGTTACTTAGACCTTGCCCCAAGGGCTAGGCATTGTTACACTGGCGCCCGTTTTCATCCGGACCCTCAGGATCCAACCGCATGCGCCTCGAACGTCTTGAAATAGCAGGGTTTAAGTCCTTCTCAGACCGCGCCGAACTGGCCTTCGACGAGGGCGTCACCGCCATCGTCGGCCCCAACGGGTGCGGCAAGAGCAATGTTGCCGACGCGATCACGTGGGTGCTGGGCGAGCAGAGCGCCAAGAGCCTGCGCGGCGACAAGATGGAGGACGTCATCTTCTCCGGCAGCGACGCCCGCAAACCTGGCGGCGCGGCCGAGGTTCGCCTTCGTCTGAGCGGCCTGCCACTGCCGGCAACGCCGGTGCTCGACACTCCGGCCCGCTCCACGGCCACCGAGCCCTTCCGCCTCGACGCACCGGAGTCGGTGCCGGGGCACGAAGACGGCGCCGAAAACGGCAACGGGCACGGCCAGGCCAACGGCCATAGCAACGGTTACGGCCACGCCACCGGCAACGGTCATGGCGATCCGGAGCACGGCGACGGCCACGCCATGCCGCCGGTGCCGGTGCTGGCCGGTCCGACGCTCGGCGCCGAGGCGCTCGAGGACTTCGCCCGCATCTTCACCCGCGACGTCGAAGTCACGCGCCGGCTCTACCGCTCGGGCGACAGCGAATACCTGATCGACGGCGAAGTGTGCCGGCTCCGCGACGTCCACGAACTGCTGATGGACACGGGCCTCGGCGCCAAGGCCTACTCGATCATCGAGCAGGGCAAGATTGGGATGATCCTCAGCACGCGGCCGGCCGATCGCCGGCAGCTGATTGAGGAAGCGGCCGGCATCACCAAGTACAAGTCGCGCCGCCGCGCGGCGGAGCTCAAGCTCGAGGCCGCGCAGCAGAACCTGACGCGCATCGACGACATCGTCTTCGAGGTCGAGAAGCAGCGGGGCACGCTGAAGCGTCAGGCCGCCAAGGCCCGGCGCTACAAGCGGCTGCGCGACGAGCTGCGCCAATGGGAAAAGGTGCTGTTCGTGCGCCGCTACCGCGAGCTGGCCTCGGCCATCGAGAGCGCGCGAGCACGGCTCACCGACGCGCGCGAGCGCGAAACGGTATCCGCCGCCCGCCTCGCCGAGCTCGAGTTGGACCTGGCGCGCCTGCGGATCGAGCTGGCTGAAGCCGATCAGCGCGCCTCGACTCTGCGTGAGGACGCCCACGCCCGCGAGCTCGACGTCACGGCGCGGCAGCACCAGCACGAGTTCAGCAAGCAGCAAGCGGAGGGGTTGGCCGCGCGCGCCACCGAGATCGAGACGGAGATCCGCGACCTCGATGCCCGCCGCGAGCCGGCACGTCTCCTGCTCGAATCGCGCCGGGCCGCGGCGGCCGCCGCGGCGCGCGATCGCGACGACGCCGCCGCGCGGCTCGCCGATGCCACGCAGCAGCACGCCGAGGCGCAGCGCGGTATCGACGTGCTCGACTTCGACGTCGACGCCGCCCGCAGCGACGTCTACTCGCACGCCAACACCGCCACCGCGCTCCGTCACGCCATCCAGCACGCGACCGACCAGATCGATCGCGTGGGGGTCACGCTGTCGAAGCTCGATGTCGAGCGCGACGACTTGCGGCGCGAAGGCGAAGCCCTGGCAGCCGAGCGGGCGCAGGCCGAGGCCCAGGCCACGCAGACGCGCGACGCGCTGGCACAGGTCACGAACGCGCGGCGCGCGCTCGAGCAGGAGCTGGCGGCGCTGCGAGTCGAGCACGAGGGGCGGGTACGCGAGATCCGTGCTCGCGAACAGGATGCGGCCGCCGCCGAAGCGCGTCTGGCCTCGCTGCAGGAACTGGCGTCGAATCACGCCGACTTCGGCGATGCCGCCCGCGCGGTGCTGGCGCAGGCCGACGCCGCCGTCAGCCCGCGCGGTGCTGTCGCCGACTATCTCGACGTCGATCGGCGCTACGAGCGCGCCGTCGAGGCCTGCCTCGGCGATCTGTTGCAGTACATCCTCGTGGATGGCCACGAACAGGCGGCCGCGGGTCTGTCGCTGGCGCGTGCCGGCGGCGCGGGGCGGTGTGGTTTTGTCGTGGCGGGCGGCGCCGAGGCCGATGCCGCTGTACCGGTGTGGTCGCACGTGCCGGGCGTCATCGCGATCACGGAGGCGGTCACCATCGCCGGTCCCTATGCGGCGGCACTGCGCGCGGTGCTGGCCGAGTCGTACATCGCGGAGACCTTCGAACAGGCCACCGCGTTCGCCCGGGTCAGCGACGCGCCGGTGGCAACGCTCGACGGCGACGTGTTGCGCGGTGCCCACCTCGTCTCGGGCGGTGCCCGCGTCGAGGCCCGCGGCATCCTCGCGACCCGGCGCGAAATCAAGGAACTGTCCGAGCGGACGCAGGCCGAGCGCGAGTTCCTGGCCCGTGCCGCCGACGAGGTCGCCCGCCTCGAGGGGTCGATGACCGCTGCTGCCGGCCTGGTCGCGGGGCTGCAGGCTGAGCAGCACGAGCACGAGAAAGCGCTCGTCGGGGTCGACGCGCAGCTGGCGCGCACGGCCGACGAGGCCGCGCGACACGCGCGCAAAGGCGAGGTGATCGCGCTCGAGCGGCGCCGCGCCGAGGAAGAGCGCGAGGCCGCCGAGCAGCGGCGCACCGAGGCCGAGGAGAACACGGTTCGCGTCCAGCAGGCGCAACGCGATGCGGAGGCGCGGCTGGCGGAGGCGCAGCGGCGGCTGGCCGACGCACGCGAAGCCGTGTCGGTGCTGGCCGCGGGGCTGGCCGAGGCGAGCGCGGTCAACGCGGGTCTGGTGGAGCGGGCCGCGGGGCTGGCCGCGGAAGTGGAGCGGCTCGAAGAGAGTGCGCGCGAGCTGGAACAGCGCGTCGAGACACGCCGCAGCGATCTCACCGGCACGCGCGCCCGCCGCGAGGTCCTGCTCACCGCCATCGAGGAGGGGGCGCGAGCGCTCGATGCCGACATCCAGACGCTTGCCGCGATGCGCGACGACGTCGTGCGCGCCGACGAGGACGCCTCGGCACGGCGCGGCAGCGTCGACGCCAAGGACGGCGAGATCCGCAGCGCGCGTCAGCTGCTCGAAGGCATCCGCACCGAGGCGAGCGAGCTCGACGTTGCGCGCGCGACGTCGGAAAGCGACCTCACGCACCTGGCCCAGCTGTGCGTCGATACGGTGCAGGCCACGCTCGACGACGTGCTCGTTGACGTGGAGGCGCTCGAGCAGGCCGGACAGGCCGTACCCGACGCTGCGGCCATCGCGGCGGAGGAGCCGGACCCGGAGGCGGACGAGGCCGAGCCTGGAGCCGTCGTGGCGGCGCCTGCCGACCCGGTTCTGGCAGCGGCACCGCCGGCGTCGATGACGGCCGAAGAAGCCATCACGCGGCTGCGCGACAAGATCGACCGGCTCGGTCCGGTCAACATGATGGCGATCGAGCAGTTCGACGAGCTCGAGACGCGGCACGTGTTCCTCACCACGCAGCGCACGGATCTCGTCGATTCGATTGCCCAGACCGCCGAGGCGATCACACGAATCGACGAAACCACATCGGTGCGCTTCACCGAGGCGTTCACCGCGATCCAGCACAACTTCCAGGGCACGTTCAGCACGCTCTTCGGCGGCGGGCGGGCCGGGCTGACGCTGCTCGACGAGAACGATCCGCTCGAAAGCGGCATCGACATCGTCGCCTCCCCTCCGGGCAAGCGGTTGCAGAGCGTGCAGCTGCTGTCGGGCGGTGAGAAGGCGCTGACGGCCATCGCGCTGATGTTCGCGATCTTCAAGTACAAGCCGAGCCCGTTCTGCCTGCTCGACGAAATCGACGCGCCGCTCGACGACGCCAACGTCGGACGCTTCGTCGAGATGCTGCGCAGCATGCTCGATCGCACGCAGTTCATCCTCATCACGCACAACCGCCGGACCATGGAAATCGCCAACCGGCTGTATGGCGTGACGATGGAGGAGCCTGGGGTGTCCAAGCTGATCTCGGTCCAACTGCACTGACCGGCCGCGGCCCCTGAACCTCCGGCGGGCCGCGCTCGTCTGTCCAGTGTCAGGAGGCCTCACCATGTTCAGCCGTCTGTTGCGCCTTTTGTTCGCTGCCGCCGGCATCGCGCCGCTTCTGGCGGGCTGCGACATCCGGGTCGACGACGGGCGCATGTCGCTCGGTGTCTCGCGGGGGCGGGCCAGCGACGAATGGACGCGCACCTACACCGTCAGCAAGGGCGGGCGGTTCGAAGTCTCCAACGAGAACGGTGCCATCGAAGTGCGGGGGACCGCGGGGGCCGACGTCACGGTGAAGGCCTTCCGCGAGGTCTCGGACCGCAGCGACGAAGGGGCCCGCGAACGGCTGAAAAAGCTGCAGATGCGCGAGGACGTCGCGCCTGACCGTGTGCAGGTGCGGGCCGAGACCGACGAATCGGCTCCCTTCAGCTTCAATCGCGGGGTCACCATCCGCTACGAAGTGGAAGTGCCGGCGGGTCTCGCCGTCACGTTCAAGACCCAGAACGGCGCCGTCCGCCTCAACGACTTGGACGGGCGGATCACGGCCGGCACGACCAACGGCACGGTGACCGGGCGCGGAGTGTCGGGGTCGGTGCAGGCCTCGACCGTCAACGGCAGCGTGCAGATGGACCTGACGAATGTGACGGGTGACGTCCGGCTGACCACGGTCAACGGCGCGGTCCGCCTCGAACTCCCGACCACCGTCGACGCCGAGCTCGATGCGACCACGGTGAACGGCGGCGTCTCGGTGGACGACAAGTTCGGCCTCGCCAACGTCTCGGGTAACCGCAGAGGATTCGGCCCCACGACCAACATCAGCGGCCGTCTCAACAAGGGCGGCCCGCACGTGTCGCTCCAGACCACCAACGGCGGCGTGCGCGTGGCGCCGCGGGGCAGCGGCGTCATCGAAGACGACGGGCGCGCCGAGCGCGGGCTCCGCGGCCGCCGCGGGCGCACGCCAGGCGAGTTCTGACGGCCGGTGGCGAACGAAGACAAGGCCACGCACTATCACCGGCTGCACCGCCGGGCCTCGCTCGCCGCCACTTTCGCCGGCGTGCTCTTTCTGCTTCTCTTCGTCGCCACCGGCGCCTCCGCGGCGCTCCTTCGCGCGCTCGAGTCCGCGGTCGGTTCGTCTCGTCTCGCGTTGACAGCCGCGTTTGCCGCCGCCCTCCTTGTCATCCACGAACTGCTGGTCTTGCCGGCCACCTACTACCGCGGCGTGACGCTCGAGCGCCGCTACGAGCTGTCGTCGGAAAGCCGCGCGCACTGGTGGCTGACGCACGTCAAGGCGCTCGTGGTGGGCGGCCTGCTCACGGTCGGGGCCGCCGTCGTCGTGTCGGCGCTCCTGGCCTGGAGCCCGGAGCGGTGGTGGCTCGTCGCGGCGGCGTTCTTCACCGCGCTCCTCGTGGCGATGGTGTGGGCGGCGCCGGTGTGGCTGTTCCCGATCTTCTACGACTTCCGGCCGCTCGATCGGCCGGAGCTGACGAGCCGGCTCGTGGCGCTGGCGCGGCAGGCCGGCGCGTCGGTGAGCGGCGTGTTCGAATGGCGCCTCGGCGATCGCACGCGCAAGGCGAATGCCGCACTCGCCGGCATCGGCCGCACCCGCCGGATCCTGCTGTCGGACACGCTGCTCGAGACCCACTCGGACGACGAGATCGAGGTCATCCTCGCCCACGAGCTGGCGCACCACGTGCACGGCGATCTTTGGGCCGCCCTCGCGGCGCAGGCCCTGATCATGACGGTCGGGCTGTTTGCCGCCCATCGCGCGCTCGGTGCGCTCGCCGGCCCGCTCGGCCTGGCCGGTCCGGCCGATATCGCGGCGCTGCCGATCGTCGCGCTGGCGGCGGGCACGGTGTCGCTGGCCGCGTCGCCCATCGCCAACGCGCTGTCGCGCGCCCACGAGCGGCGGGCCGATCGCTTTGCCATCGACCTCACGCGGAATGCGGCCGCGTTCGTGAGTGCCATCAAGCGCCTGTCGGCGCAGAACCTCGCGGAGGAGAGGCCGCCCGCGTGGGTGGAGGCGATCTTCCACTCGCACCCGTCCACGGCCCGCCGTCTCGAAGCGGCCAGGCGCTTTGCCGAGCGTACGTAGGGGCCGCCTTCAGGCGGCCCGGGCCGGCTGAAGCCGGCCCCTACGTCGATATGGGAGGGCGGCGCTCGCCCACGCGTGTGGCCTGTTCGAAGGCGTGGCCGACCTGCAGCACGGTCCAGTCGTCGCGGAACGGCCCCACGATCTGCAGACCGACGGGCAGCCCGTCGCCGGTGAAACCAGCCGGCACGGAGAGGGCCGGCCCGAACGTGGCGCTGATCCAGTAGGCCGAGCGCATCCAGGCGACGTAGTGCTCCATCGGCACGCCGGCGACCGACGCCGGCCACGCCTGATCCGCGTCGAACGGCGGAACCTGGTTCACGGCGCAGAGCAGCACGGCGTGATGGTCGAAGAAGCGCCGCACCCGCTCCATCAGCTGACCGTGGCGCAGCATGGCCGCCGCGACGTCGGAGCCCCGCAGCGCCGCGCCCGCTTCGATCTCCTCGACGAGTTCCGGCTTCATCAGGCTCCGCTGGGCTGAGAGCAGTGGCCCATAGATGGCCGCGGTCCGCCACCGGCGGATGGTGAGGAAGATATCGTCGGCCGACGTGAGATCCGGGCATGCATCCTCGACGATGCAGCCGAGCGCCTCGAAGGTCGCGCGCTGCGCATCGAGCACGCCGCGCACGCGCGGGTCGAGTGGCAGGCCGCCGAGATCCGGGGCCCAGGCGACGCGAAGACCGCGCAGCTCGCGCGTCAGATCGCCGTGAACGATGGCGGGATCGGGGCGCTCGCAGCCAGGGTCGCGCGGGTCGGGACCAGCCATGACGCGGAGCAGGAACGCGACGTCGGCGACCGACCGTGCCATGGGGCCGTTGACGCCGAACCCGAGCCGCGGAAACGGGTCGGGGGCGGTGGGCACCACACCGACCGACGGTCGGAGCGCCACGACGTTGTTGAAGTTGGCGGGGTTGCGCAGCGAGCCGCCGAGATCGCTGCCGTCGGCCATGGGCAGCATGCCAGCCGCCAGCGCCGCTCCGGCGCCGCCGCTCGAGCCGCCGGCGCTCTTGCTCAGGTCGTAGGGATTGCGGGTCGTGCCGTACACCTCGTTGTAAGTGTGCGAGCCGAGCCCGAATTCGGGCACGTTGGTCTTGCCGATCGCGAGCGCTCCGGCGCGACGCAGGCGCTCGACGAGCACCGCATCCGTCCGCGAGACATGGCCGGCATAGATCCGCGAACCGCGTGTACATACCAGCCCTTTGGCGTCCTGCAGGTCCTTGAACGCGATGGGCAGCCCGTGCAGCGGGCCGATCGGGTCGTCCGACGCCTGACGTGCGTCCGCCTCGTCGGCGAGCGCCATGCAGGCTTCGTCGGGAAGCTTGGCCACGATGGCGTTCACGGCCGGGTTGACCCGCGCAATCTGTGCCAGGTGGGCCGCCATGACCTCGCGCGCCGAGACCTCGCGGCGCGCGACCAAGCCAGCCAGCGTTCGGGCGCTGGAAAAACAGAGGGGCGAAACCATGGGCGCAGAGTAATACGGGCCACGCATATCCCACATAGGGGAGGGTCAAACGCCGCGAAATCTGGCATTCTTAGTGAGATCGAATTCCCCAGCCCCATGCGAACAGCCGCGCTTGCCGCCACCGCCCTTCTCTGGGGCGCCGCCGCCGTCTTGACTGCCGCCCAGAGCGGTAGCGTCGCGCCGGCACCCGTCGTGGCGGCGGCCGCCACGGCCTCGCCAGCCGCGGCCCACCGTACCCTGGTCACTCAGTACTGCGTGACCTGCCACAACGCGCGCCTGAAGACCGGCGGGCTGGCGCTCGACGACCTCGACCTGGGCCAGCTTCCGGACCACGCCGAGGTGTGGGAAAAGGTCGTGCGCAAGATCAGGGCGGGGGTCATGCCGCCGCAGGGTGTCCGACGTCCGGAGCCGCAGGCGCTGCAGGCCTTCGTGGCCTACGTCGAGGACGGCCTCGATCGCGACGCGTCGGCGCATCCCGACCCGGGCCGCCCGCTGCTGCACCGGCTGAATCGGGCCGAATACAAGAACGCCATCCGCGACCTGCTGGCGCTCGACGTGGACGTGGCGGCACTGCTGCCACCCGACGACTCGGCGTTCGGGTTCGACAACGTCTCCGACGTGCTCGGCGTGTCGCCGTCGCTTCAAGAGCGTTATCTCGCGGCCGCCACACGCATCAGCGCCATCGCTGTCGGTGACCGGGAACTGCGCGCGGGCAGCGACACGTACCGCGTGCCCCAGGATCTGTCGCAGAACCAGCACGTCGAGGGGCTGCCGCTGGGCACCGTCGGCGGCCTCCGCGTGCGCCACACGTTCCCGCTCGACGGCGAGTACGACTTCCAGACCAAGCTCTATCGCACCAACCTCAACATCGTGCGCGGCCTGGAGTACGCCAGCGAGTTCGAGGTGGCGATCGACGGCAAGCCGGTGCACCACGTGACGATCGGTGGTACCGACGATCTGGCGCAGCTGTTCGAGAAGCCGACCGACACGGGCGACGCGGTGGAGACGCGGATGCGCGTCCGTGTCAAGGTGCCGGCGGGGCCGCATGACGTGACCGTGGCCTTCATCGATCACCTCCCGGTGAAAGACACGGTGCGCGTGCAGCCGTTCCTGCGCAGCTCGGCCGACAACTTCGAATGGGCCGGCCGTCCGCACATCCAGACGCTGGCGGTCACCGGACCGTTCAACCCCACGGGGCCCGGCGACACGCCCAGCCGGCGCGCGATCTTCACGTGCCGTCCCGCCGGCGCGGCGGCCGAGCGCGCCTGCGCCAGCCAGATCCTGAGCCGGCTCGCGCGCTACGCCTACCGCCAGCCGGTCGGGCCGACGGAGCTGGCGCCGATCCTGGAGTTCTACGACGCGGCCCGCGGGCACGGCACCTTCGAGTCGGGGATTCAGCGCGGCCTGCAGCGCATCCTGTCGAGCCCGCGCTTTGCGTTCCGCGTCGAACGCGACCCGGACGGCGCGGCGCCGGGCAGCGTCCACCCCGTAAGCCCCGTCGAGCTCGCGGCCCGCCTGTCGTTCTTCCTGTGGAGCAGCATCCCCGACGAGCCGCTGCTGCGCGCCGCGGCCCAGGGCACGCTGGCGCAGCCGGCGGAACTCGAGCGCCAGGTGCGCCGCATGCTGGCGGATCCGCGATCGGACGCCCTGGTCGCCAACTTCGCCGGCCAGTGGCTGCACCTGCGCAACGTGCGCAGCGTGCAGCCCAACTCCGACGAGTTCCCCGACTTCGACGACAACCTGCGCCAGGCCTTCCGCCGTGAAACCGAGCTGCTGTTCGGCAGCATCATCAAGGAAGACCGCAACGTGCTCGACCTGCTCCGCGCCGACTACACCTTTGTCAACGAGCGCCTGGCGCGGCACTACGGCATTCCCAACGTCTACGGCAGCCGCTTCCGCCGCGTGCCGGTGAGCGACGAGGCCCGCCGCGGCCTGCTCGGGCACGGCAGCATGCTCGCGGTCACCTCGCACGCCGAGCGCACGTCGCCGGTCCTGCGCGGCAAATGGGTGCTCGAGAACCTCCTCGGCCTGCCGGTGCCGCCGCCGCCGCCCGACGTGCCCTCGCTCAAGGGCAACAGCGAAGGGGAGAAGCCGACGACGGTCCGTGAGCAGCTGGCCCTGCACCGCGCCGATCCCGTCTGTGCCAGCTGCCACAAGGTGATGGACCCGGTCGGCTTCGCGCTGGAGAACTTCGATGCGATCGGAGCCTGGCGCACCACTGAACCTGGCGGCCCGATCGACGCATCGGGCCAGCTCGCCGATGGCACCAAGGTGAACGGCGTCGTGACGCTGCGCACCGCCATCCTCGACCGTCCCGATCTCTTCGTCGGCACGATGACCGAGAAGATGATGACGTTTGCGCTCGGGCGCGGCGTCGACGTCCGCGACATGCCGGCGGTGCGCGAGATCATCCGCACGGCCGCGAAAGATGACTACCGGTTTTCGTCGATCGTGCTCGGCATCGCGCGCAGCGTCCCGTTCCGCATGCGGATGACGCCGCCCGTGGAGCGCGACACCGCGCAAACCGCCCAGGCGACCGGCTCGCCCCGGTCCACGCAGCCCCAGTAGCCGAGGAGCCCCATGTTCGTCACCAAGAAGTTCCTGCCGCGGCGCACGTTCCTTCAGGGCATGGGAGTGGCGGTGTCGCTGCCACTGCTCGACGCGATGGTCCCGGCGTTCACCGCCCTGGCCCGCGCGCAGGCGCGGCCGCGCACGCGGTTCGGCGCGATTTACGTGCCCAACGGCGCCATCATGGAGCAGTGGATCCCGGAGCGCGTCGGGGCTGGCTTCGAGTTCAAGCCCATCCTCAAGCCGCTCGAAACGTTCCAGGACCAGGTCGTGGTGGTGTCGAACCTGACCCGGTCGCACCCGGGCAGCCAGGTGGGCGACCACGCCGTCAGCGCCGCGGGGTTTCTCACCGGCGTATGGCCGAAGCGCACCGAGGCCGAGGACGTGCTGGCCAATACCACGGTCGACCAGGTGGTGGCGCAGCAGATCGGCCAGGACACGCCGTTTCCCTCGCTCGAAGTGGCCACCGAGGACTTCACCGGCTACGTCGGTGCCTGCTCGCCTGGCTTCAACTGCGTCTACCTCAACACCGTGTCGTGGAGCTCGCCCTCGACGCCGCTGCCGATGGACATCAACCCTCGGGTGGTGTTCGAGCGGATGTTCGGACCGGCGGGGAGCCCGGCGCAGCGGGCGGCGCGCATCCGCGACGAGCGCAGCATGCTCGACTCGGTGTCAGCCGAAGCGCGGCAGCTCCAGCGCGGCCTCGGCGTTCGCGACCGCCAGCGCGTGACCGAGTATCTCGACAACCTGCGCGAGATCGAGCGCCGCATCCAGCGCGCCGAATCGCGCAACTCGACCAACGTCACGCTCGAGACGCCCGTGGGTGTGCCCGACTCGTTCGAGGAGCACACCAACCTGATGTACGACCTGCTGGCGGTGGCCTACCAGGCGGACGTCACGCGCGTGTTCACGTTCATGCTGTCGCGCGAGCTGAGCCAGCGCACCTACCCGAACATCGGCGTCACCGAACAGCACCACACCGTGTCGCACCACGGCAACGACCCGCAGAAGATCGCGCAGAACGTCAAGGTGAACACCTATCACATGACCCTGTTCGCGCGCTTCCTCGAGAAGCTCCGGTCGCTTCCCGACGGCGACGGGTCCGTGCTCGATCACTCGCTCATCATCTATGGCGGCGGCATGGGCAACCCCAACGGTCACGCCAGCGATCCGTTGCCGGTGGTGGCGGTGGGCGGCGGCGTCGGGAAGGGACACCGGCACATCCAGGTGAAGAAGCAGACGCCGGTGGGCAACCTGTGGCTGGCGGTCGCCAACCAGTACGGCAGCCGCATCGAGACCTTTGGTGACAGCAATGGGCGCGTCGAGGACTTCTTTGGGTAGGACCTCGGCCACGGCATCCGTCGCCCGTGCCGTGCTCGTGCTGGCGCTCGCCTCGGCGTCGGTGTCGGGTGCCGGCGGGGCGGCGCGCCTGTCAGAAGCGATCCAGGCCGGCGATCGGCAGGCGGTGCTCCGGCTGCTCAAGCAGCCGGCGGAAGTGAACGCCGCGGACCCCGACGGGACCACGCCCTTGCACTGGGCCGTGCGTGCCGACGACGTGGATCTGGCGACGCGGCTCATTCGAGCCGGTGCCACGGTGCGTGTGGCGAATCGCTATGGCGTGAGCCCGTTGTCGCTGGCCGCTCTCAACGGCAACGCCCGCCTGGCGACGCTGCTGCTCGCCTACGGCGCCGACCCGAACCAGAAAGTGTCGCGCGGCCAGACGGTGCTCATGACCGCGGCCCGCTCCGGCAACGCGGACGTGGTGGCGGCGCTTCTCGACCGCGGCGCCATCATCGACGCGCAGGAGTCGCAGCTGGGTGAGACCGCGTTGATGTGGGCGGCCTCCGAGAACCATGCAGCGGTCGTCACCCTGCTGACCAAGCGCGGGGCCGACGTGAACCTGCGCTCGAACTCGCTCACGTTCCCCAAGGACCGCTTCGGCCTCGAAGGCGTGCTCACCATCCTGCCGCGCGGGAACTGGACCGCGCTGATGTACGCCGCGCGCGACGGCGCCCCGGAGGCCACGGCCGCACTGCTGGATGCGGGAGCGCCGATCAACGGCCCGGACCCCGATGGCACCACCCCGCTCGTGCGTGCCATCTGGAACTCGCACTTCGACACTGCCCGGGTGCTGCTCGAGCGCGGCGCCGATCCCAACATCGCGGATACCGCCGACATGGCGGCGCTCTACGCGGCGGTGGACATGAGCTCGCTCGGCGAGGTGTACGGGTCGCCGCCGCGCAAGGTGAAGGACACGTCCACGGCGCTCGACATCGTCAAGCTGGTGATTGCCAAGGGCGGCAGGGTCGACGCCAAGCTGAAGTCGCCGGCGCTGCAGCGCAACCACACGCCCGGCGAGCCGCTCCTCGGCGCCGGTACGACGCCGCTCATGCGAGCTGCGAAGAACGGCGACTACGAGGCCATGCGCGTACTGATTGCGGCCGGAGCCGACGCGTCGCTGGCGCAGCCGAACGGAACGACGGTGCTGATGCTGGCCTCGGGTGTGGGGCGGGGTCTGGGCGTGTTCGCGAAGGACTACGGTACCGAGGCCGACCTGCTCGAAGGTGTGAAAACGCTCCTCGCGCAGAAGGTCAATGTCAACGCGACGACCACCAACGGCATGACCGCGCTGCACTACGCGGCGCAGGCCGGCCTGACGTCGGTCGCCAGCGAACTCGCGCGGCATGGCGCGACGCTCGACGCCAAGGACAAGCAGAACCGCACGCCAGTCGATGTCGCTCTCGGCGTCGGTGGCCGCGGCCGCGCCGGCGGCCCGCCGCCGGTCCACACCGCGACTGCCGACCTGATTAAGAGCCTGCTAGCCGGTGGGCAGGTAAGCAGGTAAGCCGTGGGGGCCGCCTTCAGGCGGCCCAGGGCCGGCTGAAGCCGGCCCCTACGTCAGCGGCAGCGACATGAACCACGGGCCAAAAGCCTGCCAGAAGCCGAACCGGTAAAACGTGAGCACCGACGCCTGATAGACCAGCACGATGGCCAGCGCCACGGGTAGCACGCGGCGCTGGTTCCGGCGCCAGTCCCACACGGCCAGGCCGGCGAGGATGACGTCGGCCAGCGCGAAACCGGCGCACTGCACCAGCGGCGATCCGTCGAGCGTGGGCACCATCCCGAACACCGACGGCGCAAAGCGGCCGATCAGCCGATCGGTGACCGGCGTGAACAGCGGAAAGAGGGTGGCGATCATGAACCGCGCGTGCACCGCCGGCTGGTGGCGGTAGACCATCGCAAGCGCGAACAACGTCACGAACGCCACCAGCGTCAACAGCACCAGGGCCAGGAAGAACAGCCCGTAGTTGCCGAGCGCCGGCACCTCCTGCAGGGTGTAGTGAGCGAAACGCGCGGTCACGATCACGATCACCGGGACGAGCACGTACGACACCAGCCCCAGTTGCCGGTGGAGGGTCTTGCGGCCGGCCCGCATTAGCGCCGCCTGGGTCACGAGCAGGCCGAGCCACAGCGTCATGGCCAGGCCGTGCGCGTGATGGTGCGGCGACGGCTGGTCGGCCAGCCGCGAGAAGTAGCTCGGCCAGAACGCCAGCATCATGGCCAGGGCGAAGGTCGCGAACAGCCTGACGCCGATGTGGTAGAGCGGCGGCACGGCGGCCACGCGCGACACGGGGCGGCCGGGGGAGGGGCGGGAGCGGGAGCGTTTGCTCATGCGGTGCGAGCCATCTTACGGCGGACGAGGTACCAGCGGCGCTGTCCGCGATGCTATAGTCCGCGGCATGACGCGCACCCACCTTGTGCTCGCTGTGACCGTGCTCCTCGTCGGGCAGACCGTCTGGGTCCTGACGCAGACGCCGACGCCGAAGCCCCCCGGTCCGCTCAAGACCGAGCGGGTGAAGGGCGATCTCTACATGATCTCGGGCGAGGGCGGGAACGTTGCCCTCTATGCCACCGCCGAAGGCGTCGTGCTCGTGGACGACATGTTCGACCGCAATCACGACGACATCCTGAAGCAGGTCAAGGGCGTCACGGACAAGCCGCTCAAGTACGTGATCAACACCCACCAGCACGACGACCACGCCGGCGGCGACCTGAAGATGCTGCCGCTCGCCGAGGTGATCGCGCACAAGAACGTCCGCGCCAACCTGAAGGACATCAAGCGGCCCTACTACGAGGACACGCCGGGCACGCCCATCGGCCTGCCGCGCATCACCTTCACCGACGAGCTCGATGTGAACATTGGCGACAAGGTCGTCCAGGCGTACTACTTCGGCCGTGGGCACACGAGCGGCGACGCCGTAATCTTGTTCCCGGAGATCAGGACCATTCACACCGGTGACCTGTTCCTCAACTTCAGGCCTGGGCCGGGCCGCGCCGGCGCGCCGCCGCGGCCCCTCAACCTCCCGATCTACGCGGACTACAACCAGGGCGGCAGCCTGCTCGACTGGGCGAAGACGATCGACGGCATCCTCAAGCTCGACTTCGACACGATCATCCCGGGTCATGGGGCCTTGGCCACCAAAGCCGATCTCGTGAAATTTCGCGGCGACGTGGCGGCGATGGTGACGCGCGTCACCGGACTCGTGAAGGGCGGCCGGAGCAAGACCGAGGTCGCGAAGGTACTCGAAGACGACTACGGCTGGCGATCGACGGGGTGCCCGCCAAGCCCGCCCACCGGGGGGTGTCTGCAGTACCAGCAGCTCGACGCGCTGATGGCGGAGCTGGCGCGATGACGGCGCCGGCCGCGCGCACGGCGCTCGTGGCTCTTCTCGCGGCTGCGGGGGCGCTGTGCGCCCAGCCGGCGCGGGCACAGGCTCAGGCCGCGTTGACGCCGCAGGACTACATCGCCATTCAGCAGCTGGTGTCGAAGTACGCCTACGCCATCGACGAGTGCACCAACCGCGGCTTCGACTACGCCGACCTCTACACGCCAGACGGCGCGTTCTACACCTCGCGCGACGGCAAGATTCTCAACCGCTTCGAGGGCCGCGAGCGGCTCGCCGAAGCCGCGCGCGGCGGCATGCCCGACTGCAAGGACGTTCCGTGGGCCGGCATCGTGCACATGCTCGTCAACCACGTGATCGAGCCGGCGCCGGGCGGCGCCACTGGCAAGGTCTATCTGATTGCCATTGGCCTCGATGGCGAGCCGGGCAAGGTGGAGGCACAGGGCCGCTACGACGACGTCTATGTGAGGACTCCGCAAGGCTGGCGCTTCAAGAGCCGCACCCACGTGCTCACGGCCAGGCAGCAGGAAGTCTCGCGCGGGTCCGCCCCGCCGAAGGCGGGGCAAAGAGACACTGGACCGCCTAGCGCGGCGGCGCCTCGTTAGGCTTTGGCGACGACGCGATAGGCCTCGGCGGAGCCGTCGAGACGAGCTCGATGCCCTCGGTCCGGAACCGGTCGTGCAGCGCCATCACCAGACGGTGGCGAATTAGACCCTGGTCTCCCCAGGTGGCGGCACGCAAAGTCACCGTGCCCCTGAGCCCCAGGTCGGTGAAAGTGTGAAAGCGGACGACCGGAACGAACCTCGATGCCGCGCCCGGCGTATCGCGCATCACCTCGGCCGCCACCTCGAGCGCCAGGCGCTCGGCGTGCGCCGGCTCTTCCTCGAAGCGGATCGTGAAGTCGATCGGGATCGCCAGTTCGGGGTTGGGCAGGTTGAAGTTGGTCACGATCGACTGTGACAGCTTCGAGTTCGGCACCACCGCGACGCTGCCGCCAGGTACTTCGAGCCAGGTGGACCGCCAGTTGAAGTCCACGATCTTGCCCTCGACGCCCGAGTCGAGCCGCACCTGGTCGCCGATGCGCACCTGACCGGCGAGCGACACGAACAGCCCGGCGAAGAGGTTGGCGAGCGGCTCCTGGAGCGCCAGCGCGACCGCCAGACCGCCGACGCCAAGGGCCGCCAGCATCGGCCGGATCTCGATGCCGAGCTCGTTCAGGACCACGAGCAGGCCGCCGGCCACCACGATGAGCCGGACGACGTTACGGGTGAGTCCAGAGATGGGCACGCCCGGCACCGCCCGGGCACCGTAGACGCCGAGCAGCCCCGAGGCCACCCCGGCCAGCGCGAATGTGACCGACGCAAACCCGACCACGGAAATGCCGGTGGCCGCCAGGTGCAGCCAGCGCTCGGGAATCGGCCAGTAGGCCAGCGAGATCCGCAGCCCCAGCAGGACGCTCCACAACGGGACGTAGGTACGCAGCTCGCTGACGACGACGTCGTCCCACGGTCCGTGCGACCCGCTGGCCAGCTGCGCCAGATGGCGGGCGATGAAACGGGTGAGGACCCGGCCAAGAATGTACGCGGCGGCAACGGTGGCGATCGCGCGCAGGAGCGGCGCCAGCCACGGCAGCTGATCGAGCGAGAGCGGCATCGGTCTAATGATGCCGTAGAATCCGGCTCGGCGAGGCAGGCACGCAGAGGGCGGTCTGCAGACCGCCCTGAAAGGACACTCCAATGACCGTGGTGAAATCGTCGTTGATGGGCGCTATCGGTGGGGCGGCAGTGATGGCGTGTCTGGCGGCCGCGCTCGTGGCACAGGACACGGGTCCCGCGCCGCAATGCGCGATGTGCCCGGCCACCTATATCAACGACAGCGAGATCCGCGAGTACGTCGCCAAGGCGATGAAAGAGCGGCTCGTCGATCAGCAGATCCGCGACGTGGAGATCGGCAAGGCCCACGTCGGCGTCGGCGTGGTCTATCGCGGCAAGCTGGACAAACCCGCGCCCGACTCGGTCGCGGAGCACGACCTCGTCAGCGAGGTCTACCACGTCATCGAAGGCACGGGGACGCTCATGACCGGCCCAGACATCGCCAACATGAAGCGGCGTCCGGCCACTCAGGAGACGGTGCGGTTGTTCAACGGCCCCGGGAACAATGGCTCGACGATCCGCAACGGCGTCACGCACCAGTTGAAGGCGGGCGACGTGATGGTGATTCCGGCCGGCACCGGCCACTGGTTCACGAAGATCGACGACCACATCGTCTATTTGATGGTGCGGATCGATCCCGACAAGGTGACGCCGCTCAAGGACGAAGCCGCCTCGCGCGTGTGGCTGCAGACGCCCCACGCGGCGTCGCAGTAGCGCCGGGCCAGTCAGAACGTCTGCGGCGTGTAGCCGAATCGCGCGAGGCGGTCGGCCGACTCGCGCAGCCACCGGCCCCGCTCGGCGCCGAGCGCGCGCACGATCCGGATCACGTCCACGCTGCCGTCCGGCTTGAGCGCGCGGCCGATCTCCGCCCGCACGGTTGCGTAGGTCGTGCGCTCGTCGGGCCCCATGGCTCGCCACAGGCCGACGGCGCCGGCGATATCCGAGCGGTCCCACAGCAGTCGCCCGGCCAGGAACCGCGCGTCGGCAGCACCGTAGCCGTACGGGCTGGTCTCGACGATGGTCGAGAGGATCGACAGCCGCACGCCGTCGTAGTGCGCGTCGAGTGATGTGACGTCATCGAGCCCGTGCTCGCGCGCCCACTGCTCGTAGCCGCGTTGCAGCTGGAGCGCGAGCTGCACGTCCTGCGGGCTCGACGCCGCTGTGCCCGTGAGACTGGCGATGTCGGTCCGCAGCAGCAGGTCGAACGCACCGCGGTTGGCCTCGGCCAGCTCGTCGAGTAGAAAGAGCAATTCGGTCGTGGTCCGGCTCGACGGGTGCGCCTGGGCGTAGCGTCCGACGAACTGGATCACGTCGATGTGGTCGGCGGCGAGGCCGAGCATCACCCAGAATCGCGGATCGGGCGCGGCCGTGTCGACATAGGGCTGCAGGAGGTTGCGTTCCACGTGCCCGCGCACGACGGCGGGCAGATCGCCGTCGTCGGGATCGTGACGGGCGGTCAGCTCCGCAATCGACGTCAGGCTCCGCCAGCGATCCCGGCGAGACCACGAACCGTCGACGAGCGCCTCGCGCGCGGCAGCGGTCAGCTGAAGCGGCGGCCGATCTGCCCGGCGCCGGCGGCCACCGCCCCCAGCGGGTTGTGGAGGCGCTGCCGTTCGGCGGCCGCCGCGTGGCGCAGGTCATCGAGGAACGGGAGCCGGCCGCTCAGAAACGGAAACAAGACCTCACGCTGCTGACGAATCCGGGAGGTGTCGTAGGTAAACCCCTCGGCCGTCGTGAACGCGGCCGCCGGCGGCATCGCCTCTACGGCTTCGAGCAGCGGGCCGCTGACGACGAGCACCGGCAGGGGGAGCGACTCCGGACGCGGCACCATCACGACCAGCGGGCTCGCGCTCTCGGAACCGGTGGGCGGCGTGAGCCGGGCGCCGGCGGTGAGGAGGAGCAAGACGCCGATGCCGGCGGCGTGCAGCGCCGCGGCGGCCGCCGCTCCGGTCGGCCGGGTCGACGGCAGGGCGGCGCTGGGCGCGGAGAGGAATCGTGTGCGCATGGCTACGGCGAGTGCTGCAAACTCAGACACCGGCCGGCGCGTTTCGGGCCGCCCAGGCCCGGGCAGGCCGGCGGCGCGGGACTTCTACCGGGCCCGGCTGGCGCGCGGGCCTGCGCGTCGCGCGCGGGTCGGTACCGGGCGCCGAGGCGCCTTGACCGACGCCTGCCGCCACGCACCGTGCAGCAAGTCGCGCAGCGCGTCGCGGTGCACCTTCGACAGCCGCACCAGCACGCACGGGTACGGTTCGTAGTGCGGCTTGAGGTAGTAGACGTCGGGCGCCTCGGCAATCAGCGCATCACGCTGATCGACGGGCATCCGGATCATCAGCGAGTTGGGCTCGGCCTGTTTGTTGATGGCGATGCACGCGATCATCTTCTTGTTCAGCCGCAGACACGGCGAGTCGTAGGCCGTGCCGACTTCGACGCCGTCGAGCGTCGAGCCGATCTTCCGCACGTCGTTGAACGTGAGGCCGGCGGCCATGCCCGGACTTATCGTGCGACGGGCCGCCCGTAGACCTCGATCTGGGCAACGTCCGACCAGCCGCCGGCGCCGTGACCACTGCCCGGCATCAGGTCGATGTAGCCCACTTCGTCCACCTTGGTGAGGTCCGGAGCGGCGACGAAGGTGCCCTTGGTGACGCCGGTGGCGATGTCCACGCGCAGCCACTTGACGTCGGCGAACGAGATTTCGCTCCACAGCCAGTCGGTGGAAGAGCCGTCGGCCTTGTCACCCACGAGGTACGTGCCGTCGGCCAGCTTGATCAGCGGCCGCACCTGGTGAAAGCCCGACATCTTGGTGTTCCACTTGATGCGCGCGAGACCGGACAGGTCCACCATGCTGGCCTTGTCGCGCAAGGTCGCCCCGCACGGCGACGTGCACATGCCCGTCCACAGGTGCGTCGGATTGTTCTCGTCGCCGGCGTTGCCCGTCATCAGGAATTCCTTCGCGGTCGGCCCATAGAGCCTCAACTCCAGGTTGGAATTGCTGAGCGCTTCGGCCGGCGTCACCGGATGCTCGCCGCCTTTTTCGGTCTGCTTCCACTCCTCCTTGAAAAAGAGCGGCGGCCGCCCGCGCGTCGGCCCGCCCGCGCGCGCGCCGGCGGCGGGTGCGGCCGGTTGCTGCGCGAACGACACGCCGGCGGTCATCACGGCGATGGCGGCGAAGAGCAACGGGAGAAGGATGCGTCGCATGTGAACTCCAGTTTGTGTCAGGCCTGAAGCCTGGAGCCGGGAGCCGGAAGCCGGAAGCATGGGGGCGAGTCAGGGCAGGTCCAAAGCGTACACGGTTATTGATCCCCCCTCGGGGACCGGTGGAAACTCGCCGGGGAAGATCCGGTTCAGCGTGTTCTGCATGCCGCGCGGGTCGCCGCCCCACCCGGCGTGCACGGCCACGTACTGCCGCCCGTCGACCATGAACGTCGTCGGCGGGGCCACGATGCCAGAGCCGGTCTGGGCCTCCCACAGCAATTTGCCGGACGCGGCGTCGAAGGCGTGGATCTTCCGGTCGCTGGTGCCGCCGGTGAACACCAGCCCGCCACCGGTCGTGAGCATCGAGCCCCAGTTCGGCGACTTCTCGTACTCGTGCACCCACACCTTCTTGCCAGTATCGACGTTCCAGGCCTGCACCTCGCCGCCGACGTGCTTCGCGCCTGGCGCGGCAAAGGGCGGGCCCGACATCGCGCCGGAGAACGAGCGGCCCTTCGAGTACTGCACCGGCACGCCGGTGAGCGTGCCGCAGATGTTGTTGTTGGCCGGGATGTAGATCATCCGCGTCTTCGGACTGAACGCGATTGGCGGCCAGTTCTTCCCGCCGTGCGGCGACGGGCAGAACTCGGAGGTGCGGCCGGTGCCGGGCTTGCGTGCCGGATCGACGTCGGCGCGGCCGGTCTTGGGGTCGAGGCGCCGGTAGACGTTCTGGGTCACGAACGGCGTACCCTCGACGAAGGTGATCGGACCGGCCGTACGCTCGAGGAACCACACGTACCCGTCACGCGCGACGTTGACGAGGCCTTTGATCGCGCGTCCGCCGCGCTGGTAGTCCACGAGGATGGGCGGCGACACTTCATCCCAATCCCATGATTCGTTCGGGTCGTACTGAAAGTGGCCCTTGATGCGGCCGGTGGCCACGTCGAAGGCCACTGTGGACGCGACGTAGAGGTTGTCGCCCGGGCGCTGGTCGCCGATCCACGGTCCGCCGTTCCCGGTGCCGAAGAAGGCGAGGTTGGTGTCGGGATCGTAGTTGCCGGTCACCCACACGGGCGCGCCGCCGGTCTTCCAGTGCTCGCCTTTGGGCCACGTCTCGCTGCCCGGCTCGCCGGGGGCGGGCACGGTGTAGGTGCGCCACGCCTCCTTGCCGCTCTGTGCGTCGAACGCCGCCACGAAGCCGCGGACGCCGAACTCGCCACCCGAAGCGCCCACGAGCACCTTGCCCTGAGCCACGAGGGGCGCCAGCGTGATGTAGTACGCGGAGCTGTTGTCGGCGACGGTGGTGGTCCACACCTCTTTGCCGGTCCTGGCGTCGAGCGCCACGAGCACGGCCTCCGCGGCCGCGTAGTACACCTTGTCGCCGAGCAGCGCGACACCGCGGTTGGTGTCGTGCAGGACGAAGACGTCCTTGGGGCGTGGCCGCACGTAGCGCCAGAGAATCTTGCCGGTGGCCGCTTCGAGCGCCAGCACCTGGTTGGCCGGCGTGGAGACGAACATCACGCCGCCGTTCACGAGCGGCGCCGCTTCGTGCACGCGATCGACGCCGGTTTGAATGCTCCACACCGGCTTGAGCCGCGCGACGTTGGTCGTGCTGATCTGATCGAGCGGGCTGTAGCCCCAGCCGTCGTAGGTGCCGCGGATCATCAGCCAGTTGGCGTCCTCGGGCTTGAGGAGCCGGTTGGCTGTGACCGGTTGATAGGTGCGGAGCAGGGCCGCGGCGGCGGCGTCGGGCGCCACTGCGCGAGGTGGGTCCTGCTGGGCGAGGAGCGGCAACGCGCCGAGCAACGCCGCGCACACCACGCCAGCGGCGAGGCGCGGGAGCCCTGTCATGTTGTGCGCGTTACTGGCCAGCCCGGCCGCCCGGGACATCGCCATTCGACGCGGCTGCGACAGCGTCCTTGGGTACCAGGTTGAACGACTCGAGCGTCGGGCCGAATTCCGCGCGCGGCAACAGGCTCGGACCGGAGCGGAGGAACACTTTCTCCGGCGCGGTGCTGCGGTCAAAGAGCACCCCGATGAAGCAGTTGCTCATCTCGTCCCAATTCTGGGGGCCCCAGAGCACCTTGGTCTCGGGATTCGGGTTGAAGCGGTTCCCCTTCGAGTTGTCGAAGTGGGTGATGAACTGTAGCTTCGACCCCTTTGGAATCGGTACCGGCTCGGCGAGCTCGTAGCCCATCTGCCACTCGAAATCGAAGCGGCCCTTGAGCACCGTCTGGCTCACACCTTCGGGGGACACGACGCGCAGCTCGAAATCCTTGCCGCGCAGATGCATGTGCGGCTGCGCGTACACGAGCCGCGCATCCTCGCCGAGCGTCACCTCGCTGACCACTTCAGCCTTGCCGTCGTTGGGCGGGATCGCCAGATTCAATGCCGTCGGGCCAGCGTGGAAGAAATAGCGCGTGTCGGGCGGCGTCTTCGTGAGCACGAGCCCGAGCTTCGACACGTCGGACGCGGGCTTGCCGGACGTGGTGTAGTGCAGCTCGAACACGAGATCGGAGCCCTTCGGGATGAACTTGGCCGCGCCCTGGCGATCGAACCGCTGCGGTCCGAGGCCGGGATTGAACTTGCCGAGGATGTCGTTCCCCTCCTCAACGGAATTGCGGCCGAGGATGTCGCGCTGCGTCTCGGTTTCGTAGGCCTCGCCGGGCTCCGCCTTCTCCATCCACTTCGATCCGGGCGGCCGTACCCATACCTTGCCGTGGTGCAGCACGGCGGGATCGCCGGGCCGCATTTCGGCGGCCACCACCCACATGTCTTCGGGGAAGTTGGTCTTGACGAGCACGTACTTGTAGTTGATGGTGCCGCGCGCCGGAAGCTCGAACGGCTTCGGCATCTCGACGACGACATCCGGTGTGATGTTCCAGCCGGTGGGGAACACGCGTTCCGGCGGCGCCGTCGCGGGGTCGCCGGCCGGAGCGCCGGCGTCGGCCCACTGCGCCAGCGTGTCGAGCTCCTCGGGGCTCAGTACCTTTTCCTTCTCGTTGGCGTAGTGCTGGACCCCGGGTTCGGCAAACCACGGCGGCATCGATTTCGACTGCGTGGCTTTCTTGATGCCGAGCGCCCACGGCCGCGACTGCTCGTAGGTGAGGAGCGCCATCGGCGCCACTTCACCAGGCCGGTGACAGTTCTGGCAATGCGCCTGGAAGACGGGCAGGACGTCCTTGTAGAAGGTGGGCGCCTCACCGCCCGCAGCGGCAGATGCGCCAAGCAGTGTGCCCACGACGGCAACGAGTAGCGTCCTCATGGCCAAAGCTCCTCCCGACATCTAGCTTACCCGACTCGCTGGCACTACTTGCAGACGAAGCTCGACGCCTCGTCCGTGCTGCCGGCCCCCTTATAGGAGGCCACCTGGGGGTAGGGGCACAGCGGCCGCGTGCGATCGGCGCGTCCGTCCACCACGCGCGAGGCCGGAATCTGGTCGGGCGCCTTGCCCTTTTCCACCCACTGCTCGAGCGCCGTGAGCATATCGAACGACGCCGTGCCGTCGCCGCCGCCGCAATGACCCATCCCCGGCACCATGAACAGCCGGTAGTTGCTCTTCACCTTATCGGCGCCGCCCAGGGCGTCTGTCACCGCCGCGTAGTACTCCGGGCTGGTGCCTGACGGGATCTGCTGATCCGCCCAGCCGTGGTACTGAATCAGCTTCCCACCGCGGGAGATGAACGGCTTCAAGTTGGGATCCATCGCGTTGATGTTGCCCTTCTCGATGCTCTCCACCAGCGCCATGTCGGCGTCGTAGTTGAGCGTCTTGTAGTCCCACGCCGGGTTCTTGAAGACCATCTGCTGGAACATCTGCGTGGCGATCGGGAAGGCCTGCGGGCTGCCGAACGTGCTCCAGCCCATCTCGCTTCCCAGTTCGAGGCCCGAGAAGATCAGTTTGCCGGTGCGCGAGTTTTTCACCGGCTGATAGAGCGCGCGCGCCGCGACGACCTGCGCCGGCGTGAGGCACGAGGCGTCGTCGGTGCCGGCCTTGCACTCGATGGTCTTCGGGTCCCACGTGCAGGCACGCGGGTTCTCGAGCACGTCGTCCTTCACGCCGTCCTTCGCGTCGCACGCTTCGAGCACGGCGCGGTGAATCGCGGCGTACTTGGTCGAGGGGATGTAGCTGCCCTCGTCCTTGTGCAGCGCCTGCGCGACGTAAACGGCGAAGATGGCGCGTCCGGTGGTGTTGAGCGCGGGCGCGCCGGCCACGATGCCGTCGAAATCCTCGGGGAACTTCTGCGCCGACTTCAGCCCCTGTCGGCCGCCGGCGGAGCAGCCCTGAAAGTACGAGAGCCGCGCCGCGTTGCCGTAGTAGGCGTTGACGAGCGCCTTCGCTTTGGCTGTCGTCTCGTGCACGGCGCGATAGCCGAAGTCGATCAGCTTCTCCTGGCTGGCCATCCATGGCCCACCGCCGCCTTCATGGCCGGTGTCGGTGCTGGCGGCCGCGTAGCCGCGCCGCAGCGCGGTCGCGATCGCGCTGCGATCGATGTTGCCGTTCCAGCCGCCGTTGCCGACCATCAAGAACTTACCGTTCCACGCAGAATTGCCAGGCGCGCCTTCGGCGCGCGGCGCTGGCAGCCACAGCTCCATCTTGATGTCGGAGTCGGCGGTCGGCTTCAGTGTGGCGGCCACACGACAGAAGGCGGGCAGGTCGCTGAACCCGGGGCCGCCACGTCCGCCCGGCTGCGAGAACGCGCCAGGTGCGACCGCCTCGGCCGCCGTGACCGTGGCCTGCGGCAAGGCCAGCGACGCGAGGCTCTCGCACGATGCCGCAGCCGCCGGCACGGCACCGGCGGTCCATGCGGCGAGGGTAAGCGCGGGCAGGAATAGTCCCAGTGTTCGAAGCTGCATGACTACCTCTTCTCGGGCAACGCAAATACGTAGAGTGCCTGGCCGGTGGTGGGCACGCGGATTTCCGGCGCCAGGGTGGACGGCACGAGACGCGGGCTGCCGCCGCCAAGACCGGTGGTCACGGCGATGTACTGCCGGCCGTCCGCAGTGAAGGTGATGGGGAAGCCCTGCACCGACGTCGCCAGCCGCGTCTGCCACAACACCTTGCCGTTGGTCGTGTCGATCGCCTTGAAGCTGCGGTCGAGATCCCCGACGAAGGCCACGTTGCCCGCCGTGGAGAGCACCGCCGTGAGGAACGGAGCGCGCTGCTGGATGGCCCACTTCTCGGCAAGCGTGTTCACGTCGAAGGCCGCGAGGCGGCCGATGTTGCCGTCAGTGCCCGGCATCTCGTAGAAGCGGCGGTCGGCGCCGCCGGCGCTGCCGCCACCCGGCTTCTGCTCGATTCGCTGCGCGCGAATCGCGATGCAGCTCTGGCTGAGCGGGATGACCAGCGAGTTGCTGGTCTTGTGGTGGCTCATCGCCTGCCAGTTGTGGCCACCCTCGGTGCTGGGGCAGCCGTCGATCCACTGTCCGACCTCGGCGTCGATGATGTCCTGGCGGTAGCGCGGCGCGCCGGTCTTCACGTCGATCGATTCCCAGACGTTCTGGAAGATGGTTTCCTTGTGGCCCAGGTATTTGCCGGTCTTGCGATCCAGCTTCCACAAGACGCCGTCCTTGCCGACCGTGAAGACCATGTTCTGGCCACCGCTGTCCACGAGCACGCGCTCGAAGACGACGTCGAGGTCGAGCGCCTCGCCGGGCGCGTGCTGGAAGTGCCAGGCGAGCTTGCCGGTGTCGGCGTCGAGGGCCACTGTGGAGCTGGTGTAGAGCCCTTTGTCGAGGCCGTACATCCCGCGGCTCACCGGCATCCACGGTTTGGCCTGCGCCGTGCCCCAGTAGGTGAGATTCAGATCGGGATCGTAGCTGCCGGTGATCCACGTCTCACCGCCAGCGCGATACACGCTCGAGAGCGCGCCCCAGGAGTCGCCGCCAGGCTGGCCGTCGATGGCCACCGTGTTGAAGCGCCACAACTGTTTCCCGGTGGCGGCGTCGTAGCCGCTGATGAAGCACTTCTGCTCGACGTAGGCCGAGCACCCGCCCATGCCCTGGATCACCTTGCCCTTGGCGAGGAGCGGGCCGCTCGAGCTGCCGCGCCCGTCCGGCATCGCCACGTCCCACGCGACCTTGCCGGTGTGGGCGTCGAGCGCCACGAGGTGCGCGTTGCTCAGCGCCAGAAAGAGCTTGTCGTCGTAGAGCGACATGCCGCGCATGGCCGGATTGACGCCGAGCCGCTGCTCCCAGATCAGATCGCCGCTCTTGCCGTCGAGCGCCTGGATGATGCCGTTGCTGTTGTTGAGGAAGATGACGCCGTCGTGCGCGAGCGGCGACGGCTGGTTGGTGCCACCCTCGCTCATCGGCGCCACCCATGCGAGCTGCAGCTGCGCGACGTTGTCGCGGGTGATCTGGTTGAGCGGGCTGAAATCGCTCGCCGCCTGATCCCGCCGCAGCATCGGCCAGTCGCCGGCCGGCGGGTTGCGCAGCGTGTCGTCGGTAACGCGGGCGTAGTTGCGAATCTCGCCGGCGACGGTCAGTCCGAGCACGGGCGGTGCTGGTTGTCCACGCCCCCGCGCGCCCGCCTGTCCTCCGGCCGCCTGAGCGGCTGGCCCGGCGCCGCGTCCGGCTGGTGCCTGTCCCGCGCCGGCGGGCTGCGCGTCCGCGGCCAGGAACGCGCCGATCGGGATCGTCGTCGTGGTGGTGAGCGCCTGAGCGCCGGGCGCCGCGCCGTTGAACTGCAGAATATAGGCCGCGATGGCGAGGTAGGTGGCTTCGGGCAGACCACCGGGCTGCTCCGGCGGCATGGCCTGCACCGCCGTCAACAGGTCGCGCGTCGTGCGGCTGCCCCAGCCGACGCGGAACGAGGTGCCCGCAAGCGCCGGCGGCCCGGCGAGGTTCGCGCCGTGGCAGGCCGCGCACGTGGTGTCGTAGGCCGTGCGCCCGGCCGCGGCCTGGTCTGCAGTGTACGGCGCGGCGGTCGGCGCCTGACCGGCCGTCACGAGCGCCAGGCTCACGACCAGCGAGGCGCTGAGCAGCAGCAGGAGTCGTCTCATTGGAGCAGCCACCCCCACAGGTTCGCGCCGTCGGGCGCGAGCCCTTTTTCGCCGTGAAGTTGAATATAGAGCTTGCCCTGCCGCAGGGCCTGGACCTGTTCCGGCGTGAGCGTCGCGGAGCCGGTGATGGTGCCGCTCGTCGCCTTGCTCACCGTGAGGTCGGTCACCGCGCGCCCGCGGGCGCCCTTGGCAATGCCCTCGTGGAGCCGGGCGACGGTCGCGGGCCCGCCAAGGCCCTCGAACGAGCCGGAGACGGTCAAGACGCGGCCGGAGAGTGTGGCCGAGGCGGATCCCTTGCCGCTCACCCGGTCGGCGCCGGCCGTCGGCACCCACGCCAGCCGTGCCGTGAACTTGTCGCCCCCCTGGGCTGTCGCCACCCCGCCGTGGGCGAGCCATGCTACCGCCAGCAGGGCGGTGATCGCCCGTCGCGCCGTTGTCATCCCGTGCCTCCCGACCGCCGAAAGTCTACACCTGGCGAGGCGCGGCCTCTATGACCTGCAAAAATGGGTCAAAGGGCGCCGCATGGCAACGGGGCAGGTTTACACTCCGAGACTATGTCCTACAAATCGCTGGCTCTCGCCATGACCCTGGTCGGCGCGGGTACTGCGCTCGTCGCGGCTGGCGGCGCGCCTCAGAGTGCTGGCGCGGCCGGCGCGCGCACGCTGACGTTCAGCAAGGACGTGGCGCCCATCGTGTTCGCCAAGTGCGCCGGATGCCACCGCCCGGGCGAAGTGGCGCCGATGTCGCTCCTCACCTTCAAGGAGGTGCGGCCGTGGGCCGGGGCCATTCGGGAGAAGGTTGCCGCGCGCGTGATGCCGCCGTGGCACGCCGATCGCGCGTACGGCACCTTCCGCAACAACCCGAGCTTGAGCCAGGCCGAGATCGACACCATCGTCGCGTGGGTGAATGCGGGCGCGCCCGAAGGCAACCCCAACGACACGCCGGCGCCGCCGAAGTTCGCCGAGGGCTGGCAGATTGGCAAGCCCGATCAGGTGTTCGAGATGGCGGCCGACTTCGAGGTGCCCGCCCGCGGCAGCGTCGACTATCAGTACTTCGAAGTTCCCACGAACTTCACCGAGGACCGCTGGATGCAGGCCGGGGAAGTGCGCGCCGGCGATCGCGCCCACGTGCACCACGTCATCGTCTACGTGCGCGAGCCGCAGCCCCGTCCCAAGGCATCGATCGTGAACATCCGGCCGATTCTGGCACCCGGCGAACGGCCCTCGCTGCCGTCGGCGGGCACTACCACCGCTGGAGCCAGTGCCTCGGCCGTTCCCGCGGCCACACGGGGCACGGACAACATGCTGGTGAACTGGGCGGTCGGCGAGGACGCACCCGTCTTCGTGCCCGGCATGGCCAAGAAAATTCCGGCCGGCTCGACGCTGATCTTTCAGGTGCACTACACGACCAACGGCACCGCCGGCCGCGACCGCTCGCGCGTTGGTCTCGTCTTCTCGAAGGAGCCGCCGTCACGGGAACTGCGAACCGGCGCGATCGCCAACCCGGTGTTCGCCATTCCGGGCGGCGCGGCCGATCACCAGGTGGAAGCCGAGGCCAGCTTTGCCGAGGACGTGAAGGTGTGGACGATGCACCCGCACATGCACCTGCGCGGCAAGGACATGACCTATACGGCCATCTATCCGGACGGTCGCGAGGAGGTCGTGCTTCGGGTGCCGAGGTTCGACTTCGGCTGGCAGACCGACTACTGGCTGTCGCAGCCGATCACGCTGCCGAAAGGGTCGAAGCTCCACGTGCGCGCGCACTTCGACAACTCGGCGGCCAACAAGGCCAACCCCGATCCCTCCGCCACCGTCCGCTGGGGCGATCAGACCTGGGAAGAGATGATGATCGGCTTCTTCACCTACACGGTGGAGTCGCCGACAGCTCAGGCGCGGGCGCTTTTGACGGATCGTCCGGCTTCGAGCCGCTGATAGCGCGGGTCGCTCCGGAGCGCGTCCATCTTCGGGTCGACGTTCATCGAGTAGAGGAACGCCGAGTTCTCGTCGCCGGCCCGTTCGAGCTCGCTCATTGCCTCGGCGCGGTGGCCGAGCGCCTCGCGGAGCACGCACAGGTAGAACGCGTCGACGTACTCGGAGCGTCGCAGCTGCTCGAGCTCGTCGAGGATCTCGCGCGCCTCGCCCGCCCGTCCCATCTTGGCGAGGCACGTTCCCTCGAGCGCCCGCAGCCACGGCAGGTCCGGTGACATCACCGATGCGAGCTTGTACTGCGCCAGAGCTTCGGGCAGGCGGCCCGAGAACTCGAGCGCCTGCGCGGTGTTCACGCGGACGATCTGCAAATAGGGATGGAGCTCGATTGCCTGCTTCCCGTAGGCGATCGCGGCGTCGAAATTGCGGCGCCAGACGCGCAGCAGCAGCGCCACGGCCGGCAGGGTCGGCACCAGCGGATCCTTGAGCTCGCACTGATCGAGCATCGCGGCCGCATCGTCGAGGCGGTTCATCGTGACGTAGAGAAGGGCGGCGCGCACGTAGGAGGCGCCGTGCGATGGCTTCTCTGCCAGGGCCGCGAGCAACTCCGCTTCGGCCGGCTCGAGCTGCTGCTCGAACAGGTGCAGGCCGTGCCCGCGGTTGCAGCGCAGTTCCGGGCGCAGGCCGCCCAGCGCCACGGCCCGCTCGTGAGTCTCGAGGAACTTCGGGTAGACGTCGCCCGGCGCCTGCATCCCGAACGTGGCCAGCATCAGGTAGCAGGTCGAGAGCCCTTCGAACGCGCGTGCGTCGCCGGGACACTCGGCCGCCGCGTGCTCGAAACATTCGATGGCGCGTTCCGCGCCCTCGCGCGTGCGGCGGTTGTAGAAGTGCCAGCCCTTGCGCACCAGCTCTTCCGAGGTCGGTACCTCGAGCCGGTAGCCGGCCTTGGGCCGGTGCGTGATCCAGCGTCCGTACTCGCCGAGCGTCTTCTTCACCTCGCCGACGGTGACGTCGACGGTGTGCTTCGACACGTGCGTGCCCTTCCAGGCCTCCGCGATCATCTGCTCGTACGGGACCGCCCGCCCGGTATTCCTGAGCAACACCTCGAGCGCCTGCAGTGCCTGCGGCCGCAGGCGGATCTCGGCGCCGTCGCGCAGCATCCGGCCGCTGGCGGTGTCGAGCGTGAACGGACCGATCGTGATTTCTGGCATCGCCGGAGGTAGATGAATCTGACGTCTTTTACGCAAACGGTCAAGGTCTCGTCAAAGGAGATTTGATCGGTTTTTGCCCGCCGGCCCACGGTGCCCGCTCCTAGAATCCCGCCCACGCCGGCCGGGACGTGTGTGCGGTCCGGCGTCAGGAAGGCACACCAATGCGCCCAGCCCGTGCGATCTATGTCGTCGCCTGTGCCCTCGCCGGGGTGCTGCTGCTCGCGCCCGCACGTGCGCACGCGCAGGCGTCGATCACCGGCATGGTCCGCGATTCATCCGGTGCCGTCCTGCCGGGCGCGACGGTCGAAGCCGCCAGCCCGTCGCTCATCGAAAAGGTACGGACCGCGACCACCGACGGCAACGGCCAATACCGCATCGTCGATCTCCGCGCCGGGGAGTACACGGTCACGTTCACGTTGCCTGGATTCACCACGGTCAAACGCGAGGGCGTCACCCTCGAAGGCTCCTTTACCGCGACGATCAACACCGATCTGCGCGTCGGCGCGCTCACCGAGACCATCACCGTCACCGGGGAGTCGCCCATCGTCGACGTGCAGAACGTCAAGCGCCAGGTGGTGCTCGACAACGAGACCATCAGCGCCATCCCGTCGTCGCGGTCCTACAACAACCTGATTCAGCTGATGCCCAACAGTATCAACCAGGCGGGCGCTCCCACCGACGTGCAGGTGGTGCCCGGCATGGTGGTGTTCGGCGGGTTCGGCGGGCGCTCCAACGAGGGGCGCGTCAACGTCGATGGCATCAGCGTCGGGTCCGCCTTCAACGGCGCCGGCGTGTCGTCGTACATCATCGACGTCGGCAACGCGCGCGAGATCGCGATGACCGCATCCGGCGGCCTCGGCGAGACCGAAGGCGGCGGCCCGGCGCTCAACGTGCTGCCGAAGGAGGGCGGCAACTCGATCCACGGCACGTTCTTCGTCACCGGCGCCACCGAGGGCATGATCGGCAGCAACTACACGCAGGAGCTGAAGGATCGCGGCCTGACCACGCCCGGCGAGACGCGCAAGGTATGGGATTTCAATCTCGGCCTCGGCGGCCCGATCAAGCGGGATCGCCTGTGGTACTACCTCAACCTGCGCGAGGAAGGGAGCGAGCGCACCGTTCCCGGCATGTTCGCCAATAAGAATGCCGGCGATCCCAACAAGTGGACGTATGAGGCCGACACCAGCCGTCCGGCGGTGCTCGCGGCGTCGTATCGCATCACGGCGCTCCGCCTCACGTCGCAGGTCACGCCGCGCAACCAGGTCAAGATCTTCTGGGATCAGCAGCGCCCGTGCGAAGGCGGCGCCGCCACAGGGTACTCGGGGAGCGCGTGCCGCACCTCCACCAGCGAACTCGTCTACGCCGGATCAACCGCCGCCCCGACACCGTCCGCGTCGGCCACCTTTGCGCCAGAGACGGCTGGGTACCGCGACTTCGGCAACCGCGTGTCGCAGGCGAAGTGGACGTCTCCAGTGAGCAACAAGTTGCTCCTCGAAGGGTCGTTCGGCATGTATCTCAGCCGGTACGGCGGCGGCCAGCTCCCTGGTCTCGAAACCGAGAAGCTGATCCGCGTGACCGAGCAGTGCGCGGTGACCTGCCTGAACAACGGCAACATCCCCGGGCTGACCTATCGCTCGCTCAACTGGTTTTCGAACATCAACTGGAATAACCAGTGGGCCGGCGCCGCCTCGCTCGTTACCGGCAGCCACAACATCAAGTTCGGTTATCAGGGCGCGCTGCTCATCGACCAGCGCAAGAACTTCGGGAACGACCAGTTCATCAACTACCGGACCAACAACGGTATCGCCGATCAGATCACGCTGAACATCAACCGCTTCGGCATCCTGCAGAGCGTGCGCAGCGACGCGTTCTACGTGCAGGAGCAGTGGACGCTCGGCCGCATGACGGCGCAGGGCGCTATCCGCTACGACCACGCGTGGAGCTACTTCCCCGAGCAGACCGTCGACGCGCAACGCTTCGTGGCCACCGCGTTGAACTACCCGCACACCACGGGCGTGAAGGGCTACAACGACCTGTGGCCGCGCGCCGGTGTGGCCTACGACGTGTTCGGCACCGGCAAGACGTCGATCAAGGTGAACTTCGGCCGGTATCTCGAGGCGGCACAGAACGGCGGGTTCTTCATCGCGCTCAACTCGACGAACCGTCTCACTACAACCACGACGCGCACCTGGACCGACGCGAACAACAACTGGGTGGCCGACTGCGACCTGGTGAGTCCGGCGCCGCAGGACCTTCGTGCCACCGGCGGCGACTTCTGCGGCGCGAACGCCAGCGCGAACTTCGGAACGCCGGTCTTCGACTCGACGCTGGATCCGGGCCTCCTCTCCGGATGGGGCGTACGCTCGGGCGACTGGCAGTGGGGCGCGTCGGTGCAGCAGGAAGTGCTGCCGCGCGTCGCGGTGGACATCGGCTACCAGCGCCGCTGGCTCGTCAACTCCAGCGTCATCGACAACCGCGCGCGGGCGGCGACGGATCACACGGTGTTCGGCGTCACCATCCCCGTGGACTCGCGGCTGCCGGGCGGCGGCGGCGGCGTGCTCGAAGGGCTCTACAACGTCACGCCCGAAGCGGCCGCGCGGCTGAACGACAACTTCGAGACGCTGTCGTCGAACATCGGCGAATGGGCGCGCCCGTCGGACTCCGTGAACCTGAACGTCACGGCGCGGATGCGCAACGGCCTGATGCTCCAGGGCGGGTTCAACACCGGCAACAGCATCAACGACTACTGCGATGTGCGGGCGGTCATTCCGGAATGGAACATCGTGCCGGCGACGATCTCGACCCAATCACCGACCAACCCGTGGTGCGACACGTCCAGCGGCTGGCAGACGCGCGCCACGGCGCTCGGCTCGTACGTCATTCCGAAGGTGGACGTGCAGGTGTCCGGCACGTTCCGCAGCGACCCGGGCCAGCAGCTGGCGGCGAACTGGATCGCAGGAAACGCGAACACCGTCGGTCTGAACCGGCCGTTTGCCGGCCTTGGCAGCCAGACGATCACGGTGAACCTGATCGAGCCGGGCACGCTTTACGGCGAGCGCGTCAACCAGGTGGACATGCGGTTTGCGAAGGTGCTGCGCTTCGGTCGCACGAGGACGCTGGTGGGGTTCGATGTCTACAACATCTCGAACTCCGCGGCGGTGCTGACCTACAACCAGACCTTCTCGCCGACGACCACCACGTGGCTGCGGCCGACGTCGGTGCTCCAGGCGCGGTTCGTGAAGATCAGCGCACAGATCGATTTCTGAGACTTGTCGGCTTAGGGCTTAGGGCTTAAGGCTTACGACGTGGGGGCCGGCTTCAGCCGGCCCTTTCGTCTGTACGTGGTTGCGGGTCTTTAGACCTGCTACTTGATCGGAAGCAGCGCCTCTCGCCCCGGAGGCAGCTGCTGATCGACGGCGGTGAGCATCACGGCGGCCATGGCGTAATCGCCCATGATCGCCGTGATCTCCACGGCACCCTGCCGGCCGAAGAGTTCGACCGTCTTCGCCCACAGCGCCGAATCAACCTTGTGCTGGCGGAAGAGCGCTCGACCCAGGCGGATCACGGTGCCGTCCTTCTCGGGTAGCCCCGCCACGTCGCGATTGAACTTCACCGCATCGATCACCATCTGGTCGAGGCCGGCGCGCCGGCCGGCCGGCTCGTGCCCCGACCACTCGTACTGCTGATCGAACTCGCGCGCCGCCACGAGCGCTGACAGCTCGAAGAAGCGCGGCCCCACGACTGTCGTGCGCAGGTACTGATTGAGCTCGTGAATCGGCTCGGCCGACTTGGGGCTGTACATCGAGACCGGAGCCGGGCCGCTTGCCGGCATGCCGCGAGCCCCGCCGATGTGGTCCCAGATGCGCTTGCCCTCATCGTCGAGCGCCGCGCGATCGAGCGGCGGCAGCCGCGAGAAGGACGTCGCGTTGATGTCGGGCGGCAGCCGCGACTGGCCCGCGAGAAGCGTCGCGGACATGCCGGCGAGGAGCAGCGCGAGGGAGCGAGTGCGCATCAGGTTGATCCTCTCTAGATCGAAGGGCACACGTCGCCCAGGAAGCCAGCGCCGCCGCAATAGGTCACGTCCTGCAGTTGAATTGCGAGCCCATCCGGATCGGTGAAGTAGAGCTCGGGTGTGCCGCCTTCGGCCCCGCCGCGGTTGGGCATGCGCAGCGAAATGTAGGTGACCAACGGCTCGCGTGACGCGTTCGGCAGCGGCCTGAGGCCGTAGCTGGTGAGCATCTTCGTGACGGCCGCCGGGTCGAAGCCCGTCATCGCCATACACGCGTGATCGATACGCGGCGGCGCCGGTGGCCCGCCACCGCGTCCGGGACCCCCGCCGATGAACATCAGAAAGTGGACCCCAGGACCGATGCCGTAGGCGGGCGCCGCGCCCTGCCGGACCTGGATCGGCGCGTCGAACAGCGACTGGTAGAAGTCGACGGTTTTCGCCGGGTCGGCCACGCCAATCGTGAAATGGCTCATCTCCTGGACGGCGAGAAGGCCCTTCGACGGCGACGCTTCGACGGCGCGACAGTCGTTGCCGTTCGGGCCCGCGCCGCCGCAGTAGGCCGGATCGTGGAGCTGAAACACGTGGCCGCTCGGGTCCGTCACGTAGACGTCCGACGGACGCGGGCCGGTTGCGACCGTCAGGCCGGGGCGTGGCACGATCCGGACGGTCAGAGGGCTCATGCCGGTGGTGTCCGCGCCCTCGGCCCGCGTCACGCCGTGCGCCGCGAGCGCCGCGACGGCGCGGTCGATCGAAAAGTCTTCGACGCCCATGCCGAATCCGCTGATGCTCGGGCGCTCGCCGGCTCCGGCCGGCTTCAACGCGAGGAACTGCGGCCCGGCGCCAATCCGCAGCAACAGGGCCGCTCCCTGACGGGCCTGGATCGGCATGCCAAAGAGGCCCTGATAGAAGCGCAGCGAGCGCGGCACGTCGGAGACGGTGAGGGTGATCTGGCTCAACCCGCGCACCTTGAGTGGCGCGGGCGCCGGCTGCGCCGCCAGCCGCGGTGCCAGCGCCAGCGCCGGAAGGGCCGCGAGAAAGTGCCGGCGATCGATGGACCTCGTGCTCGGATCGGGCTGCATGGCGCTCCTTCGAAGCCGCTATCGTAGACCTCTGCGTTCGGTGCAGAGGCAGGCCCCGGCGAATTTTGATCTTTTCTTGCGGCGCCATCGGGACCGTCACCGATCCGGGGAACGTGTGCCGCCTGAGGTAGCATCGCCCGATGCGCGTGCGGGGCTTCCTCTCGTCGATCTACGGTCAAGTGCTCGTGGCTACGATCCTCGGCGTGGCCGTGGGGCAGGCGTTCCCCGAGGCCGGCACGGCGATGAAGCCGCTGGGCGACGGTTTCATCAAGCTGGTGCGCATGATCGTCGGCCCCGTCATTTTCTGCACGGTGGTCGGCGGCATCGCGGGCGCCGGCAGCCTGAAAGGCATCGGTCGCATCGGCCTCGCCACTCTGATCTACTTCGAGATCGTCAGCACACTGGCGCTCCTCATCGGCCTGGTCGTGGTCAACGTGATCAAGCCCGGTGTGGGCATGAACGTCGACCCCGCCTCGCTCGACGCGGGGGCCGTGGCGCAGTACGTGTCGGCGGGGCGGCCGCAGAGCCTGGCTGACTTCCTGCTGGCCGTCATTCCGTCCAGCCCGGTGGATGCGTTCGCCCGCACCGATATCCTCCAGGTGCTCTTCTTCTCGGTGCTCTTCGGCGTCGCGCTCAGCGCCCTCGGCGACAAGGGCCGGCCGGTGGCCGAGGGTATCGACCGGCTGGCGCAGGTCTTCTTCCGCATCGTCGGTCTCATCATGCACGTCGCGCCGCTCGGCGCCTTCGGCGCGATGGCGTTCACCATCGGCTCGTTTGGCGTCCGGACACTGGCGCAGCTCGGCGCGCTCATCGCGTGTTTCTGGCTGACCTGTGTGCTTTTCGTCGCCGTCGTGCTCGGCATGGTGGCGCGACTGAGCGGCTTCAGCATCTGGCGCTTCGTGCGCTACATCCGCGAAGAGCTGTTCGTCGCCTTCGGGACCTCGTCGTCCGAGACCGTGCTGCCGCGGCTGATGGCGCGGCTCGAGAGTGCGGGCGTCGAGCGCAGCACCGTGGGCCTCGTTGTGCCCGCCGGGTATTCGTTCAACCTCGATGGCACCGCCGTCTACCTGTCGATGGCCACGGTCTTCATCGCCCAAGCCACCAACACGCCGCTCACGCTCTGGAGCCAGCTGACGCTGCTCGCAGTCCTGATGCTCACCTCGAAGGGGGCGGCCGGGGTGGCCGGTGCCGCGCTCGTCGTGCTGGCGGGCACGCTGGCGGCCACCAACCAGATTCCCGTGGCCGGCGTCGCCATCGTGCTCGGCATCCACCGCTTCATGGGCGAGGGCATGGCGGTGACGAACACAATCGGCAACGGCGTCGCCGCGATTGTGATTGCCAAGTGGAGCGGCAAACTGGACGAGGCGAAGCTGAAGGCGGTCTTGTAGGGGCCGCTTTCCGGCGGCTCTGGGCCGGCTGAAGCCGGCCCCTACGAGAGTTCGTCGAGGCTACGAGAGTTCGTCGAGGCGGCGTTCGAGGAACCGGCGCTCTGGTTCCTGGCGGGCCAGCGCCAAAGCCCTCCGGTACGACGCGCGGGCGTCGTCCACGCGTCCGAGCCGGCGGCAGCAGTCGGCGCGCGCCGAGTGGGCGAACAGATACTCCGCGAGATCGCCCCGCTCCAGAATGGCCTCGATGAGCGCCAGGCCCGCCGCAGGTCCGTCGCGCATCGCTATCGCGGCCGCCCGGTTGAGCGCGACGACCGGCGAAGGATCGGCACGCAGCAACACGTCGTAGAGCGCGACGATCTGGGCCCAGTCGGTGGACGAGGCGTTGCCGGCCTCGGCATGTACCGCGGCAATCGCGGCCTGGATCGCGTAGGGCCCCGGCGGGCCCTTGCCAAGCGTCTGCTCGACGAGGGCCACGCCTTCGGCGATGAGCGTGCGATCCCACAGACGGCGGTCTTGCGCGTCGAGCAGCACCACCTCGCCGGCGGGCGTTGACCGGGCGCCGCGGCGTGACTCCTGCAGCAGCATGAGGGCCAGCAGGCCAACGGCCTCTGGCTCGGCGAGCAGGTCCACGAGCAGCCTTCCGAGGCGGATCGCCTCGCCCGACAGATCGTGTCGCGTCAGTGTCGCGCCGGACGACGCCGAATAGCCCTCGTTGAAGACCAGATACACCACGCGCAGCACCGCGTCGAGCCGCTCGGGCAACTCGGCCCGTTCCGGCACCTGATAGGGGATACGGGCATCGCGGATCTTGGCCTTGGCTCTGACGATCCGTTGCGCCACGGTGCGCGGCGCGGTGAGAAACGCGTGGGCGATCTCCTCGGTCGTGAGACCGCAGACCTCGCGTAGCGTCAGAGCCACCTGGGCGTCCGGCTGCAGCGCCGGGTGGCAGCAGGTGAAGATGAGGCGCAGGCGGTCGTCCTCGAACGTCGCCTCGCCGATCCACTCGACCGGGGCCGCCGTCTGGCCTTCGAGCTCGGCCGCCAGAACGGCGAGCGAGGCATCGAAGCGGGATCGGCGCCGCAGCGCGTCGATAGCGCGAAACCGGCCTGCCGACACCAGCCAGGCCCGCGGACTGGCCGGCACGCCGTCGCGGGGCCACTGCTCGACGGCGGCCGAGAACGCCTCGTGCAGCGCCTCTTCGGCCCGATCGAAGTCACCCAGCAGGCGGATGAGGGTGGCGAGCACGCGGCGCGATTCGGTCCGGTAGACCGTGTCGATAGTGCCCCGGACGTCCAAGGCCGCGTCCCCGCCGTTCCCGATGCCGCCCACTGCTGTCCTTAGTTGAACTCCTGAATCGGCCGGACCTCGACCGTGCCGAGCTTGGCGGAGGGGATCCGTGAAGCCACCTGCAACGCGTCGTTCAGGTCCTTGGCTTCGATCAGATAGTAACCGCCAAGCTGTTCCTTGGTCTCGGCGAACGGACCGTCGGTGGTGGACATCTTGCCCCCGCGGACGCGCACCGACGTCGCGGTGTTCACCGGCTGCAGCGCGTTGCCGCCGACGTAGTGGCCGGACTTCTTGACGTCCTCGGTGAAGGCGAAATATTCGCCCATGAATGCGTCGGACTCACCCTTGGACATCGCGCCGAGCTTCTGCTCTTCATCGTAAATCAGGCACAGATACCGCATCACACAGCTCCTTCCCGGCGCGTGGCGCCGTACTTTCACCAGGTAGTCGTCGGGCCCGGGGCGAAATCGACAGCCGAAGTTATACAATCTCGCACGAGCCCCGGTCCTGGGGCGTTCATGGGGAAGGCGGGGGAATGATGAGGGGGTGGCGACTTCTGGCGGTGCTCTGCGTCAGTCTTTTCGTAGTCACAGGCTGCGGAGATGACCCGGTGACTCAGCCGACCCCGACCCCGACGCCAGCACCTGCACCCACGCCCACTCCAACGCCCACTCCAACGCCGACGCCGCCGACACCCGCTGCGCTCGATACGCTGGTCATCGCGCCGGCCAGTGTCGAGGGACAGACTCGGCCGACCGCGACAGTGACGTTGACCGCCGCGGCCCCCACCGGCGGCGCCGTGGTCGTGCTCGAGAGCGGCAACAGGGATGCCGCGAAGGTGCCGGCCAGTGTCACCGTGCCCGAAGGATCCACGACCGCCACGTTCGTGGTGGACACCTCCACGGTACCCACCACGCGCGAGGTGACCATTCAGGCGTCGTATCTCGGCATTACCCGGCTGTTCGTGCTGACGGTCCGCGCGCCGCCGGTCAACGCACAGTTCACCGTGTCATCGGCCTCGAGGGGCAACAACGCCTGCGAGATCGTCAATAGCAGCGGCGCGGTGGATTGCCGGCTGGATGCCAGCGCGACTAGTGGCTTCGCGGCGAGCTACACCTGGGTTCTGACGGTGGGCTCGCGCGATACGTCGTTCTCGACCGGTGACAACCTCTTTGTCCCACCCACCAACTGTTCAACCCTGTCCGGCGGCACCCTGGAAAACGGCGCCATCGGGTTGAGCGTGAAGCTGATCGTCGAGGATCGAGGCGGGAACCGCAGCACCAGCAACAACCAGGGCGTAACCCTGTTCACCAGGGGCCTCTGCGGATACTGATCGGGCGGGCAGGTCTGAAGACCTGCCCCTACGAAAGGACGCCGCGGCGGGTCTGACGACCTGCCGCGATGAAAAGGATCACCCTCGACGCGCGGCGCGCGTCAGCGGCGGCGGACGATCAGTTCGCCTCGCATCTGGGCATGCCGGGAATCGCTGGTCATGTTCGAGTAGAAGGGGAAGCTGCCTTCGCGGTCTGCGCGCAGCTCGAGGACGACGCTGGCGCCGGCCGGCACCCGCTTCGATACCCGGTATTCGTCGATCGTGAAGCCGTAGGCGACGTCCTCGCTCTTGACGGTGAGGCGCACCAGGTCGTCGCGGCCAACCTCGACGCGGTTGGGCGAGAAGCGGAAGTCCTTTGCGATGATGGTGATCTCACGCCGCTCGGGCGCCTGCTCCTGGGCTGTCGGACGGGCCAGCCCGGCAGCGAGTGCCAGTCCGACCCCCAGCCCCAAGCCCGCCACCACGCGAAGCGTGTGCCGTTGCAGGAGACTCATCCGGTTGAGCGGCCGCATTCCAGTTTGCGAACCGGCGTTAAGCCGGTTTGCCAGATTCTGTCGCGCGGTCCGCGTTCTCAGCGGACCGCGCTAAACTGAGCCTAGCACGTTTCCGCCGCCCTCCCCGGATGAGCGGTAGCGCTTCTAGCTTGGCGCTTTTTCAGGAGCCGGCGCGCCCGCGCCCGCCTCCGCCAGCAGCGCCTTCCGGCTCAGGCGGATCTTGCCGGTGGGGTCGATGTTGATGACCTTCACCATGATCTCCTGGCCTTCCTTGAGCTCGTCGCGCACGTCCTTCACCCGGTGCGTCGCGATCTCCGAGACGTGGAGCAGGCCGTCAGTGCCCGCCATGATCTCGACGAACGCGCCGAAGTCGGTGATGCGCTGCACCTTGCCCTTGTAGGTCTTGTTCAGCTCGGGCGTGGCGGTGAGCTCCTGGATGATGGAGATGGCCTTGGCTGCCGACTCGCCGTCGGCCGACGCGACGTTGACGATGCCGCTGTCTTCGACGTCGATCTTCACGCCGGTCCGCTCGATGATGCTGCGGATCATCTTGCCGCCGGGGCCGATGACGTCGCGGATCTTGTCGACCGGGATCTTGATGGTGATGATGCGCGGCGCGTAGTCGGACATGTTGCCGCGCGTCGTGCCGATGGTCTTGGCCATCTCGCCGAGGATGTGCATCCGGCCGGCGCGCGCCTGCTCCAGCGCCTTGGCCATGATCTCCGAGTTGATCCCGGTGACCTTGATGTCCATCTGCAGGGCGGTGATGCCCGTCGAAGTGCCGGTGACCTTGAAGTCCATGTCGCCGTAGTGGTCCTCGGCGCCGGCGATGTCGGAGAGGACCGCATACTTGCCGGTCTTCTCGTCCATGATGAGGCCCATCGCGATGCCCGCGACCGGCGACGCCAGCGGCACGCCGGCGTCCATCATCGCCATCGAGCCGCCGCACACCGACGCCATCGACGACGAGCCGTTCGACTCGAGGATGTCGGAGACGATACGGATCGTGTAGGCGAACTTGTCTGCCGCCGGCACGAGCGGCGCGAGCGCCCGCTCGGCCAGCGCGCCGTGGCCGACCTCGCGGCGTCCGGGTCCGGTGAAGCGGCCGGTCTCCCCGACCGAGAACGGCGGGAAGTTGTAGTGCAGCATGAACCGCTTGTAGAACTCGCCGGTGACGTGCTCGATCTTCTGTTCGTCGTCGGCGGTGCCGAGCGTGCAGGTGACCAGCGCCTGGGTTTCGCCGCGCGTGAACACGACCGAGCCGTGGACGCGGGGCAGCACGCCGGTCTCGGTCCAGATCGGGCGGATCTCGTCGAACTTGCGGCCGTCGAGGCGGATGCCCTTTTCGAGCGCCTCCACCTTCATCACGTGCTCTTGGAGCTCGTGGAAGATGTGGTCGGCGTCCTTCTTCGCCTGCGCGTCGGGGTTCTCTCCCAGCGAGGCCATCATGTCGGCCTTCACCTTGTCCACCTGCGCGTAGCTTTCGAGCTTGCCCTTGATGCGCATCGCATCGGCGAGCGGGCCCGTGACCTTGCCTTCGATCGTGCTGCGGAAAGCCGCCGGGATCTCGTGGACCTTCGGCGAGAGCTTCGGCTTGCCGATCGCGGCCTTGAGCTCGTCGATGGCGGCGACGAGCTGCTTGATCGCGCCGTGCGCGGCTTCGAGCGCGCCGACGACCTGGGCTTCCGGCACCTGCTTGGCGCCGGCCTCCACCATCACGATGCCGTCCTTCGTGCCGGCGACGATCAGGTCGAGCAGGCTTTCCTTGCGCTCGGCGTAGGTCGGGTTGATGACGAACTGGTTGTTGATCAGGCCCACGCGCACGCCGGCCACGGTCTTCTCGAACGGCAGTTCGGAGATGGCGAGCGCCGCCGAGGCGCCGGTGATGGCAAGCACATCGGCGTCGTTGTCGGTGTCGGCCGACATGACCATCGCGATGATCTGCGTCTCGTAGCGCCAGCCGGAGGGGAAGAGCGGCCGGATCGGGCGGTCGATCAGCCGGCTGGTGAGTACTTCCTTCTCGGGCGGCTTGCCTTCGCGCTTGAAGAAGCCGCCGGGGATGCGTCCCGCAGCGTAGGCGTATTCGCGGTAGTCCACCGTCAGCGGGAGAAAGTCCACGTCGCGGGGGTTGGCCGCGCGCGACGCCGCCACGAGCACCATCGTGTCGCCCGAGCGGACGATGACGGAGCCGTGGGCCTGCTTGGCGAGCTTGCCGGTTTCAATCGAGATGGTGCGGGCGCCGACGCGGATTTCGCGTCGCTGCAGATTCACATTGTGCATATCGGTACCTTGGGTTGGAATGGAATCCAACGCTTACTTGCGAATCCCAAGGCGCTTGATCAGGTCCGCGTAGCGCGCTGAGTCTTTGCTTTTGAGATAGTCGAGCAGGCGCCGGCGCGCGCCGACGAGCTTCAACAGGCCACGACGCGAATGATGGTCCTTCGCGTGAGTCTTGAAATGTTCGGTGAGATAGGTGATCCGGTCGGTGAGAAGCGCGACCTGGACTTCCGGGGAACCTGTATCGCTGTCGTGGGTTTTGTACGTGCCGATGATTTCGGTCTTGCGGTCTTTCGTAAACGCCACTGGTGGTGTCCTCCACGAACGGCCCAGAACGCGGTTGCCCGCACCAAGCCGCCGTATCTGCCTTGGCCCGCACAGCGGGCTACATGTAGCTAAATTGCCTTGTCCTAAAGACTTACTATCTTAAATCAGGACGATGGACGGATGCAAAAGCGGGCTCGCCGGACGCCGTGTCGCAAGCGCGACGAGATCTCCCGCCTCGTCGAGCAGCCGAACCCAGGATTCTGGGCCGTCGGGCCAAGGGCTCTTTCGGTCAATTGCGGTCTGCCGCCACTGTGAGGGGGCGAGATCGCGTCCGTGCGCCACCCAGTCCAAGCCTTCCGGCGTCACACACACCGAGGGCAAGCCCTGGAGGAGTGCCGCCGGTGGCACCATCGCCTCGGCAATCCTGCCCGGCCGGGTCGCGCTGTCACCGCCCGCCAGCGACTCGATTGGCACGGCACCGGCCAAAGTGAAGTCGCCGCTGCGCGTCCGGCGCAGCGCCTCGAGGCACGCCCCGCACCCGAGCATCCGGCCCAGCTCGTGCGCGAACGAACGGACGTAGAAGCCGGCCGAGCAGGTGAGCGACACGCTCGCGGTGTCGTCGTCGAACGCGGTCAAGACCGCCCGTGACACCGTCACCGGCACCGCTTTCAGCTCCACCGGTTCGTCACGCCGCGCCATGGCATACGCGCGGCGCCCGTCTACCTTCTTGGCGGAGTAGGACGGCGGCATCTGCTCGTACGATCCGCTCAGCGCCAGCAGGCCGAATTCCAGGGCCGTCCGCGTCGGCCGCATCGGGCTTTCCGCCGTGGTGGTGCCGGTCGCGTCGTACGTATCGGTGATGCGCCCGAAGCGGATGACCGCGTCGTAGTCCTTGTCCGACGCGGTGAGGAAGCGGACCAGGCGCGTGGCCTTGCCGATGGCCAGCGGCAGGACCCCGGTGGCCATCGGATCGAGTGTGCCCGTGTGTCCGATGCTGCGCTCGCCGAGCGCCCGCCGCGCCACCGCGACCACGTCGTGCGACGTGATGCCCGCCGGCTTGTCGACGACAAGGACGCCGCTGAGGCCAGGTAAGGCAGGTAGGGCAGGTGGGCCAGGTAGGTCTGTGTCGAGAGGCCTGCGGCCTCTCGACGGAGCAGTACGCTTGTCCACGGCTCTAGGTCCGGGCTCGATTCACCGCATCGACGAGTTTCTGTTCGAAGAGCGGTACGAGGTGGGCGAGGTCTCCGGTGGCCCCGCATCCAGAGGCGTTGGTGTGGCCGCCGCCGCCGAACTCGCGGGCGATGACGTTGACGTTCACCTCGCCTTTCGACCGCATGCTGATGCGCCAGTCGTCGGGCCCGCTCTCCTTGAAGAAGATCACCGCTTCGATCTCCTTCACTGTGAGGGGAAAGTTGATGAGCCCTTCAGTGTCGTCATAACTGGCGCCGCAGCGCGCGGCGAGCTCGCGCGTCATCTGGAGCGTCGCCACGCGGCCGTCGATGGCCAGCTGCATGTCGTTCAGCACCGCGCCCCAGATTCGCACGCGGCCAAGGTTGTTGTTGTCGTAGATCGCGCGCGAGACCGCGGTCGGATCGAGGCCTGCCTCGACGCAGCGACGGCAGATGTCAAAGGTGCGCGGCGAGATGTGTGAGTAGTGGAAGCCGCCGGTGTCGGTGAGGATGGCGAGGTAGACGTGCGCCGCCATGTCGGCACTCAACGGGACGCCGAGCTCGGCGATGAGGTCGACGACGATCTCGCCGCAGGCGGCCGCAGTGAGGTCGATGCAGTTCATCGCCCCGTACATCGCGTTGCCGGGGTGATGGTCGATGTTGATGACGAAGCCCTTGTCGAGACCGGCGACGCCCGGCCGCCGGACGTCGCCGCACTCCATGAAGATCACCGCGTCGCCCACGTCGTCGAGGCGCTCGACGAGCTGGATGTCCGCCACCGCCGGGAAGTCCTGCATCTGCTGCGGCGCGGGATCGTGCGCCACCATTCGCACGTCCTTGCCCAGGGCGCGTAGCGCCAGCGTCATCGCCACCTGCGAGCCGATGGCATCGCCATCGGGACGGGCGTGAGAGACGACGACGAACCGCCGGCGCGCACGGATGGCGTCGGCCACTTGAGCCAGGGTCGTGTCAGTCGAGGTCGTGGTCATCGGTGGGGGGCGCCGCGGGGGCATCGGCAGCCGGGCTGGCCGCGTCGGCGGCGCGGGCGGCTTCTTCCTTGTGCAGCTCTTGCAGGATCTGCTCGATGCGATCCTGGTTGGCAATGGATTCGTCGAAGCGGAACTCGATCTCGGGCACCCGGCGCAGCTGCACTCGGCTGCCGATCTGGCGGCGCAGGAACGGGGTGGCGCGGTCGAGCGCCTTCTGCGTGTCCTTGCGCGCCGCCGCGTCGCCGAGCGAGGTGTAGTAGACGCGCGCCACCTGCAGATCGGGCGACACCTGCACGCGCGTCAAGGTGATGAAGCCGATCTTCGGATCGTGCACCTCGCCGCGCGCGAGCATGGCGCTCACTTCTTCACGAATCTGATCGCCGACACGATTGGGTCTGTAGCCTTGCGCCATGATGCGGCCGCCGGTCTAGGCGAGAAACTCCAGCTCGGTACGGGTGACGAGGCCGGGCTCGACCCGGTCGATCTCGTTGGCTACGGACGCCAGTTGCTGCTCGACGTGCTGCGCCGAGGTGGAAATCGCGACGATGCCGAGTGCGGCGCGCTGCCATGCGTCCTGGTGCTCGATCTCGGCGACCGCGACGTTGAACTTGCCGAGCCGGTCCTTGACGCGCCGCAGCACCATCCGCTTGTCCTTGAGCGACAGCGCGTGCGGGATGAAGAGCTCGACGTGCAGCACGGCCACGCGCATAGAGCTAGCGAGTCTCCGCGACTCCAAAAGACATTCCGCTGCGCCTCGCTAGTACTACTTTGTCAGATTGATGAATTCCCGAATGGATTCGGGAGTGATCACTTTTGAGGGCATTGTACAAATTGCGCGAGTTCGGTACGATGCGTCCCGGTGCTGGA